>SL_3KL_010_SEDDRAFT_10001689_pt1 | contig 20164 bp, 21 predicted proteins | sample SodLakKL_010_SED_2_FD_10381 | JGI IMG/M metagenome (IMG submission 10381) | reverse complement strand
TTTACCCCCTGCAGGTTGTGGTTTTTGCAAAGGCAGTCTATTTTTGTATAATGAAGAAAGAAGATTAAAAATAAGATAAAAATTTTATGAAAATCAATTCTTATATCTTTCGTGGATATGATATTAGAGGTGTGGTTGATAAAGACCTAAATGAAGATATAGTCGAACAAATCGGAAAGGGCTATGGAAGTTTTTTATTAAAAAGAGAGATAAAAGACGTGGTTGTTGGCAGAGATTGTCGCCTAAGTAGTAAGCCTTACAGCAGAGCAATAATTAGAGGGATTTTAAGCACGGGAGTAAATGTTATCGATATTGGTCTTGCATTAGCAGGAACAACTTATTGGGCACAATATCATTATAAAGTAAAAGGATGTGTCTCTGTTTCCGGGTCACACAACCCTACAGAGTATAACGGATTTAAGCTTGGAACCGGATTTTCAAAAACGATGGTTAGCAAAGAGATTCAAGAGCTAAGAAGCATCATAGAAAAAGAGGATTTTTCTGTCGGTAGAGGAGAATTAAAAGAGGAGGATATAAAAGAAGCATATTTTGAAGAATTATTAAATAGATTTTCTTCATTAGGATTAAAGGTTGTTATTGACCCCGGGTTTTCAACAGCGGGAGCCTTTGTTCCAGAGCTCTTAGAAAGAGCGGGATGCGAGGTTGTTAGAGAAAATTGTGATATTGATGGCTCTTTCCCCCTTGGTGCTCCCGACCCAACAGAAAAAAAGGTTGCTCAGAGATTATCTAAAAGAATTTTAGAAACAGGAGCTGACATAGGCATCTCTTATGATTCTGATGGTGATAGAATTGGTGTTGTTGATGATAAGGGAGGGATTTTATGGAATGATGTGTTGGTAGGATTATTTGCAATAAATGCCCTAGAAAAGAGTCCTGGGGGAAAGATAGTATTTAATGCATTGTGCTCTAATTTGGTAAATGATTTAATAAAAGAAAAAGGAGGAGTTCCTGTAATGTGGCAGACAGGACATTCTTTTATTAAGGAAAAAGCACAAAAAGAAAAAGCGCTTTTTGCCGGTGAATTGTCCGGTCATTTTTACTTTTTAGATAAATTTTTTCCGCATGATGATGGTTGCTATTCTTCTCTAGAGCTTCTTAACTATCTAGCAAAGAAAAAGAAAAATTTATCAGAGATAATTAAAAGTTTTCCAAAATATATATCTAGCCCCGAAATAAAGATAGGATGTGAGGATGACGAGATAAAGCTCAAGTTAATGAGTGATATAGGGGAGGCTTTGAAGAAAGAGTTTAATAAAGATGAGGTGATTGCCGATGAAAGAGTTGGTGATGGCGTTAGAGTCGAGTATAAGGATAGAATGTTTGTTATTAGATATTCTCAAAATGCGCCTTACTTAACAATAAAATTTGAGGCAAAAACAAGAGAGAGTTATGCTTTTTTAAGAGACTATATTAGAGAGCTTTTATCTCGGTATGAGGAGTTGGATTGGGATTCAAAAATTAATGTGAATATAGACGCTCTCTCTAGCTCTAGTTAAAAAGGAGACAGGTGTTAGCTATAAAGACCCATCTTATTTTTTACTTCGTTTATTTTTGATTGAGCTATAACACTCGCCTTCTCTTCTCCCTTTTTTAATATCTCTCTTACATACACTTCTCTACTTAGGAGCTCTTCTCTCTTTTTTCTAAATGGCTCAAGTTTTAGAACTATAAGCTCAGCAAGAGATTCTTTAAACTCCTTATAGCTCTTGTCTTTCATTTCGTCCTCTATATCTCTTATCTTTTTATCAGAAAGAAGACTATATATTGTAAGAAGATTTGATATGCCCGGTTTTTTGGTTTTATTGTATTTAATTGTTTTTTCGGTATCGGTTACAGCCGATTTTATCTTCTTCCTTATATCCTTTGGGGAGTCAAAAAGGGATATGTAGTTTTCTGGAGCTCCGGACTTGGACATCTTCTCTTTTGGGTTTGAGATACTCATAATACGTGCTCCCTGTTTTGGTAATTGAGCTTGAGGAAGGGTAAAAGTCTCTCCAAAAAGATGGTTAAATCTTTTAGCAATATCTCTTGCAAGCTCAACGTGTTGTTTTTGATCTTCACCAACAGGGACAATGTCGGTATTATAAAGAAGTATATCCGCTGCCATAAGAATAGGATAATTCAAAAGTCCGGCGCACTCTTTTTTCTTTTGCTTTAGAGACTTTTCTTTGTATTGAGTCATTCTTTGTAGTTCTCCCAAAGGGGTAATGCTATTTAAGAGCCAGCACAACTCTGTATGCTCTTTAACCTTGGATTGAACAAACATAATTGCTTTTTCCGGATTTATTCCTGCAGAAAGATAGACAATCGCTTTTTCTAAAACTTTGCTCTCAAACTCCTTAATCTCATAAGGAGAGGTTATCGCATGCAAGTCTACTATACAAAAAAGACAATCATTTTTATCTTGAAGATCAACCCACTGCTTTATTGCACCAAAATAATTGCCGATATGAAGAGAACCTGTTGGCTGTATTCCGCTAAAGATACGCATAATTTTTGAGCTATATTGATGTTTTAATTTTTCTATCGCTATAATATCATATTTCTATTACTACAGGAAGAACCATTGGTCTTCTTCCTGTCTTGCTAAACAGGAAGCTTTCTATCTTTGCCTTTATTTCCGGCTTAATATCTTTGGTGCTTTTGTTCTTTTTGCCTCCCTCTGAAATAATTCCCATAACTTTTTTTCTTACTTCTGTAAGGAGGATTTGTGATTCACGAAGATATATAAATCCGCGAGAAATAATATCGGGAGAATTTTTTATCTTTCTGCTCTTTTTATCAATTACTGCAATTATTACAAATATTCCACTTGATGCGAGCTCTGTTCGGTCGTGCAAAACAACACCTCCAACATCTCCTATTCCGGAACCATCAACCATAATAGGTGTAACGGGAAAAGGTTTTTTAGCAATATTCATTTTTTCTTCGTTAATAGTTATGAGATGACCATTATCGGTAAGAATAATATTTTCCGGCAACACTCCCTCTTCTTGTGCGAGCTTTGCATGACTTGCCATCATTGAGTATTGTCCATGAATGGGCATGAAATAATAAGGGCTCATTATCTTTATCATCTCTTTGAGTTCATCTTGCTGCGCGTGACCCTTTGCATGAATATCCATCATCTGAGAATGGATTATATCTGCACCTTGTCTCATAATGTCGTCTTTGAGGTTCTGAACAGCTCTTTCGTTTCCCGGTATAACCGAAGATGACAAGATAACACAATCTCCTTTTTTAAGACGAAAATGGCGATGCTGTTTGCTTAAAATACGCATTAAAGCGGCATTTCCTTCTCCTTGTGCTCCTGTAGAAAGAATAGTCAGCTTATTGTCATCGTAAAGAGACGCCTTGTCAGCAGAAATTATGGTTCCCTTTTTTGTCTTTATATATCCTAGATTTCTAGCTATCTCTATATTTGTTTTCATTCCGTAACCTTCTATGACTACCTTTCTATTATATTTTTCAGAAAGGGTAATGATGTCCTGAATACGATTTATCAGAGAAGCAAAAGTTGCTGTAATAATTCTTCCGGAAGCCTTCTCAAATATCTTTTCCAGATTTTTACTTATCACTTTTTCTGATAAAGAACTTCCCTCCGCCTCTGCTCCGGTTGAGTCGGACATAAGAAGCAAGACACCGCCGTCAGCAACTTTTTTAAGAAGCTCTATGTCGGTAACAGGAGTGTTTGTCGGGCTAAAGTCAAACTTAAAATCAGAAGTATGAACAATCTTTCCTAGAGGCGTCTTAATAAGGAGGCCATGACCGTCGGGGATATTGTGATTTTGATGAAAAAACTCAACCGTAAAAGGACCAAGCTCTACCTTTGAACCGGCATTTATCTCGTTAAGTTGTAGTTTTGGTTGTGTAGGAAAGTCTTCTTGCCTTTTTTGCGTTATCCCGAGAGTTAGAGGAGAGCCAAAGATAGGAGGATTTCCTATTTTCCCTAGTATGTATGGTATAGCGCCAATATGATCATAATGGCCATGGGTTAGAACTAATCCCAGTATCTGCTTTTTGTTTTTTTGTAAATAAGAGATGTTTGGGATAACGTAATCTACTCCCGGAGTCTTCTCTTCCGGAAAACTTAAACCCATATCAATAATAATGGCCTTATCTCCCCACTCTAAAACCATCATATTCCTTCCAACCTCACCAAGCCCACCTAAAGGGACTATTCTTAATTCTTCTTTTTCCATATTTTTCTTTTTTTAGTTAATACGTCTCTATAAACAGCTAAGAGATGCTATATAGAATATTATTTTTATTTTAGTTTCTTGTTAATACTCTTTTTGTGTTAATATGCCACTTGCTAATATCTTCAAATCTTTTTGAAGAAGAGGTCAATTTTTTTTCTTCCACTCCTTTTATCTTGTTAGAGACGGCGTATGTAAAATAGTTGCTGTAAAGAGATATTCCGGGAACATCTTCTATAATCTTTTCTTGCAACAATAAGAGAGCTTCGTCTTTTTTATCACAACTCTCTCTTATTATAGTCTCTAGCAATTTATCAACATCATCATCTCTGTATCCGGAGATGTTAAGTCCGGGATCATCTGTCTTAGTGGAGTGCCAAAGAGGCAGAGGATTAACTTTTCTTGTGAGCATAGTTCCAAAAAGTAGAGCTTGAAAATCTCTCTTTCTAATAACTTCTTCGGTAAAGTCATTAAAGCCTTCTTTTTTAACTCTAACTCTAATTCCTATCTTTTCCCACTGGTCTTTAAGCATATTGGCAGTTTCTACAAGCATCGGATTATCCGTGGTGGTAATTGTAACCTCCAGATATACTGTCTCTGTAAAAAGCTCTTCGCACAATTCATTAAGTTTTTTCCTAGTGCTTTCCGCGACCATTCCCGTTCCTTTTTTAAAGTTATGAGGATCCAATATCTCTTCTCTATATTTTTCTTGAAAATAATTGACTGCCTCTTTTGTTCTTTCATCAAAAAATCCTGTTATCTCTTCCTCGTAGAAACTTTCATTGTTTTCACCAAGAAAGAGAAAACATCTTTGTAAATTTCTTACTTCTTCTCCTTGTGAATCCTCTTTCAAGTCTTTTGTAAAAGAAAAAGGCTCATCATTTTCTTTTTTCCCGTTTTTAAAACCTGCATCTTCAAGAATCTCTTTTGCCTTTTGCAAATCAAAAGAAAAGATATTCTCTGGCTCTTCTATCTCATAAAAGGAAGGAAGTATCGGCGAATCAACAACAAATCCATTTCCCATTAATATATCGTTAACTAGAGCTTTTTTATCTGTCGCATAGCTTAATGCCCTTCTTACGGCAATATTGCTAGCAGCACCGCTATTTTCCAGATTAAAGACAATTGAAAAATAGCGGGGAAGTATAAAATTATAGTAAGAAAAATTATTTATTTTCCTAAGACCGGACTCTTTCTCGATATAACTTGGTAAAGAAAACGCATCGATTTCTCCCTTTCTTATCGCATAAGACAACTCTTCTTCTGTTCTAAAGAAAGAAAAAGATATTTCGTCTATAAAGGGTTTTTTACCAAAATAGTGAGGATTTCTCTCCAGTGATATCTTTTCAATTTTTTCGTCATCTCTCTCTTCTATTTTTTTAAAGCGGTATGGGCCCGAACCGACGGGATTAATATTGTATATGGAAAAGCGAAAGTCTTGAGGTGGAAGATCGCTAAAAATGTGTTCGGGGATAATCTTAAGTGTAAAATTTTCCGGAAAGATGGCCGACTGGTCTTCTAGTGTAAATAAGACGTCTTTGTCGGATATTTTTTCCACATTAACTCCTGTCCACTGTTGTCTTAAATTGCTTTGAAAACTTGGATTGAGTATTGTTTTAACCGTAAATACAACATCATTTGCGGTTATCTCTTTTCCATCGGACCAATAGATTTCGTCACGCAAAGTTAAACGAAAGGTCTTATTATCTTCTGTTTCGTATGAAGCAAGAAGTGGAACAAGATCTCCTTTTTCGTCATATCGCATTAATCCTACAAAGATTAATTCTACAATATCTTGCTCTGTCTCGTTTTGCATTGAATAGAGAGGGTTTATTGTAATCCATCTGGTTGACTGTATTACTCCTTCATTATAAGAGCCCCCATACGTAGGAACCTCTTCTGTTTGCATATAATAAAAGGAGAGTAGTATGGAAAAAAAAGATATAATCGCTGTACCGGCCAAAAAGACAAAAAGAAGCCTCTCTTTAACAGTTAAGGCATCCAAAAGCATTAGCCACTGCTTTTTTGTGGGCCATTTTTTTGGCCAAAAACCCGTTACTGAGTCAAACATAAATCTTGTAAGAAAATATTAAAGAAAAAGATTTAGAAGCGCAAGAGAAATAAAGATTACGCCAAGAATGATAGTGGCAAAAAATAGTGTCTTTTCCGAACCTCTTCTCTCTGTATGAAATCCTTCGCCTTGTCCAAAAGCAGCTCCCATCGCTGCACCACCCTTTTGCATAAGTATAGACGCAACAAGCAAGACAGAGATAACGATTTGTAAAATTGGTAGTATTTCTTTCATATTAATTTTATTTAGAGAAATTATGTAAAACAAACTCTAGTGCTGAAATAATAATTGTAGTGTAGATTAAGGTTGATATTTCGTCAATATATATTTGAGAAAAAAGCTCTTTTGTAAACCAAATAATAGCAACATTAATAAAAAAAGTAAAAAGCCCTAATGTGAGGATGCGAAGAGGAAAAGTTATAATCCTAATAATCGGCCTGATAAAAAAATTAATAACTCCAAGAGCGCATCCTCCGTAAAATAAGAATATATCTTCTTGTATCACTACTCCTTCAAGAAAATAGGAGGCCAAAAAAAGACCTAAAACACCGACTGCCAAATACAAGAGAAATCTTTTAAAGATTGACATTTTAGGAAATTATATCACAGATTAATAATTTTGCAATTAATTTTACAACATCTCTCTTCTAAGTAAAAGGAAGTAGATTTTCTTTGATATAAAATTTTGGAAATAATTTTAACCTTTAAGAGCTTTAATTGGCAACAAAATAGAGACAATTTTTTATAGTTTAAGATAAAAAAGAGAAGGACTTGACAGCAAAATAAAGATAGGTAATAATGGGCTTAGCACTCTCGAGGGGTAATTGCTAATTAGCTCTTTATCCCCGCTAATAAATTTGTGCAAAAAGGTCGTTTGTCATTATCTTAAAAAGATAAATTGTAATAATTAGTATCGATGTCCGAAATTAAATCTTTTATATAAGGACATTGGTTTAAAAAAGTGAAAATTAAACCACTCGGCGATAATGTCTTAATTGAGCCGGAAAAAGAAAAAGAAAAAACAGATGGCGGAATTCTTCTTCCCGATACTGCGGAAAGAGGAAGGCCGGAAAAAGGGAAAGTTGTTGCTGTTGGTCCCGGAAAGATGAAGGGAGGAAAAATTGTTCCCCTTGAAGTTAAAAAAGGAGATACAGTCCTCTTTACAAAATATGGACCGACAGAAATAAAAATGGTCGATAATAAAAAAGAATACTTGGTTGCCAAACAGGACGATATTTTGGCAATTATTGAATAATTATGGCTAAAAACATCTATTATCAAGAAGAAGCAAGAAAAAAGATGATGGGAGGAGTAGATAAGCTTGCCGATGCAGTAAAGTATACGATTGGACCCAAAGGAAGAAATGTTGTTATTGGGCAAAGTTATGGGTCACCTACCATCACAAATGACGGAGTCACTATCACCGAAGAAATAGAACTAAAAGACAAGATAGAAAATATTGGTGCTTCGATAGTAAAAGAGGTCGCATCAAAGGCGAATGAAACAGCTGGAGACGGAACAACAACCGCAACATTGCTTGCAAGATCGATAATAAAAGAAGGACTCAAGAATGTTACTGCTGGAGCGGATCCACTTTCTCTAAAGAGAGGGGTAGGAAAAGGAAAAGATGCGGTAGTAGAGTATCTCAGAAAAGAAGCAAAACAGATCTCCAAAAAAGAAGAGATAGCTCAAGTTGCCACCATATCAGCAGAAGATGAAGAGCTTGGCAATTTGATTGCCGAAGTAATAGAAGAGGCGGGCAAGGATGGAGTAGTAACCGTAGAAGAGTCACGGACTTTTGGCCTAGAAAAAGAGGTTGTAAAAGGATTGCAACTCGATAACGGTTATGTTTCCCCATACATGGTGACTGATTCAGAAAGAATGGAGTCTGTCTTTAAAGACCCACATATCTTAATAACAGACAAAAAGATATCTTCTGTAAACGAGATTGTTCCTATCTTAGAGAAATTATCTCAAGGAGGACAGAAAAATCTGGTTATTATCGCAGACGAAATAGAAGGCGAAGCACTAGCCACTCTCGTTCTTAACAAGCTAAGAGGAGCGTTTAACACTCTTGCAATTAAGGCACCCGGATTTGGTGACAAAAAGCAAGAGACATTAAAAGATATTGCTGCAGTGTGTGGAGGTCAAGTTATCTCTAGCGAAGTAGGACTTAAATTAGAAAATGTAGAAGTAGCGATGCTTGGAACGGCAAGAAAAGTTACAGCTACAAAAGATAAGACAATCATCACAGAAGGAAAAGGAAACAAAAAAGAACTGGAAAGGAGGATAGAACAGATCAAGAAAGAGATAGAAAATACTACTTCAGATTATGAAAAGGAAGGACTGCAAAAAAGATTAGCAAAGCTTGCGGGTGGAGTTGCCGTTATCAAGGTTGGAGCACTTACTGAAGTGGAGCAAAAAGCACGACAACATAAGGCAGAAGATGCTCTCTCCGCGACTCGCGCTGCAATTGAAGAAGGAATTGTTGCCGGAGGAGGAGTAGCATTAATTCGTGCTCTTGTCGCCTTAGAGAAGATAAAATTAAAAGGCGATGAAGCTACTGGTGCTGCTATTTTAAGAGAAGCTTTAGAAGCACCGGTAAGACAAATAGCGGAAAATGCCGGAGCTGATGGCTCGGTTGTCGCTCAAAAGATAAAAGAAGGTGAAGGAGCCTACGGATTTAATGCCAAGAAGATGATTTATGAAGATCTAATTGAGGCCGGTATTGTTGATCCGACAAAAGTAGTAAGAGCGGCACTAGAAAATGCTGCATCCGCTGCCGCTATGTTCCTCACTACGGAATGCGTCGTTGTTGATGCAGAAGAGGAAGACAAGGGTTGTAGTACGGGGCAAGGAATGCCCGGAGGAATGCCCGGAGGAATGCCCGGAGGAATGGGAATGGGAATGTAAAAAAAGAAAATTCTTTTTACAGCGAGGGCACTACTCCCTCGCTGTTTTTTTTGCAAATTACCTAAGATTATTGTAAAATAATAGAGTCGTTTTAGTATTAAAATAAAAATAAAAAGATATGGAAACATCAACAATTATTATAATTGCTGTTATATTTTTAGTTCTACTTATTATTGTTTCTTATAATCGACTTGTCGTTTTGAGAAACAGAGTAAAGGAGGCGTGGGCGGATATAGATGTCCAGCTCAAAAGAAGATATGATCTTATTCCCAATCTAATAGAGACTGTAAAGGGATACGCTACTCATGAAAGAGAGATTTTCGAAAACGTTACAAAGGCGAGGGCAAGGGCGGTGAGTGCTGAAGCGACGGGAGACCCAAAGCAGATTGCACAGGCAGAAAATCAACTTACAAGCACGCTAAAGACACTTTTTGCTGTTTCGGAAAATTATCCTGACCTTAAAGCATCGGAAAACTTTATGGAATTACAGAGAGAGTTGAGAGATACGGAAGACAAAATTCAGGCATCAAGAAGATTTTATAATCGAAATGTAAGAGACTTTAACACCAAGATAGAGATGTTCCCAATGAGCATTATTGCAGGGACATTTAACTTTAAAAAGAAAGACTTTTTTGAAATTGAAGACCCCACAGAAAGAGAAAATGTTAAGGTAAAATTTTAATTACTACAAATCATGGGAACTCTGTACACGCAATCGGAGCAAAATATTTACAAGACTTATCTGTATCTGCTTTTCTTCTTTTCCCTAATTATTGCTATTGGATGGGTCTTAAGTTATGTGATGGAAAGCACATGGATTTTATGGTTAGCGGTTTTCCTTTCTATCTTTATGAGTTTTGGTTCTTATTGGTTTTCGGACAAGATTGTGCTCTCGATTAGCAAAGCGAGACCGGCAGAAAAAAAAGAACACGCAGAACTATTTAGAATAACCGAAAACTTGGCTATATCAAATGGACTGCCAATGCCACGACTCTTTATAATTGACGATCCTCAACCAAATGCATTTGCCACAGGAAGAAACCCTAAATATGGCGTGGTCGCAGTTACTACAGGGCTTTTAAAGACACTGGACAGAACAGAGCTTGAAGCCGTTGTTGCTCATGAACTTGCACATATCGGTAATAGCGATATTCTTATATCCTCTATTGTTGTGGTCTTGGTCGGAGTTGTGGTGTTAGTGGCCGATTTCTTTTTTCGTATGGCTTTTTTTGGAAGAATGGGGAGAGACAGCAGGGCGGGACTACCGATATTAATTGGAGCTCTTGTCTTTATGATTGTCGCTCCCATCTTAGCTCAGTTGATGAAGTTAGCAATATCAAGAAAAAGAGAATATTTGGCCGATTCTACCGCTGCTCTTACCACAAGATATCCCGAAGGGTTGGCGCGAGCCTTGGAAAAAATTTCAAAAAATCCTAATCAGCTGAGAACTGCAAATGATGCTACTGCTCATCTCTACATAGCAAGTCCTTTTAGGGGGAAGGAGGAAAAGAGCTGGATAAGAAAATTATTTATGACCCATCCCCCAACAGAGGAAAGGGTAAAAAAATTAAGAGAGTTGGATCTCTAAGTTATTATTAAATATATTGTTAATTTAATTTTAAAAATATGAAATGTCCAAAATGTGAAGGAGAAACAAAAGAGCAGGCGATAGAAAAAATTAAGGTAGATTTATGTACCTCTTGCAAAGGACAATGGTTCGGAAAAGATGAGTTTCGCAAGATAAAAGACGAAAAAGAAAAAGACTTGTCATGGATGGACATAGACTTATGGGAAAGTGACGAAAAATTTTCCATATCAAAAGATAAAAGCAGCTGTCCTGATTGCGGAGTTCCTCTGTATGAGGTTAAGTATGGCGATTCCAATATTAAAGTTGATGTATGTAATCTATGCGAAGGAATATGGCTTGATGATGGAGAATTCAAGAAGATAATGAACTATTTAAAAGATAAAGCGGGAGATAAGATAATGAATGAATATATGAAGACCTTATTTGAAGAAACAAGTGAAATTTTCCTTGGCCCGGAGCCTCTAAAAGAGGAGATAAGGGATGTCTTTATTCTTCTTGGACTTCTAAAGTATCGTTTTGGAGCAAAAAGGCCATTTATCTCTAGAGTAATCTCTAATATTCCAAAGAGCTAAATTTTATAATGGAGGGATCGGATAGCGGTCTATTCCACTCGCTTGGAAAGCGGGCGAGCGCAAGCTCACGAGGGTTCGAATCCCTCTCCCTCCGCCTTGTAGGGAATATTTGCTTCCAGAAGCAATTATGCCCCTCTAAATGTGAAAAATTCGCCTTTTATTAAAGGCGTTTTTTTGATAGAATACGGCAAGGATTCGAGAATAATTATTCAAGAAGACAAGACTATAAGTGAAAAATCTATGACAAAAATAATGTTTCTGGACGAGTCAGGCGACCATAGTTTAGATAAAATAGACCCTTCCTATCCAGTGTTTGTTTTAGCTGGTTGTATTTTTGATTTGGATTACTATTCCAAAACAGTTGAGCCACGAGTTAATGAACTGAAAAACAAGCACTTTAACACAACGAGTGTTATTCTCCGCTCTTATGACATAAGAAAGCAAAAAGGGGACTTTGCCTGCCTAGTTGATAGAAGTAAAAGAGAAGCTTTCTATAATGACCTGAATGATTTGATAAGGTCAATGGACTTTAAAATCATAATGGCCGTAATTCACAAAACCAAATTTAAGGAGCAATATTATGCGCCGGATAATCCCTATAATCTTTGCTTTAAGTTTATCTTGGAAAGAGCGGTTATGTTTCTTGGCAGATCTAATGAGCAGTTGATGTTTAGAATGGAGTCAAGAGAGACCCATAATGACAGGAAGCTTGCCAAGGTCTATGAAGAATTTAGGTCTGGTGACCATCTTAAGGAAAATGGACATATCATGTTTAAGAAAGAAGAAATTCAATCAAAATTTTTGGACTTATCCTTTAATCAGAAAACGCAAAACATAGCTGGTCATCAGATAGCTGATTTGGTTGCTTATCCTGTTGGCGCGTTTATCTTAAATAAAGATAGAAAAACGGAAAGTCTTAAAATTATTAAAACAAAGCTTCACAGCAAAGGAAGTAGATTTTTAAATTATGGATTAAAGATTTTTCCATAGAAAAAGGGGCCCAGGAAAGCCCTAGTCCCCTTTTTACTTCTAAGTTAATACTATGCGAGAATAAAGTAATTGTCAAGTCATTTTTACTTTTTTAGATAGCCTTGTTGCATGTTGTTTTTCTTCTTCCTCTTAGCATGCTAAACTAAAGCTGTTTATTAGGCGGGACAAAGACAGCGAACTTGCTATAATTTTCCTCTATCCAGGTTCGAACTTCGTCTAATGCTCCCCGCCATTAAAAAATGAGGAGCTGAGTGCAGTAAGACTAGAGCTATAAAAAAAAGACCACCATTATGGTGGTTTCTTATATGGAGAACGTGGGATTATTATGGAATTTGTATTTTCACTTTTCCTATTTATACAGTCATAAATTTCTCTTATTTCTGCCTTTTCTTCCGGAGAAAATGATTTCCACATCTTTTTAAGCACATCCGGTCCAGCTTCATTTTCAATAAAATACAGTAGTTTTTCAAGTCCTAGGAGAGAGGTATTAGCATCATAAAGGTACTTTTTTATATTTTCTTGATAAGACGAAAGAGCTTTAATGTTTTTTTCTTTCTTATAATCTGCCAGCAAAATGACATTTTTCAAGAAAAACCCTCCTTTTCTAAGATTACACTATTTTAATTGCTAAAAAAGCTTATGACCAAGATATCCTATACTCATCATATTTATCTCCCTTATGCGTACAAGCAGTTTGCTCAACAGCAACATCCTTCTTTTTTAATATAATTTCCGCTAGTGATTTTATATATCCTGCATGATATACGCACAAAAGAGGGTCTGTCTTATAGTCGTGTATGCGAAGCAAGGCTTCCTGTTTTTCTTTATCAAATTTAACAGGGTTAAGACGACCAAAGTCAAAAAGATTCTTCCAGTAGATATAGGATTCCTCAAAGAGTCTTTGTGGTGAGGCGATGTTTGCGATAAGAAACTTAAGAACTGGAGAAAAATGAGGGGCGTGTTTTCCCATCTCAAAAACGTCTTTTTCGTTCCAAGAAAAGATATCTTTTGAAACAATAACAACAAGAGCACTTAGTCCTTCACTAATCCACTCGTCTTCTTTAATCTTCTTGAAATTAATAGAGGCATCTAGCTCTCTCATCTTTTCTTCTAATTTCTCTAATCCTCCCTTTCCTTCTTTTTCTTTAATATACTCTGCATGAGAGAGCAAAATTTCACCCTTAACCTTTCCGGTGAATCTCAACATCTCTCTTTTTATCTCTTTTATATCTTCTTGCATAAATTTAATTTATTTTAAATTACCATCTAATTGTAAATTCATTATAGTCTGCACCGTTATGCACGCAAGCAGTCTCTTCAACGGTAACATTTTCAGATTTAATCGCAAAATCAGAAAGTCCTTTAAAATATCCTGCATGATATACGCAAACAGTGGGGTGTGTTTTAAATCCTATCTCTCTTATAACTATTTTTCTTTCTTCTCTATTATATTCTGTCTTTTCGATTCCGCCAAAATCATAATGTTTTTGCCAATATTTTTCGGCATTATTAAAAACATAATCAATAGAGACCATATATTGAAGTAATACCTTGATAATGAAAGAAGCTCTTGGAGCGAAACGACCCATCTCAAAAACTTCTTCATCAGTCCAGTTAAATAGGTCTTTGGCGACAATAATTGTGAGAGAGCTCATTCCTTCACTAATCCATTCAAACGGCTTTATCTTATCAAAATTTATCTCTGCTCCCAATTCCTTCATACGGTCTTCAATCTTTTTTACTCCATCTTCCCCCTCCTTATACTTAATATATTCTGCATGCGTACGAAAAACTTCTCCTTTCACATTTCCAGGAAAGTTTTTTAATCTATCTACTGATTCCTGCAATGTCTCTGTGCTCATAACTTTCTTTACTTTATCATATTTTACCATTATTAAGAAAAATAGCAAAATCAAGAAAATAGTCGCTAGAAACCCTACAAAGATGACGATTTCAATGCTTTTACATTAAGTTAATTTTCTTGCAAAATAATGAATTTTCTATTATAATGAGTCACTTATTTATTAATTATGCTTGATTCTCCTATTCAAGAAATAAAAAATAGACTCGATATTGCAGATGTTGTGCGTGAATATGTAACGCTTGAAAAAGCGGGAGCTAATTTGAGAGCTCCTTGCCCCTTTCACCAAGAAAAAACCCCTTCTTTTTTTGTAAATCCTTCAAGGCAGATATGGCGTTGCTTTGGTAGTTGCAATGAGGGAGGAGATATTTTTCAATTTGTAATGAAGATGGAGGGAGTGGAATTTGCTGATGCATTGAGGATATTGGCAAAAAAAGCGGGGGTTAAACTAAAACAGCAAAATAAGGAGGAGGAGACAAAGACAAAAAGAATGCTTGATATCTGCGAATTGTCAACTCTCTTTTTTTCAGAACAATTACAAAAATCAAAGCACGGAAAAGAAGTTCAAGAATATCTAAAAAAGAGAGGCATAACAAAAGAGAGCATTCAAGAATGGAGAATAGGGTATGCTCCTGTCGCAAAAGATTTTTTAGCTAAATATCTGATTGGAGAAGGATATACCAGAGAAGAGATAGTTCAGGCAGGAGTTTGTGTAGGAAAGAACAACTATTCATTTGACCGCTTTAGAGGAAGGATAATTTTTCCTATTTTTAACATAAGTGGAAGCGTTGTCGGCTTTGGAGGAAGAGTATTTTTTGAGAAAGATAAGAGAGCAAAATACATAAATAGTCCGTCAACACCACTCTATGATAAAAGTAAAATTATGTATGGCCTTTATAGTGCAAAGATGGAGATAAGAAGAGTAGATCAGAGTATTATTGTTGAAGGATATACCGATGTTATTTTGTCTCATCAGAGCGGATATAAAAATGTAGTTTCATCTTCCGGAACTGCACTTACAGAGAATCAGCTTGAGATATTAAAAAGATATAGCAAAAGAATGTTGACTGCATTTGATATGGATAGTGCAGGAATGTCGGCGACGGAAAAAGGAATAAGTATCGCCCAAGAAAAAGGCTTTGATATAAAGATAATTGCAATGGAGAAAGATGAGGATCCTGCAGATGTTATTTTAGAAGACAAGAAAAAGTGGGAAAAATATATAAAAAATGCGATTCCGGTGATGGAATTCTACTTTAGAAACACCTTTTCTAAGTATGACTTAAATAATCCGCGAGAAAAAGGAGAAGCCGCAGCCGAGTTATTACCTAAAATAAAAAAGATAAATAATGACATAGAGAGGGCGCATTTTATTAGTCTCCTTGCCCGTAAATTGAACGTAAGAGAGGAGGCGATAAGAACAGAGATGGAAAAAATAAAGATAAAAGAGACAGACAAGAAGGAAGAAACAGTAAAGAAGAAAGAAGAAAGGAAGGCAAGAAAAGACCTTCTAGAAGAAAAGATACTCTCTTTTTGTATTAATAATAAAAATTTAGCTAAAAAAATAAAAGAAGAAGATGCCTCTATTTTTAAGCAAAACACGATAAATATAATTTCCTTTCTAAAAGAGGAAAAAAAGGTACTCGACAAAGAAGATGAGGAGATACTTAATCAATTATCATTTCTTACAAGCGAAGGAGAGATTGATATCGAAAAAGAGCTAGATTATTGTATAAGAGAAGTAAATAAGGAGTTTATTAAAGGAAAACTACGGGAGATAGAAGAAGAGATAAGGCGTGCGGAAGAAGATAAAAATGAGAAAGAAGTAGAAAAATTAATTAAAAAATTTAGTAAATACTCCAAGCAGTTACAAGGTCTCTAAATTTTATTTTTATAAATATGCCAAAAAAGAAAACAACAAAAAAAACAGAAAAAGAAACCAAAAACAAGGGAAAAAAGAAAACAACAAAGAAAGAAGAAAAAAAGACAAAGAAGCTGGTTAAAAGAAAAAAGAGAGAAGATGTAAGTAAAAAAAAGAAAACAGAAAAGCCTAAAAAAAAAGCTACTAAAAAGAAAGAGGCAAAGAAAGAAAGCAGAAAAACCAAAGATAAGGTAAAAAAGAAGAAAGAAAAAAAAGAGACAGAAGAAAAAAAGGTATTATTTGAAGAAGAAAAGATAGAAGATGTGCTGAAGATAGCAAAAAAGAGAAAAGGAATTCTCTATTTTTCTGATCTTTTTATGTTTTTCCCAAAACTAAAAAAAGACAAAGACTCTCTCAAAAAATTATGCACTAGATTAAAAAGAAGAGGGATAAAGATAAAAAAAGAGAGAACATTTTTAAGTGATGAGTCTCAAAAAGCAGTTGAAGACATGGTCGGAATAAGTATAGACTCTGTGCAAAGCTATTTGAAGGAGATAGCAGCAGAAGTTTTGTTAAGCTCTGAAGAAGAGATAGAATTGGCAAAAAAGATAGAAAAAGGAGACCAAGAGGCAAAAAAGAGAATGATAAGAGCTAATTTGAGACTGGTTGTCTCTATTGCAAAGAAATATATTGGAAGATCTCCAAAGCTTTCTTTTTTAGATTTGATTCAAGAAGGTAATTTAGGACTCTTTCGCGCTGTAGAAAAGTTTGATTGGAGAAGGGGTTATAAATTTTCAACCTATGCCACATGGTGGATAAGACAATCTATAAATAGGGCGCTGGCAGACCAATCAAGAACAGTACGTATTCCCGTGCATATGGTGGAAAAAATATCTAAGTATATCAAGGTAAGAAAAGAATTATTTCAGAGTCTAGGAAGAGAGCCCTCAGCAGAAGAGATAGCAGCAGAGATGGAGACAGAAGTAGATAAAGTGAGACACATAATAAAGATTTATCAGACAGCAACCTCTCTTGAAGCACCGATAGGAGATGATGACGATAGTAGTACCTTGGCGGACTTTATTGAAGATGAAAAAGCAGTATCCCCTTCTATCTCAGCCGCAAGAAAGCTTCTAAAAGAGAGACTGGAAAATATTCTAGTGGACCTAGAAGAAAGAGAGAAAGATATTCTTTCTATGCGTTTTGGGCTAGAAGATGGGGTAACGCATACATTAGAAGAGGTAGGGCAAAAGTTTAATGTTACAAGAGAGAGAATAAGACAAATTCAGGCAAAAGCATTAGAAAAGATAAGAAAGCATGAAAGATTAGAGAGGCTAGAAGGGTATTAATAAAATTAATCCCGCAATTACCTTTTTAAGATAAATCAGATTTGAAAATTATTAAAAATTAAGTATAATGAAAATCATTCTGGCGTAGCTCAATGGTAGAGCAAGCGACTGTTAATCGCTAGGTTGTAGGTTCGAGTCCTACCGCCAGAGCCATCCTTCGCTGAAGCTTCGGAATGGCAAGCCGACAGAGAACACCTCTTAATCGAGGCTGTTTTTTGATTATGCGTGTTGATTCAATTTACGAATAATTGTACGATAGAGTCATGGATTTTTTTTATGAAATAACAGTAGAGAGCACTTTCTATCTTTGGGGATCATTGCTTTTGCTTCCTTTGTGGATATATAGTTTTGTTAATCACAAGGGGTGTAGAAAAGAGATGATTATTTGTGGCACTTTGTTTGGATTTGCAGCAATTTTAATTGCTCACAATTATGCGATACATGACTATTGGAGCCCCCCATACATTTTTAACAATGTTTTTTATTTAGAAGATTTTATATATGGCTTTCTTTTTGGAGGAATAGCTGCAGAGATATTTGAAATTACTTTTGGCTTCAAAGAAACCAAACAAAACAAAAAAAAGAAGACATTTCTTTTACCGATTTTTTTGGCAATAACAGTTCTTTCTTTCTTTTTATTTGTAAATCTTTTAGGATGGAACTCTATTGTTGCCCATATTGTGCCGCCTCTTATTATTGGACTATTCTGTATTTTTTTGAGGAGGGATTTTCTTTTGCCAACAATTCTTTCGGGAATTATTATGCTTGTAATTACTTTCTTGTGGCAAAGTTTAATTTTAGCCATCTACCCTAATGCAATTATTGATTTTTGGATGATTGAGAATCTGAGCGGCATTTTTATAAACGGGATTCCGATAGAAGAATTGATTTTTGCATTCGCCCTAGGGTTTGGTGCTTCTTGTTTTTATGAGCTAGTGATGGGATATGAATATGTGAAAAAAACAAGATCTTGTTAATTTATCACCAAACAGGTTCGAACTTTGTCCCATTCCCGGAGCCATCCTTCGCTGAAGCTTCGGAATGGCAAGCCGACAGAGAACACCTTTTAATCGAGGTGGTTTTTTGATAAAATTGGAACATGAAAGATTTCAACACTGAAGTAGAAGTAAGAAGCTTTATTACCAAAGAAGATTTTGAGAGATTTTTTGTCTTTTTCAAAGAGAATGCTAAGTTTTTGAAAGAAGATTATCAGGAAACTTTTTATTTTAATACTAAAGAGGACTTAAGAATACAAAAAAACAATTTCTTTTCTAAGATTTGGATGAAAAAGGGAAAGATTCACGACAAACATAGAGAAGAGATTGAAATAAAGTTTGATAGAAATGATTTTGATAAAATTGAAAGATTATTTTTATCTCTTGGACTTGAAATAGAGATAAAATGGTTTAGGAATAGACATGAGTTTTTGTGGAATGATATTACGGTTTGCTTGGACTTCACAAAAGGATATGGATATATTATCGAGTTAGAGAAGATAACAAATGAAAAGGAGAAAGAAAAAGAATATAAAAAGCTTCTTGAAAAACTAAATTCTTTAGATATAAAAATTACTTCCCAGGAAGAGTTTAACGAAAGATTTTTAGACTATAAGGAAAATTGGGAGAAAATAATATAGAAATTTGTTTATCTTTTTTATATAAAACAGGTTCGAAATTTGTCCCATTCCCGGAACAGTGGTAAAGACCCTTATCTAAAGGGTTTTGCTTTTTATTTCTTTTGTTGTATAATATAGCAATGGAGGGAAGGAATGTTTTGTTAAAATGCTCTATTATGAACACTAAAAAAAGGAGGAAGTGAGAAATGTCAATTCTAACAGATGAACATGTTGAGAAGCACTGCAAGCCAGGCAATGGAACGGTAACCTGTATGTTCTTGTCAATGACTCCTGATGGTTGGGGCTGTGAAAAAGGAACTTCCATCGGCGAGCTCATTAAAGAAAGAGGAGACGCCATGGAGGCCAGAGGTGACAATTGTCCAGGGATTTAGTCTTTATTGGAATAGTTCCTGTCGAGGATCTGCCAAAAGTGCTAGAATTTTTGACAAGGCATAAGCTCTTTGCAAGGAGAAAAACCACCTTTTAATTAAGGTGGTTTTTTGGTAAAATGGAAAAAATAATAAAAAATTTATGGAAATTAAAAACAAAGAGTTGCACAGAATCACATCAACTGCAATTATTTATAAGGAAGATAAATATCTGCTGTTAAAAAGAAGCTTAAAGAAAAAAGCTTTTCCAGGGCAATGGACAGTACCGGGTGGAGGTCTAGAGGTTGATGATTATGCTAATACCCCAAAGACAACGAAAGATCACTGGTATTTTGCCATTGAAAAATCTCTTCGAAGGGAAATTAAAGAAGAGTGCAATTTAGAGGTGGGAAAGATGAAATACCTTATTGATATCGCCTTTATTAGGCCGGATGGCGTCCCCACTATTATTTTAAGTTTTTATACTCCCTTTAAGTCAGGTGAAGTAAGGTTGGAGGAAGAGGAAAATACAGAATATGCTTGGGTAAATTATGAAGAGGCAAAGGAATACGACTTAGTAGAGGGTCTTTTAGAAGAAATTGAAATGGTAGATAAAATACTTAAGGGTAAGGGTGAGGATGAGATAGAATATAATCAGGATAGCTATAAATAAACTATTGCCTTATTAAATAGGTTCGAACATAGACCATTTCCCGGAGCCATGTAAGACTACCTTTTAATCGAGGTGGTTTTTTG
>SL_3KL_010_SEDDRAFT_10001688_pt1 | contig 20172 bp, 13 predicted proteins | sample SodLakKL_010_SED_2_FD_10381 | JGI IMG/M metagenome (IMG submission 10381) | reverse complement strand
CAGTTGTGAAATTCATACATTTGAAATGCTGAAGCTGATTTATGTGTCAAATACAATTAATATATTATCAGTCACATAGACATGCTTTGTACGTATGAAACACCTGATATAATTTATATGCAATACATAATTCATTGATTATTAACTTGATTAACCTGATTTGTACAGATGAAATGTAACAAAAACTAGGCTTTAAGCAACCTCGCGGTTTTAACTGCAAGGTCAAACAGAACCAGGCGGCTGTAGCCGTTAAATTCAATATGAGCCGAAGCTTTGCTGAATTCTTCGTTTAATGCAAAAATGTTCCCTTCATGTACAAACTTCGAGAACTTTTCAGAGAAATCACGTTCCTCATCCGACAGAAGATCAATATTTACTGCTCCTGTATTCATTATAAAATTTCCCCTGATAATCCTTAATGCATCCTGGAAGAAATGCTTCTGCTTCTCTCTTCCATGGGAAGCAATCTCTTCAATCCAGGCTGAAACTCCTACAAAATCAGGAATGAAACAAAGACGCATAAGCCTGACAAACATACTGAAGTGGTACCCGGCCTCTTCCGACTTGTCGGCCAGCTCAAGCAATCTTAAATAATTCCCGTCGGCCAGCCTTATGATATTACCTGCACTATCCTCACCCTTTATTCCGTGAATCTCAGAAAGTGCCTTTTTCATGCTTTCCTGATCAATTTTTGGTATACGCATCTGCTGGGTACGCGATAGTATAGTGGGCAGGATCTGGCCTGGCTCTTCGCTTATAAGGATGAACACTGTATTTGGCGGCGGCTCTTCCAGCAACTTAAGAAGCTTGTTGGCAGCAGCTGCATTCATCTTTTCCGCCATCCAGATGATCATCACCTTATAATCAGCTTCATAACTTTTTAGCGACAGCTTTTTCAATATCTGCATACTCTCGCTTCTGCCAATTAATCCCTGCTTGTTTTCAACCCCCAGATACTCAAGCCATTGGAAAAGCCGCATATAATGGTTCTCAAGCACCTTTTCCCGCCATAGCGGAAGGAAATCGTCACTGACCGGATCCTTCTCACCAGTCTTTTTCCTGGCAACCGGAAAAACAAAATGAAGGTCGGGATGCTGAAGCTTACCATATTTTCTGCATGAACTGCAACTCTCACATGAATCTGTTTCGCCGGGATCTTTGCAGTTCAGGTACCTGGCAAAGGCAATAGCCAGTCCGAGCATTCCCGTGCCCTCCCTGCCAGTGAAAAGCATGGCATGCCCTATCCTTTTCTCCCTGACAACATTGAGGAGCCTGGCTTTAATTTCAGTCTGACCTGTTATATCTTTAAATTGCATTAGCAGTCCTTATGTAGATGAATTTTAATTCCCCTTTATTTGATTTTGTATTCTGCTTTATAAATTACCTTAATTGAAAAATTTAATTTGAATAAACTTCAAGAAGAACCCTCAGCAAAGTTAAAATAAAAAATAGTTTTTTACTTTTGCACATGTATCTCAGGAGCATTGAAAATAATATTGCTGCAAGGCTTTAAATATATTGACAACTAATCTTTTAATAATAACTGAAACAGATGAAGACAATTGAAACTTTCGATTTTAAAAAGAAAAAAGCACTGATTAGAGTGGACTTTAACGTGCCGCTGAACAGTGACTTTGTTATTACCGACGACAACAGGATGAGAGCCGCAATGCCTACCGTAAAAAAAATCCTCTCATCAGGAGGTTCAGTCATCCTCATGTCGCACCTTGGAAGACCTAAGTCGGGCTATGAGGAGAAGTTTTCGCTGAAGCACCTTGTCAAACATCTCTCAAAACTCTCGGGTGCACCGGTTAAATTTGCCACCGACTGTATCGGCAATATTCCCCTTGAACTGGCTAAAAACCTTAAACCCGGAGAGATCCTGCTTCTTGAGAATCTGAGGTTCCATAAAGAGGAAGAAAAGGGCAACGAAGAGTTTGCAGGAGAACTTGCCGCCCTGGCCGATGTATATGTAAACGATGCTTTCGGAACAGCACACCGTGCGCACGCCTCAACAGCCATCGTAGCAAAGTTTTTCCCTGAAAATAAGATGTTCGGATACCTTATAGGCAGTGAGCTTGAAAGCATGGACAAGGTTCTGAAGGATTCTACATCACCTTTTACAGCTATCATGGGTGGTGCCAAAGTTTCGGATAAGATCCTGATTATTGAAAACCTGCTCGACAGGGTTGACAACCTGGTAATAGGAGGCGGGATGACCTACACCTTCATAAAAGCCCAGGGAGGAAATATCGGTTCATCAATCTGCGAGGAAGATAAGCTGGATATGGCTCTTGACCTGATAAGGAAAGCAAAGGAAAAGAATGTAAGGCTCATACTGCCGGTAGACAATATTGTTGCCGACAAGTTTGACGCCAACGCCTCTGTTCAGGAAGCTCCCATCGACCAGGTGCCGGAAGGATGGCTGGGACTGGATATTGGAAAGGAGTCAATAAAGGAGATCTCGGAAGTGATCAGGCAGTCTAAAACCATTCTGTGGAACGGACCGATGGGTGTTTTTGAGATGGAGAAGTTTGAGGCCGGAACAAAGAGCGTAGCCCTGGCGATTGCCGAAGCAACTTCTAAAGGGGCTTTCAGCCTTATTGGAGGCGGCGACTCGGTTTCTGCTATCAACAAGTATAAACTTGCCGATAAAGTAAGCTACGTATCGACAGGCGGCGGCGCCATGCTGGAATATATGGAAGGAAAGGAACTGCCGGGTATTGCAGCCATAAATGAGTAATAACAAATGCTTAAACGAGGCTGTCTCCTGCAGTGAGACAGCCTCGTTTTATTTTTTCTGGTTGTACATTTTCAGTTAAATATATACTATTACCTTTCCTCTTGCCTCAGTTTCCGGACTATTAATGACTTTCTTCAGACCGGATTCTGATAGATAGTGAACATCGAGCTTCTCCATATTATGCTTTTACAGTAAAATCAAGGTTTTAAATTCCAGATCCCAATTACCTGATCCTGATAATTTGATCCCGATAATTTGATCCCGATAATTTGATCCAAATCCGTCTTTACTTAAGGAAAGCATACCCTATGCCGAACTTCATTGTGGGGCCCAGGTCGTTCTTTCTACCACCCTCGGTATAGTGCTCCTGATCCATAAATTCCGTTTCGATTGAACCGAGAACAGCACCGTACCCTAGAGAGGTATTGAGACTGATATTGTCAACCAGCCGCACCTGCATACCAACGCCAAGATAATGCTCATAGGTTGCAACCCTTCCTGCACTGATCATCTCCTCGCCAGAAATGTCACTAATTAAATGGTGACTGCCTGGCAGGTTTGAATGGCGGAAAATAAAATTGTATTGCATGTAAAAACGGATATTCCTTAACTTTCCGTCTCCATCTTCCGAACTCTCTCTGAGAGGAGACAAATAATGTTTGTACAGTACCTCCCCACCTGAAATTTCAGAAGTAAGATGCTGAAACAGAATGCCGGCCTCAAGAACTCTTCTTTCTTTCTCAATACCTATATTAAGGCTCAGGTTGGAGCCATAGCCGCTACCTGTCGATGAATGATAAATATTCAGGCCTATAACCCTGTCGCTCGAATCGTTTTCCGGTGCGCCGAAAGCAATAACTGTACTGAATACAATTATCGCAAAGCTGGTGTATAATTTTCTCATGGCGTATCCTCCTCCGTTTAATTGTATATGTTAATATACGCCTGAAGAGGTTTTGAGTTGCTGAATCAGTGGTGATTAAGGAGCATGGTTCCGGTGATTAAGGAGTGCATCAGCGGTGATGTAAATCACCGTCTTAGCATTTAAATATCATGAAATAGTTATTCAGCCTGACTTCGCATAAAATAATGCATAAGGAGCCCATTGAAGTCAGCTCACATAATTGGCAGCCGGCGGCAACCAGGGTTATTCGAACATCAACAAGATTCTGCCAGCATAAACTATTGTCAGGCAGCAATAGAAATCGTCAGACAGGATCAGTCGGCGGCAACCAGAGTTATTCGGGGTCAATCAGGATTACCCGGGGGGTCGATCATCCTTTTTATTCTCTCTATCTGTTTTTGTTTGTTAACTTCCCGCAGGTTACGGGCTGTTTCGGTATAATACTGATGTCCGGTAATGAATTTTATCTGCAGTTTATTCCAGTCGCCGATCGAACCAATCTTGCCCTGCTCCCTGAGCTCCTCATACAATGAGTTTGATACCGGTATAAAATCACTTCGTCCCAGATAATCAAGGTCTGAATCACACATTATCTTCTCAAGAAGGTTATTAGGGTTTGGTGGCATCTTTGTGGCCAATATCAGCTCACACACCTTATCTATCTGTTCATCAGAGAAATTATACTCCGGAAGATACTTCCTGGCAAGGTCGCAACCCAGCTCCTCGTGTTTGTCATAGCCTGTTGTGTGACCGGAATCGTGAAAAAGGGCTGCAGTTTTAAGAAGCAGAACATCCTCCTCGCTTACCCCTTCGGCCCAGCCTATGAGCTCCACCTCGGTAATTACATCGATAGTATGCTTTACATTGTGGTAATACAGATGCTGCGGCAGCTCTTTCTCAAGCTTGTCCAGAATTATCTCCTGCAGGTCGACAAACTGGATAAGTTTAAATTTTATATCAAATTTTCTGTTTGGCAAAAGGCCCTTCCCATCGAGCGATATTTCAGGAATGATCCCTCTTACATAATACATCCCGAGATTGCCAACGTATTTGACAGGGATTCTTCCATTGTATTCGCAGTTGAAAAACTCCTTTACCAGCTCATATGTGTTATCTGATATATTAATGTTATCTATCCCGCAGGATGATCCTACCCTGCTTGCAATATTCACAGTGTCTCCCTTCAGCTCCCAGGAGATCTTTTTCCTGCCGGTTGCAATAGCGGTAACCGGTCCCGTATGAATTCCAATCCGGATATCCCACACCCTGTTCCTGTCAGATTTGCTTTTCAGTTCTTCCAGGTAACTGTACATTTCAAAGGCAGCCATGACTACATCTATGGGGTTGGTGCTGTTCTTAACCGGAACACCTCCGGCGCACATATAGGAATCGCCAATTGTTTTTATCTTTTCAAGCCTGTATTTCTTTACTATCAGATCAAAATTAAAAAACAGTTCATCCAGTTCATCTACCATACCATGGGTATCCATCTGGTCGGTCAGCTTTGAGAAACCCTGAATATCTGCAAAAAGGACCGTGCCCATCTTAAACTTCCGGACATTACTCACGCTCTCGCCCGGCACACCTTTTGCCTCAGTTCCTTTCAGCCGTGAAAGTTCCATTTCATACCGGTCAACCAGTCCGCTAAGTTTTTCATTGCTCCCGGCAAGCAGGCGCACCTGCTCATGCAGTTCCTTGTTCTGCCTGACCAGCTTTACAATTCTCCTCAATAGTTCCCTGTCCTTCTGTTTTTCCATCAATATTACCTTGTATATTCAATTAACCGGATTATTCTGATCAGGTTCCCCGATATTCTCCCGCAATGGCAAAAGTAATTATTAAGCTCCATTATTCAACAATCCGGCAATCAATTATCTTTGTACTTTATAAAGACGTGTTTCAGATTTATTAAAGACCTTTGCACATTGAACAGTTATTATGATTATATCTGTCTGTAAAAGATGAACCTCAATATTAACCTGCAAAATAATGCCAGGCAAAAAAAGAGAGCAGCTGATCAAAAAGATCTTCAACGGGTTCCCCGAAAGGGAATTTGAAGAGCTGGTCCTTGAAATGTTTTCGTACCAGTCGCTGCACAACAAGGTATATAAAAATTACCTGGAATATCTTGGAGCCGGTCGCCTTGCAGTATCAACAATTGCCGATATCCCTTTTATGCCTGTTTCGCTTTTTAAAACCCACAGGGTGATAACGGGAGAAGGGGGTCGGGGACCGGCTTTCAGGAGCAGCGGGACAGTGACAGGAGAGCGTTCATGCCATTATGTTTCCGATGCAGGAATTTATGAGACAAGTTTTTTGAAGTGTTTTGAGATGTTCTACGGTAATCCGGCAGACTACAGCATCCTGGCCCTGCTGCCTTCATATGTTGAAAGCGGTGATTCGTCGCTGGTTTATATGGTTGGTTCTCTTATCGAAAGAAGCGGCCATCCTGAAAGCGGCTTTTATCTTGATGATGCAGGCAGGCTGGCAGACATGATCAACAAGCTTGAAAACAGTAACCGCAAAACCCTGCTGATAGGTGTCAGTTTTGCACTGCTCGACCTGGTTGATAAGTACAGTTTTGCCCTTAAGAATACCATTGTCATGGAAACTGGCGGTATGAAAGGCCGGCGCAGGGAGATTACCCGGGAGGAGCTTCACGGTATTCTGAAATCCAAAACCGGTCTCGGGAATATTCACTCCGAATATGGTATGACCGAGCTATTATCGCAGGCTTATTCGCAATCAGACGGGATTTTCACCTCACCACCATGGATGAGAATTTTGATAAGAGATGCCTACGATCCGTTTGCCTGGCTTCCGCCGGGCAGAAGCGGCGGAGTTAATATAATAGACCTGGCCAACATTGACTCCTGTGCATTTATCGAAACTTCAGATATCGGCAGAATGATGGACGGAGGGGAGTTTGAGATACTTGGCAGGTTCGATAACTCCGATATCAGGGGCTGCAATCTTCTCGCGGACTAATGGGAATAAAGCCTTTTCAGCTTCTGACGGAGGACAAAAACTCTTTAGCTTCTGATGGATGACTAAGCCTCTTTACCTTTTGATGGAGGACAGAGCCCCTTCAGCTTCTGACGGCGGGATAAAAGGCATTCTCTATATGCTGCACCGTGTGATCACCCTTCTTGCTGAAAATAATCGTAATAATATCAAAACGGACTTCCAGGTCAAGGTTCATTTTCCTGATGTATGCGTTGGCCGCCCTGATAAGGAACTCCTGCTTTCTGCGGTTAACGGCCTCGCCAGGCGACTGCAGGAAGCCCCGGGTGCGTGTTTTTACTTCGGCAATAATCAGCCGGTCACCCTCCCGGGCAATAATATCCACCTCCAGCCTGCCGCACCTCCAGTTCTTTTCAATTATGGTGCAGGATTTTCCGGTAAGGTGCTTTATCGCAATCTCCTCACCGTTTATGCCCGTAATATTGTGTTCTGCCATAAGTCCTTTGACACAGGTCGTTTTGAATATCAATATACAAAAAATGAGCGTCAATCTCAAACGACAACAATAATAGGACGGTATACAAGGAATTAATGCACTTTTCAGATAAAGGTCAGGTGGCTGATGCTTTCGCCTACCGAGAGGGTAACCTTACTACCCATGATAAGAGTTTTGTTTTCAGGCTGGTGTCCTGCAGGAAAACCAAAACATACAGGATAGTCGTAATCCTCTACCGCCTCGGCAATTATCTCCTCTGCCGTTCTGCCGAAAGGCACTTTGTTATCATTCATATCAGTCAGTCCCCCGACCAGCAATCCCCCAATGCCCTCAAGCACCCCGTTGCGACGCAGGCCAACCATCATCCTGTCTATATGGTAGAGGTATTCCCCCACATCTTCTATAAACAGGATCCTGCCCTCAGTTTCAGGAAATGAACCGGAGCCGGTAAGGCTGTAAAGAACCGAAAGATTCCCTCCAGTGAGGATCCCTTCTGTTTTCCCTCCCCTTGAAAGCTGATGAACCGGATGAATATAGGCAGGCAGTGCGCCGAATAAGGTTTCCCTGAGCAGCTCCATCGAATCGTCCGACGCACGGATTTTTCTTTCGGGCGACAACTCAGCGGCCATCGGTCCGTGCAGGGTTTTTATACCATAATTCTCATTTATATGGTTGTGAAGCACTGTTATATCGCTGTAGCCAACAATCCATTTTGGAGACGCCACAAATAACCTGAAGTCAATCAGGTCAATTATTTTTACGGCGCCGTAACCTCCCCTTGAGCATACCACGGCTTTTATTTCAGGATCATTCAGCACTCCCTGCAGGTCTGTCAACCTTTCAGTGACGGTTCCTCCAAACTGGTTAAAATGGTTATAGGCAGCCTGCGCAACCATCACCTCCAGTCCCCACTCCTCAAAACGCTCTATCGCATTATCAAGAACACCTTCTTCAATTCTACCCGATGGGGTTACGATTCCTATTTTATCGCCCTTTTTCAGGGGCGGGGGAGATATCATACGCATAAAGTATAGTTAGCAATTTATATATCAGCCATTTGTGCCATCAAGGTCAATATCCCTTCATCAAACCTGTCAGGCACAGGCACTAAGGGTGTACTGCCCGCGAAGGCATGCCCTTAAATTCTGCCTTATTCAAATTTGCAGTCAGGCAGGAATTAAGGATCAATACCTGTAATGATCAGGCTTATAAGGACCCTCTACTGGCACCCCGATATAATCGGCCTGTTCTTTGGTCAGTTTGGTCAGCTTTACTCCTATCTGTTCAAGATGGAGCCTTGCCACCTCTTCGTCGAGAGATTTGGGGAGCCTGTACACACCCACCTTATACTTGTTTTTCCAGAGATCGAGCTGGGCCAGAACCTGGTTTGTGAACGAGTTGCTCATAACAAATGACGGGTGGCCTGTGGCACAACCAAGATTCACCAGCCTTCCCTCAGCCAGCAGAATGATAGCATGGCCCCACGGAAACACGTACTTGTCCACCTGGGGCTTTATGTTGATCTTCTCTATATCAGGATAGGCCTCCAGCTTATCTACCTGTATCTCATTGTCGAAATGCCCTATATTACATACGATGGCCTGGTCCTTCATCTTGGCCAAATGCTCAACGGTAATCACATCCTTGTTCCCCGTTGCAGTCACAAATATATTACCTTCCTCCAGGGCCTCTTCAATCGGCTTAACTTCAAAACCTTCCATGGCGGCCTGCAGCGCGCATATGGGATCAATCTCCGTAATTATTACCCTTGCACCATAAGCCCTCATAGACCGTGCAGAACCTTTTCCAACATCCCCGTACCCCAGAACAACAACTACTTTGCCGGCCAGCATTACATCCGTGGCACGCTTGATACCGTCTGCAAGGGACTCCCTGCATCCGTAAAGATTGTCAAATTTTGATTTGGTTACCGAATCATTCACATTGATAGCCGGGAAAAGCAGTGTACCTTCCACATTCATCCGGTACAACCTGTTTACACCGGTGGTAGTCTCCTCTGATACACCCTTGATGCTTTTTGCCATCCGGTGCCATTTGCCATGGTCCATCTCCAGATATTCCTTCAGAATCTTCAGTATCTCAGCCTCTTCTATACTTTCAGGTTTTACATCAAGAACCGTGGCATCATCTTCAGCCTGGTATCCCATATGTATAAGCAGTGTTGCATCACCCCCGTCATCAACAATGATATTAGGTCCCTTGCCTCCCGGAAAGGTAAGTGCCTGTGCAGTGCACCACCAGTATTCACGAAGTGTTTCACCCTTCCAGGCAAAAACAGGAATGCCTGCTTCAGCCATGGCGGCGGCGGCATGATCCTGGGTTGAGAATATATTGCAGCTGGCCCACCGCACATCGGCACCGAGCTCAGTCAGGGTCTCGATAAGTACCGCCGTTTGTATTGTCATATGAAGCGAACCGGTTATCCGTGCACCCTTAAGAGGCTTTTCATCTGAATACTTCTCACGCAGCGCCATCAGGCCTGGCATTTCACGCTCAGCAAGTTCTATCTCTTTCCTGCCCCATCCGGCCAGGCTTATATCCTTTATCTTGTAAGGCAAAGAATCAGTAAGTGTCTCCATTGTTTTCAATATAAGATTGTTAGTAATTATTATACCCGGCAACCACGATATCCCATTCCATATTTAATAAATACAAAGTTAATAATAAAAATTAAGGAGATTATCTATCATTTTTCGGGAAGGGCTGCAGAACAACATCCGGAATGGGTGCTGGTAATCTCCGGCAACGGCTATCCTCAGACAGCGATTATCCTCAGACAGCGGTTATTCTAAGACAGTGGTAATCCTCAGACAGCGTTAATCCTGCGGGAATCAGATGATCTGAAGCACCCTTTCCCTGTCCCTTGCAAGCTGTGTCTTTAGTTGCTCTAGGCTTTCAAACTTTCTCTCTTCGCGGATCCTTTCTATAAATCTTATCTCTATCGGATGATTATAAACATCTCCCTCAAAATCCATTATATGAACCTCAATAGATTTTTCCTTCCCATGCTTGTCAATGGTAGGTCTGAAACCGATATTCATCATCCCCCTTAATGCCTGTTTTCCGATAATGACCTTTACCGCATAAACTCCATCGGCCGGGACCAGCTTATGCTCATCATCCGGCTCTATGTTTGCAGTAGGATAACCAATCGCACGTCCAACCTGCTTACCCCCGATTATTTTCCCCCGCAGACTGTAAGGATATGAAAGCAGGTGGCAAGCAAGCCTGACATCTCCGGCCGACAATGCCTCCCTTATAGCCGAGGAGCTGATCCGTGATTTTCCGTCAACTACCGGGTCCATCTGCTCAATGGTGAATCCGTAAAGCGCGGCACAGCTCTTAAGATTCTCAAAGTTTCCCCGCCTCTTGTGCCCGAAATGATGGTCGAATCCGAAAACCAGGTGCCGCAACCCGGCCCTGTCGACAAGATAATCTTTTACAAAGGTACATGGAGGTAACCCTGCAAACTCCTTTGTAAAATTTATTACAATAAGATGGTCAATTCCGTGCTGGCTAATCAGATTTTTCTTCTCTTCAAAAGTGGTAAGGTATTTCAGGTCGTCGCTATTCTTTCCCAGCACCAGTCTGGGATGGGGCCGGAATGTAACAATAACCGATTCACCGTCCAGCTCTTTCGCCCTCTCCCTTACCCTGGCGAAAATAGCTGCGTGTCCCCTGTGAACACCGTCAAATACTCCGATGGATACCACAGAGTTCCTGATTCGTTGTATGGTTGCACCTTTATGGGTCTGCAAAATTACTGTTCTATGGATTGATACTATGACCGGGATACCCGGATCCTGAACATCGATAACCGGCAGGTAAAAATAACATTTTTTGTTCAGAACACTCTTTTATCGGATCCTACAGACTAACTCAGGCTAAAATCAATGATAGAGCGCCATACAAAATACTACATACGAACTCTGGATAAATGCCCCGATATAGCACCTTACCAGATCCTCCATACTAACTCAGGTAAGAAGCAATAACAGCTGACAATAAAGAGTAAAAATCTTAAGGGAACACCAGTGATATTTTTTTAGTAAATTGCCCATTTTCCCGGTCATACAATATCACATAAACTCTACATGCGGCTAATATTGCTATAAGAACTTATTAACTATAATACAGATGAAAAAGCAACTTTTAATATTACTTCCGTTACTCGTGCTTGCGTCTGCAGCTTGCAATGAAGAGCAATCACCAAAGATGGAACCATTTAAGCTCTCCTCAGTCAAGATTACAGAGGGACCTTTTTACAATGCACAGCAGACCAGCCTGAATTATATACTGGAGATGGATGTGGACAGGCTGCTGGCACCTTTTATGGCTGAAGCAGGACTCGATCCGGATGCTGAGCCTTACGGCGACTGGGAGAGTGGTGGTCTGGATGGTCATATAGGCGGCCATTACCTTTCGGCATTATCGCTGATGTATGCCTCAACAGGAAACCGGGAGGTACTGGAGCGTCTCGAATACATGACCGGCAAGCTGGAAGAGTGTCAGAAAAAAGACAACAGCGGTTATGTGGGGGGTATACCTGACGGGAGGTCAATGTGGGATGAAATTGCTTCCGGTAAAATTGATGCACACCCATTCTCCCTGAATGGCCGGTGGGTACCGTGGTACAATATACATAAATTGTTTGCGGGACTGAGGGACGCATATCTTTTTACAGGCAATGAAAAAGCCCTCGGGATACTTACCGGTCTGTCGGACTGGTGCTATGATCTGACCGAAAATTTATCTGATGAGCAGATGCAGGACATGCTCCGTAGCGAATTCGGGGGTATGAATGAGGTCCTTGCCGATGTTGCCTCCATTACCGGTAGTGACAGGTATCTGCAACTGGCAGAGAGATTTGCACACATGGCAATTCTTGATCCGCTGGTTGAAAGAAGGGATGAGCTTACCGGGTTGCATGCAAATACGCAGATACCCAAAGTAATCGGGTTCCTGCGTACTGCCAGGTTATCGGGAGATAATGAGATGGCTGATGCGGCTGAATTCTTCTGGAACACTGTCGTCGAAAACCGGACAGTCTCCATTGGCGGTAACAGTGTAAGAGAGCATTTCAACCCGGTTGATGATTTCTCATCAATGATGGAACATGCAGAGGGGCCGGAGACATGCAATACCCATAACATGATGAAGTTGTCGCAGATGCTTTTCCTCACCGAACCGGATGCCGGCTATATTGACTATTACGAAAGGGCTCTTTACAATCATATCCTGTCATCGCAGCACCCGGAAAAAGGAGGTTACGTATACTTTACCCCCACGCGCCCCAACCATTACAGAGTCTATTCACAACCCCACGAAAGTTTCTGGTGCTGTGTGGGCACAGGACTGGAGAACCATGCCAAATACGGAGAGCTGATCTATGCACATAAAGATGATGACCTGTTTGTGAACCTGTTCATCCCCTCCACCCTCAACTGGCAGGAGAAAGGCATTACCCTGAACCAATCGACCCGCTTCCCTTATGAAGAGTCGTCACTTATCATGATCCAATCAGACACCCCCAAAAAATTCGCGATTAATATAAGATACCCCGGATGGATCAGAAAAAACGAGATGTCGGTCAGCGTCAACGGCGAGAGTGTGGTCGCCGACAATCACCCGGCCTCATACATAACAATTGAGCGAACCTGGCAATCGGGTGATTCCATTTCTATCAGATTGCCGATGCATTCAACAGCAGAATACCTGCCTGATGGATCTCCGTGGGCCTCGATACTGCACGGACCAATTGTGATGGCGGCCCCAACGGTGCAGGCAGATCTGGACGGGCTCTTTGCACGGGCAGTGCAGATGCACCGCGATCAGGTTGCTGAAGGCAGACTGTATCCCGCAGAGATGAACCAGCGACTTGCAAGGAAGGGGCTGGACAAACTTGACTCATTGCTGATCCCCGAAAGGGATCATAATCTCTCCTTCAGGATGGCAGACGAACTGTTATACACTCCGGAGACGGCAGATGAACTTGTGCTGGTTCCGTTTTTTGAGATACACGAAACCCGCTATATGTTATACTGGCCGGTTGAGGACAATTAATTAATGTAATTAATTGAATATAAATTTTATAATAATGATTTATCCGGTTTTATTCCGGCTCATCTTTTCAATGCTTTCTGCCAGTTCAAGATATTTTGTGTAGAGATCAGCATACCTCCGGGCAAATTCCGGCCGTGGCCGGTACTCCTTATCAAATCCGCCACCCATAGCCTTCTGGGCCTGCTCAAAATTATCATGTATTCCAGCCACCACCGAAGCTGCCATGGCCGACCCCAGTGCACATGTCTGCTCACTGCGCACAACGGAAACAGGCATATTAAGTACGTCGGTAACTATCTGCATTACAAATTCCGATTTTTTGGCAACCCCTCCAAGGGCTATCACACCATCTATCCTGACACCCTCCGAAACAAACCGGTCGGTAATAGCCTTTGCCCCGAACGCGGTTGCCTCGACAAGGGCCCTGAATATGGCAGGTGCATCTGTGCCGAGTGTTATGCCCGTAATAGCCCCTTTAAGCATCTGGTTGGCATCGGGGGTCCGCCTCCCGTTCATCCAGTCGATCGCCATCAATCCGCTCTTCTCCGGTTCGACTGATGCGGCTTCCTGTGAGAGCCGCTCTATCATTGCCGAGGCCACCTCCTCCCTCAGCTCTGCCCTTTTTTCTTCAGGAATGACCTTGCTCTCCACAACAATATTGTCGAAAGGCCAGAGCAGAAGATCCCTGAACCAGGCATAAACATCTCCAAAAGCCGACTGACCAGCCTCAAGGCCTACCATGCCGGGGATAATAGATCCGTCTACCTGTCCGCAAATACCCCCTACAAGCTTATCTCCGAAATCATCTCCCGGGGCAATAACCATATCACAGGTTGAGGTACCCATTACCTTGCTCATATAGTATGGACGGATTTCTCCCCCCACAGCACCAAGATGGGCATCAAAGGCACCTACACCAACTTTCACATTGCCGCTTAAACCAAGCCGTTCTGCCCATTCGCTGCTTATCTGGCCTGCCTCCCTGTCGCTGGTCCAGGTCTCCGTATACAACCTCTCCCTCAAACCCTCAAGCAGCGGATCGAGCTTTACCAGGAATTCTTCAGATGGCAATCCCCCCCATTCCGGGTGCCACATTGCCTTATGTCCCGCAGCACAGCGGCTTCTCATAATTTCCTGCGCCGAACCTGTACCTGTCAGCATAGCCGGTATCCAGTCGCAATGCTCCACCCACGACCAGGCTGCCTCCCTGACCTTCCTGCTGGCACGCAGCACATGTAGTATTTTAGCCCAGAACCACTCCGACGAATAGATGCCCCCTTCATATTTGGTATAATCAACACCTCCCCAGCTCCTCGAGAGGGTGTTGATCTCTTCAGCCTCCTTTACCGCCGTATGATCTTTCCAGAGAACAAACATGGCATCGGGATCTTCAGCGAATTCCGGTTTGAGTGCCAGGGGGGTACCCGATTTATCCACCGCCACCGGTGTAGACCCGGTGGTATCGACCGAAATGCCGTATATATTCTCCCTCACACTTCCGGGCACACCCGAAAGTGCTTCAGCAACCGACCTCTCCAGTCCCTCGATATAATCAAGAGGATGCTGCCGGAACATATTCCCTGCAGCATCGCAGTACATATTTTTTTTCCATCTTGAGTAATACCAGACCCCCGATCCGGCCTCCTCCCCGGTAATAGCGTTTACCACCAATGCCCTGACAGAATCAGTTCCATAATCAAGTCCAATAACATATCTATCCATTACTATGTTGTTTAATGATTTAATGATTTAACAATCTATATTCTAATTCCAATTATTGTAAACGAAGAAGGCTAAAGTGATTCTCAACTACTCTGCCCTAAGTCTGCATGCCGCTCTTTACCGGTGCCAGCATTTCCAGGTGTTTCTTAAGCTACAGCTAGTCAACCTATACAACAACCTGCTTTTGTGCATCAAATCCAATAAAAATAAACCTCAGCAGGAATAAAACTAAATGTATGTTTCTTTACCTTAATCAGATTAGCTTGTTTTAAGTGTACAATATACATTTATTGAAATTCAAATCAAAAAGATTATTGATTAATATTAACAAATTGCTTTTACATACTCTGTGAAAATGTCTAATTTTACTAAATCCGCTCATAAATCAGAACTGACCCATGCATAATCCGAAGATAATAGAAAAAGACCCCTGGTTAAAGCCATATCAGGATAAGATTATTAAAAGGCATGAGCATGTTGTCCGGCTGGAAGAAAATCTCACGGGAGGAGTCCCTCTCAAGGATTTTGCCAACGGACACATGTTTTTCGGGGTACATAAACCCGACCATAACATTGTTTTCAGGGAGTGGGCTCCCAATGCATCGGCACTATACCTTGTTGGAGAATTCAACGGCTGGAAAGAGCAGGATGATTTTATGTTTACCCTCAAGGAGAATGGGGTGTGGGAACTTATTGTCGACGGAGCGGTTATAAAGCACCAAAGCCTTTACCGGTTATCGGTAAACTGGGAAGGTGGTCGCGGAGACCGCATACCTGCTTACGCAGTAAGGGTAGTGCAGGACAGCGAAACCAATATATTCAGTGCTCAATTCTGGGACCCGCCTGATCCTTATCACCGGGCCAACAAATCGCCAAATCTTTCAGAGCAGCCGCTGCTCATATACGAAGCCCATATCGGTATGGCAACCGAGGAGCAGAGGACCGGCACTTATAATGAGTTCAGGGAGAAGGTTCTGCCCTACATCTCACATGCGGGGTATAATGCAATTCAGCTGATGGCCATACAGGAGCACCCTTATTACGGTTCATTCGGGTACCACGTGTCGAACTTTTTTGCCGCCTCATCACGGTTTGGCACACCCGATGATCTGAAAAAACTGGTTGACGAAGCACACGGCATGGGAATAGCAGTGATCATGGACATGGTTCACTCACACGCTGTCAAAAATGTGAATGAGGGTCTTGCCATGCTTGATGGTACGGAATGGCAATATTTTCATTCCGGAGCAAGACGTGAGCACCTGGCATGGGACTCACTCTGCTTTAATTACGGTAAACCGGAAGTGGCTCATTTCCTTTTGTCAAACTGCAAATTCTGGATTGACGAATACGGTTTTGACGGGTTCCGGTTTGACGGGGTAACCAGTATGCTTTACCTGGATCACGGACTGGGAAGGAGCTTTAGCAGTTATGACAACTATTATGACGGGGGACAGGATGAAGATGCCATTGCCTACCTGACACTGGCAAACAAGCTTATTCACCAGGTCAAACCAAATGCAATATGTGTTGCCGAAGAGATGAGCGGAATGCCGGGACTGGCTGCTCCGGTTGAAGACGGAGGCATGGGTTTCGATTTCAGGCTGTCGATGGGAATTCCTGATTACTGGATAAGGATCATCAAGGAGCGGCAGGATGAACAGTGGAACACCGGCGAAATATATCACGAGCTTACACAGAAGAGAAGCGAAGAAAAGACCGTCAGCTATACAGAATCCCATGACCAGGCGCTGGTTGGGGACAAGACCATTGCTTTCAGGCTGATGGACAAGGAGATGTATTATTGCATGAACAAAGAATCACAATCACTCATTATCGACAGAGGGATAGCACTTCACAAGATGATCAGGCTTATTACCATTGCCACTGCCGGCGGGGGATATCTGAATTTCATGGGTAATGAATTCGGCCACCCCGAATGGATTGACTTCCCCCGGGAGGGTAATAACTGGTCGTACTTCTATGCAAGACGGCAATGGAGCCTTGCAGGGAATAGGGGACTGAGATACCATCATCTGGGGGACTTTGACAGGGCCATGATCGAAATTATCAGGAAGGACCCGGGTTACTTTACTTACAGTCAACACCTGATCCATAACAACGATGGCGACCAGGTGATGGCATTTACAAGGGGATCATACCTCTTTGTTTTTAATTTCAACCCTGCGGTCTCATTTTCAGATTACGGTATAAAAACAACCCCGGGAAGATATAAATTGCTTGTAAACAGTGACAGGGAAGAGTTTGGCGGATTTGCAAGGATTGACGACAGCATTGAATATGTAACCGACTGGAACGGCAAGGTCAACCATCCGCATTATCTGAGAATATATATTCCAAACCGCACCGCACTGGTGTTCGAAAAACAGAAGGTAAAAAGCATTTACAACGTGCATCAAAGAAATCAGGGCTGATATGTGACCGGGACGGCATGTCTCACAACATCAGCGTCTCACAAAGCTGGACAAAAAGTGTCAACTTGTTGCCGGCAAGATAATACCCGGATTGCTCAATTTGGTATACCGTTCCTGACTATTGGAGCTCAATGGTAAACATCGAGAAACCGAGTCCCCCGTCATATCCGGCCCCTTCTATCATAAACATCAGGTTCTGCAAACCGGGGTACAACGGTACCCGGATATTCAGGTTTCCTTTAGTATCAGGTTCCAGTGAGGGATCCCAGTAAATGGTTTTTACCAGCTCATCATTACCGGTAAACCCGGGAATTGGAATGAGATCCGAATAAAACTCCCTTGGTGCATGAAAGCCGGCTATTACAAATTCCCTTGCATCTACAAATACCTGTTGCCCCGGCTTCCTGGTGTATGCCAGGATCACACCCCCACCTCCTTTCATCCCAAAAATAGCGGCACTGCCCCGCCTGAAGATTTCAATCCTTTCAATCTCTCTTGGATTCATGCCAAGTATTGAGGCAGCTCCTGTATAGCGCCCATCCAGCATAAATGCCGGTTCAATTGGCCCCTCAAGGTTTGAATGACCCACTATCCTGACACTTCCCCTCTCAAATGCCATTCCCCTGCCATACTGTTGAAGCACATCCAGCACGTTATTATAAATTTGCTTTTCATGATCAATAAAAATTGTCTGGTCAGGGGTGCCAAACCTGCGGGGTTGTGATTGGCCGTCAGATGCTGATCCGTATGCAGGAAGCTCTGCCCTGGTCCTTGACCAGTCATCTCCCCTTGATGTAATATTGTTGACTCTTGTAGCCAGTCCCGGAGAAAAATTAAATGCCGGACCTTGCTGTTCATCGATCTCAATACGCGGCGGATATCCGGCCGCCAGTCTCCGGGTTGATAACTCAATTTCTACCGGACCCTCATAGAAAAGTCCGCCAAACTCAAATACCCCACCCCGCCCTGATGTTGTTGTAAAAACATCAGGTTCATCCCCCAGGTTAACTTTCAGCTGAACTTCAGAGTTAGCAACAGTTTCGTCATTGGAAGGATTGACAAGCCTTCCTGATACGGTTAATCCTGGTGCCGGCAGATAACTGATTTCCGGTAAATTCCCCGAAAGGACATCCTCCCATTTGAATCTTCTCCAACCGTAGGTCAGTAAGAACTGATCGACTGCCACATTCACATCGAGTGCCGGATCCAGAAAAGCCGGTGAGTTGAAAACGTTACCGTTCAGATCAGAATCAAAAAGGATGTATGACACTATGCTGGGGTAGCCAAACTCCGGTTCAGTATGGCCGGATACAGCAGATAATGAGAAAGACCCTCCTGCAGGATTTCCATTATGATCGGTTATGCTTACTGTCAGATCAACCGAATCTGCTTCACCTGATGTTACCAATCCAATCTCCGAACTGATCTCAAGCTGATCTTCCCTGTCGATAAAAACCAGGCGCTCTGCCACCGGCACTTTATTACCATTAAACACCGTGAAATGTGTTATTCCTGAAGGAAAAAGAGTCTTGTCGACCGACAGCTCCAGTCTGCCGTCAGTTATACTGAAACTATTTGAATACATAGGAATTCCCCGTGTATGGCCAATCAGGATAACCTCATCCGTATAGAGCCGGTTTCCCGGACTTACTGATGCAACAAGATTTATCCTTACCTGTTCCTCAGTCTGATGAACACGAATGGCAAAACCTTCATGGTTAACTGCCGGTAAATCATAACTACTGGCCCTCTCTCCGTTAACCGAAACTAAAGCCTCATATGACCTGCCAGCTAAGGGTTCAAAATCAATCAGTCCGACTCCCCGCGAATTAGTCTCAAACCGTTCAACAACATTGCCGCTATCATCGATCAGTTCCCCTTTTGCAGAATGCCCCCTGCCCAGTTCGTCAACAACTTTAACAGCAACCCTGTTCAAAGTGCCGGACAGCAGGTTTCCGCCCTCCGGGTAAAAGGCAACCTGGTACCGTCCCTCCATCCTTTCTATATCGCGGTTAAACCTGCGGTTTCGCCTCACCTCAGTCCTGGAAATTATGTTTGCATAACCGGGATTCCTGATATAAAGCTCTCTTGTAAAAAACAACTCTTTATCAAAATTTCTCATCCAGCCGGTGTATCCCCTTACGATATAGTTGCCTTCCGGTATATCAGATCCCAGCAGCATGTCTCCTATTGCCGTGCCATTACCGGCTAATAATATCCTTCTTGCCAGTGTCTTTCCGTTTGAGCCGATAAGGTCGACATAGACGTTTGTGCTGTCTTTATATGGCTTATTGTCTGTCCCGTCAAAGACGTATGCCTTGAACCAGATCGTCTGTCCCGCACTGTAACTGCTTTTGTCGAGGTGCAGGTAGACTTTCTGGGGACTAACCACAGAGGAGTACCTTTCCAGCTGACTACCGATACCATCGGAGGTATAATATTTTTCAGAACCTTGCACATTGTTTAACAGCAGGCTTGAAAAAAGTAACAGGGAGGAAATTTTCAGGTTCATGGCAGAATGTATTCTAATTTATACTAATAAAACATAGATGGGGCTGTGTCACATAAAAAAGACGGTAAACCTTGTTAATCTGTCCGGGTTAATAATTTTTCTGCCGGGCAACTTAATGACTGGTATTGAAACTGGTGATTAATTTTTTGAATGTAGAGAAATTATTTAAAGGTGAGTCAATACTGCGAAAAAATTAACATTTCTTATTAATCCGGATAACCATTTTTTCCGGATATGCCAACAGATTGCTTCTAAACTATAAGTTTCAAATATTGTACCATAATGTGCAATTTTCTGAGGAGTATATTTCAT
>SL_3KL_010_SEDDRAFT_10001687_pt1 | contig 20174 bp, 17 predicted proteins | sample SodLakKL_010_SED_2_FD_10381 | JGI IMG/M metagenome (IMG submission 10381) | reverse complement strand
GCCTTGATTTTTCTGGCTCCCCGGGTCGGATTCGAACCAACGACCTAGTGATTAACAGTCACCCGCTCTAACCAGCTGAGCTACCGGGGAATTGCAAGCCGAGTATTATCCCGTTCCGGCAAATTTTCGTCAACCCCTTCAGTCGCCGTATTGCTCCTCGTAGTCGCGGATCGAGGCCTCGACGACCTTGCAGGCGTGTTTGCGGTCGTAGATGTTGTCGATGGCGATGTCGCCGGACTCGCCCGGCAGCAGTTTGTAGGTCAGGAAATAGTGGCGCAGGCGCTCGGCCAGGGGTTTGGGCAGGTCGTCGATGTCGTTGGCCTTGCCCCACAGGTTGTCGTTTTCCAGGACTGCGACAATCTTGTCGTCGGCCTCGCCGTGGTCGAGCATCTGCAGGCCGCCGATCACGCGAACATCCAGCAGCACTTCGCTGCGTGAGATCGGGCGTTCACTGAACACGCAGATGTCAAGCGGGTCACTGTCGCCCTTCTTGGCGTTGGGCATGAGCTTGCCGACCCGGTCGCCGCAATAGGTGCGCGGGATGAACCCGTAAAGGGTCGGAGGCTGCGAGGAAGTGCGCTGAGGGCGATCGACACGCAGGTAACCGGTCTGCTTGTCGATTTCATACTTGACCGTGTCAAATGGCGTGATTTCGATATAGGCGTGGACCCGCTCGGGCGGCTCCTTGCCGGTTTCCAGGCCGTGCCAGGGATGGGGGCGCCAGCGGTAAAACGGTTTCGGAAACGGCATGTCTGATCATCGCCTTCAAGCCAGTGGGCATTATAGCGCCCTGCCGGGTCTGTGGCCGGGAAAATACCTCGCATCTGGGTTAGGATGGCGTCCGGACCACGCATTCGAAACCAGAACTAGATGAACGAACCTGCCGGACGCCCCGTCAATCCCGAGAAGCTCTCGCCGCACCCGGTGCTGGATGAATACTATCCTGATGAAACCGGGCGGCGCGAGCGGGTCGATGCGATGTTTGATGCCAGCGCCGAACACTATGACTGGATCAACGCCATGATGTCGTTCGGTTCGGGTCGCCGCTATCGTCGCGAGGCCATGGAGCGCCATGGAGTGAGCGAGGGCATGCATCTGCTCGACGTTGGCAGTGGTACCGGCGTACTGGCCCTGATTGCCCAGGAACGAGTGGGTGATAGTGGTCGGGTGGTCGCCCTGGACCCAAGCGAGGGCATGCTGGCCGAGGCGCGCGCCAATGGCGTTCGCGAGACAGTGACAGGGCTCGGCGAGGACATGCCGTTCGAGGATGGTCTGTTCGACATGCTGACCATGGGTTATGCATTGCGCCATGTTGCCGATCTGGAAAAGACCTTTCGCGAATACCGCCGTGTGCTCAAACCCGGTGGCAAGGTGTTGCTGCTGGAGATTACCCGGCCGCAGAATCGTCTCGGATTTCACTTTCTGCGCTTTTACATGCGCGGCGTGGTGCCGGCCTTGACTCGTGTTTTCCGGCGTTCGCGTGATGCCCAGGTGTTGATGCGCTATTACTGGGATACCATCGAGAACTGTGTACCGCCGGAAACCATTCTGGCGGCGCTGAAAAGTGCCGGATTCGAACAGGTTGAGCGCAAGGCGGTCATGGGTATCTTTTCCGAGTACACCGGCCGGGTGCCTGACTGATAATCACCGCTCAGCGATGACTCAGCAGATGCATGGCCAGGTAGATGACCAGGCCGGCGGCCAGCACCAGAACGGCCCACAACAGGTAACGCTGCCAGGGAATGGGTGGCAGCGGAGTTTCCAGCACTGGAGGTCCGCCGGCTTGTTCCCGCTGAGTCGGCTCCAGCGACGGCCAGTTCCAGGCCGGCCCCAGTCTTTGAATGGTTTCGTCGAGCCAGCCCGCGGGCTCGGCCAGTTCGTGCGATTGACGACTGCCCGCATACAGTCGCCAGGGGGCTTGGCCGCGAGCCAGAAAAGCCAGTTCATCCTGCCAGGTTTCCATTTCGAATTCCGGCAGTTGTTCCAGTGCAGGCTCGGTACGTACCTGCCAGTAGCGGTCGCGGTGAGCGGGCTCATCGGCAAATTCCAGCCGTGCCTGCTCTGATTCAAGGGTCGACAAGGTCGTGATCCCGCGTGCACGCCATGACCGCTCTTCGTTGACCCGCGAAAACACTTCGATGCGACTGACCAGGTTGGGTTCGTCGGAGCTTATTGTCAGTGCGTGTGTCCGATAAGGACCATCCAGCTCGAATTCGAATCGACCCGGCTGGTCCTCAAGCCGTTCAGCCTTGACGGCAAGTACGTGATTCTGGCGATAATCACGTTGTCCGGAACTGACCAAGCGAGCGGCGGACATTTCCAGCTCGGTTGGCGTTCGGGTTCCAAAACAGCTCAGGTGCCAGCCCGCAGGCAGTTCCTGGATCGACTGGCTGGCCTCGTAGCGGCGCGGGCGACTGTCGCCAACGGCACGAAAATCAACTCTCAATCGGGCCGGGTCGACGTCGCCGGCATCGCGCAGGCGACAATCGATCGACAGGGGATCGGCGCTGGTCAGTTCAAGCTCCAGGAGATGTTCCGGCCAATCCGGACGCTCGGCCGGAGCACCGATCAGGGCCTGGAAGACCAGTGCGCCCTGGGTGCTGTCTCGCGGTTCGGTTCGCGGTGAACGAACACGCATGCGAGTGCCGTCATGATCAATGATCAGCTCAAGCGCCTCAGGGTGCTCGTGGTCTTTTTCGACCAGGGCCGATTCGATGTCCAGTTCATGGGTCTGCTCAAGCGCCTCGATCAGCGCGCTATCCGGCAGGCGAGTAAAGGGAATCTCCTGGCCGCGCGCATCGACGAGCACAAGGTCATTGGCCCGTTCACTGTGAAGATCACTCATCAGCTTCTCGGTCAGTGGAATGCGCCAGACCGATTCCTCCCGATCAGGATCCAGCGTCCAGACCCAGGCATAGTTCTGTTCGAGTGAGTCCGCCCAGACCGACATCGTCATCAGGGACAGCAAGAGCGCGCTGGTCAACTTGATGATCGGATCGAATGGTGACTGCTTCATGACGTGTGCTCCCGCTGTGCGGTCGAAGGCGGCGCCGGGGCCAGGTAGCCCACCGCGATCGACAACAGGCCAAAGGCCATGAATGACAGGATACCTGCTGCCGTGGACAGGAATTGCCGATCAATGATGAGCAATTTCAACAGTACGATGCCCAGCAGGATGGCGCCGGCCCACCACAGTGCGTGCGACTTGAGACGCGAACCGGCGACCCAGGCGCTGACCCCGATCAGTGTCCAGGTCACGCTCAGGGTGGCCTGGGCGGTGTTGCTGGCCAGCAATTGTTCCAGATCCCAGGCCACGCCGGTCAGTTGGTGAACCGCGCGCAGGCCCATGACGGTGACCGTGGCTGCCAGCAACAGTCCGACCACCGGCAACGGGAAGCGGATGGGCTGATCTCGTGTGCCTCGGGCCAGCATCAATAACAACAACAAGGTGATTAGTTGCCCCAGTTCCAGCGGGTTGAGCAATGGTAGCCAGCTCATCGGGTCGGCTTGACCCGGTGCGGCCAGGCTGGCGGCCAGTCCCAGCGAGACGATCGTGGCCGTAAAGCCCAGAAAGACAGCACGATGATCCGGGTCAAGGGCGCCACCCGCGCACAAGGGCGGGTGCCGACCCGCGGCCAGCCAGGCCACCAGCGCCAGCACGGGCAGTGACCCAATAAGCCACTGCCAGCCATCGCCCAAAGCCCAGCCCTGATCGGCCAGATGAATGCCTGTCAGGACGAGCATCGTGAAGATTGATGCATGGGCAACCAGCGCGATCCAGACTCGCCATTGAGTCGAATGCTGACGAAAGCTCCAGTCTCCGTACAAGACTGCAATCATAACCAGCAACCACATCGGACCTCCCCACCCGGACAGAGGGAGGGTGTTGACCGACTGGGCAAGCGCCAGGGGAACACAGGCGGCCAATGCCAGCATGGTGACCGGCGCGGTGACCCACCAGCGCTGCCGGTGATGCAGCCCGGCGGCAAGCAGCACGGTGAGCGCGGCCCAGGCGATCAGTGTCTGAGTCAGCACCAGGACCTGGAAGTGAGCGAAGGCCTCGAACAGTCCGGTCAGTATCCACAAGGCCAGGCCCCACCCGACCAAGGCATTGACCCGATCCGAACTTGCCGAGGCGCGGGCAAAGCACCAGGCGCTGAACAAGGCGGCAAAGGCCAGCGCCAGACCGGCAAAACCGAGCGGATTGAGCAGGAACCATTCGCCACGGCCGTCGAGCAGGTGATTGACCATCCAGACCGCGGTTGCCGTCAGTTGCAGGCCCAAGCCTGCCAGGCGCGTCGGCCGTTGCTGCTGCTGACAGCCATACCAGACCAGTGCGGCGCCTTGCAGTGCCCAGATCATGGTGATGGTCGGACCCGAAAATGCGAATGGAACGGCCACCGTGGCCAGGCCCAGGGCCAGAACAGCGTGCGAACGCATCAGTGTGGACATGCCCGGCCGAGCACGAATCAGCCAGGCGCTGAACAGGTAGGTCAGCGCACCGATCACGGCCGAAAAGGCCACCGGCAATCGTGCGCCATCAAGAATGGCGATCTGCAGGGGCAGGGCGAACAAGGGCAAGCCGAATACCAGCATCACATCGAGCCGCTCCGGCTGGCCCTCGGGCCGTCGCAGACCTTCGATCAGCGGAATGGCCAGGTAAAACAGGAAAAACAAGATCAGAAAGACCTGGGCCAGCAGGTAGTACTCGGGACTCCAGGCCAGCACGCCCCAGACCCACGCCACCACGAAGGTAAATGCGAAGCCGAGGCGGTTGAGCAGCGGCCAGGTCTGTTTCCAGGCCAGCATTAGTACCGCAAGATTGAGAATTGCGTACCAGACAAACAGCGCCAGGGGACGGTCGCCACCGGCGGCAATCAGCAGCGGGGCGGCAAAGCCGGCCAGCATGCCGAGCACCGCCAGGGCCGGGGCTTTCTGGAACATGGCCAGGACACCGCAGGCGCCGACAAAGACCACGGTCAGGCCGAGGGCCGCGACAGTGGGAATCAATGCGTAGAAATCGAAGGCGGCATAGGTGGTCAGCAGCAGTACGCCGATGGCGCCACCTTGCAGCGACAGGGCGAACAGCCGCTGGCGCTCGCGGCGCATCCAGGCAAATGCCAGCGCGGCAATCGCGGCCAGGGCGACCAGGCTCAGGCGCACCTCGATGGGTGCACTCAGCCAGCCTTGCTCACCGGCATAGCGCAACAGGGCGGCGACCGCGATAAAGGTCACCAGCACGCCGATTCGGACCGGAACGTTGCCATGAGTGAACCAGCGCCGCATTCGAGTGGCCAGCCCGTCACCCCCGGTTTGAGTGGGCTTCGGAGATGATGCTCGTGATGGCGGCCGGGCAGGGCGCGTGTCGATGCCGGTGGCGTCCGGTTTGGCGACAGCAGCCGGTGCGGTTTCTGATTGCGGCGACTCGGCGGGTTCCGATGAGGGTGCGGGAACGGCTTCGGGGGATGCAGTCGATTTGGCGCCGCCGGGTTCGTCGATGCCCTCCAGGCGTTTTTCCAGCGCCTCGATTCGTCGACCCTGCACGATGACCACCGCCCATAGCGCGCCGATGAAACCCCCGGCCAGGACGGCCAGCCAGCGGGTTTCTCCCAGAAGCATCTGCATCAGCCAGGCCTCGCCCAGAGCCAGCGCCAGCAGCATGCCGGCAATGCTCATGACCACGACAATGGCAATCTGTCCCTGCATTGATTTCCCTGGGTGGTAATCGGCCCGGTCAGTCTATACCGGAATGGGCCGGGTTAGCGCGCATGTTGGGCGGACATGACAGATGCCTGACAAACTCGTTATGATGCTGCGGCTTGAAAAGGGCCTGGCGGGCAACCGCCAACACGGATCGATGTTAACATTGAAAAAACTCGGCTGGCTGGCTTTCAACACCATCCAGCTTGTCCTCACCTTGTCCTGGTCGATGTTCTGGATCAGCATCGCGCTGATCATACGGGTGGTGACCGGCGATGCGCATGTGCCATTACGCATGGCTGCATGGATTTGGTCGCCGTTTCTGGTGTACGGCTCGTTATCGCGTTTCGAGGTGCAGGGTCGCGAGCAGGTTGATTTCGCCCGTCCGCACGTGTTCGTGGCCAATCACTCCTCCATGATCGATATCTGCGCACTATTCATGGCCATTCCGGTGCCCTTGCGTTTCATACTCAAGGCCGAGCTGGGCAAGGTGCCGTTTCTGGGCTGGTACACGCGTGCCATGGGCATGGTGCTGATCAAGCGCGGTGGTGCGCGTGATACCGCGCGACAACTCCAGCGCGCGGCGGATTTGCTCGGGCAGGGACACAGCATGGCGGCCTTTCCGGAGGGAACCCGCAGCACGACCGGCCAATTGCGACGCTTCAAGCCCGGAGCATTCCGGGTCGCGATCAGCGCCGGTGTCCCGGTGGTTCCAGTGGTCATCGAGGGCACCCGACAGGTCATGCCGCCCGGTGGGTTTCATATTCGACCGGGCCGTATCCGGGTGCGCCTGGGTGAACCGATCGAAACCCGAGCCTTGCAGCCATCCGATGGCCAGCAACTGGCCGACCGCGTCCGGCGTGTGATCGAGCAAATGCGATTACAATAAACTGTTTTCCCGAGCAATCCGAATCACCATGATCGACCGTCTCCGCCTCTACCGCGCCGGAATCTGGGCGCTGACCGCGCCATTGCCGCGTGAGCGCCGCGTTCGGGCGCGTCATCGCCTGCGCGCCGGGCTTGACAATCGCCGCGTACTGGCGGCCGACATTCTGGTGTTGTCGCGGGCCAAGAGTGGTCGGACCTGGTTGCGCGCCATGCTCTCCCGGCTCTACCAGAGGCGCCATGGGCTGGCCGAGAACCAGTTGCTGGAGTATGACAACTTCAAGAGTCAGAACTCGGCGATTCCGGTGTACGCCATGACCCATGGTCATTACCTTGATCGCCTGGCCCGCCATCCGCGCCACGGCTCGAAACTGTGCGCTATGCCGGTGGTGTTGCTGCTGCGCGACCCGCGTGATGTGGCGGTCTCCGAGTATTTCCAGTCGACCCGCAGGGCGAGCGCCTACAAGCGCGAGATGTACGCGGTTGACCAGGCGGGCTCGATGTTCGAGTTCGTCATGCAATCCCCGCTGGGGCTGCCGGCGATTTGTGACTATCTCAATCATTGGCACGAGGAATTGAACGGCTGGGATCGCGTCTATCGACTCTTCTACGAAACCCTCAGGGCCGAGCCGGAAGCCGAAATGGCACGATTGCTCGAATTCCTCGAGCAGGATTTCAGTACCGACGAAATTGCCGAGGCCGTGGAGTTTGCCTCGTTCGAATCTCTCAAGCGCAAGGAACGCGACAACTATTTCAGGAACAGTCGTCTCAAGGCCGCGAATGTCGAGGACCCGGATTCCTACAAGGTGCGACGGGGCAAGGTTGGCGGCTATCGAGATTACTTCGATGATGGCGAGATCGAACGCATTGATCGCTTTGTCGCCGAGCGCCTGAACCCGGAGCTGGCCGAGCGCTTCCAGGCGGACTGAATGCGCACCCTGATTCTGCCGTGTGAAACGCGCGTTCGCGAGTTCGACGCCAAGTTGCTGCTGGGTCTGGTCGCGGCCGGACGCGGCATTTGCGCCATCGTCGGCGCCAAGAAGACCATCGACTTGTCGTTGTCACGTTATCCGGCCGGTGTCTATATCGGCAAGAGCGTGACCGCGCGCAGTCGCCATAACCTGGCCCTGGCGCGGTCGTGTGGTCATCGGGTCGCCTTGTGGGACGAGGAAGGGCTGGTCTGGGCTTCGCGCGAGGTCTACTGGCGCACCAAGGTCGATGGGCCGACGCTCAACGAGCCGGAATTGCTGATTGCCTGGGGCGAAGACAACGCCGATGCCTGGCGTGAGCACCCGGAGCATGCCGGCGGTCCGATTGCCGTGTGTGGCAACCCGCGTGCCGACTTGCTGAAAAAGCCGCTACAGGCATTGTTCGAGGATGAAGTCGCCCGAATTCGATCACAGTACGGTCGTTTCGTGCTGATCAACACCAATTTTTCGCGGGTCAACCATGTCCAGCCGCGTCAGAATCGTCACCTGAAATGGCTGCGCGAGCAGCGCCCGGACGATCCGCGCGGCGGCTTTGCCGCGCACAAGTACGAATTGTTCAAAGCCTTTACCGAAGCCATCCCGGCCCTGGCGCGCACCTTGCCGGAGGTGCAATTCGTGGTGCGTCCGCACCCCAGTGAGCGTCGTGAAACCTGGGAGGACCTGCTCAATGGTCTTGATAATGTCCGCATCGATTCGCGCGGCAATGTGGTGGCCTGGCTGCTGGCCAGTGACGGGCTGATTCACAATGGCTGTACCACGGCCGTCGAAGCCTTTCAGGTGGCGCGGCCGGCGCTGGCGTACCGTCCGGTTCGCTCACAGCGCTTCGATCATCCCTTGCCCAATGACATCAGCCTTTCCTGCGAAAACCTGGATGAATTGGAACAGGGCGCCAGGGACTGCCGGGACGACCCAGACGCAGTGTTTGCCCGTCAGGCCCGCGAGGGGGCGCAGCAGATCATGACTCGCGCCATGGCCGGAACCGGGCGTGAGCGCCTCGACAGCGAATACATTCTCGATGCAATCCGGCCACTGCTGGAAAATCCCGAGCCGCCGACGGGCAACCGACCGCGATTTGCCGGGGCGGCACTTGCATTCAGGCGACAGCTGCGCCGCATCGAGCATCGCCTGCCGGGCACGGCCAACTATCGACCCTACCTGGCTCACATGTTTCCCGATACCAGCCTGCCTGAGGTCCGCCAGCGGCTTGAAACCCTGGCCGGGTGTATCGGCATGCAGCAGGCATTTGAAGTGCGCGAGCTCGAGCGCAATGTTTTCGAAATCTCGCCGGGTGACTGAATTGAACGCCTGCCGGGCTAGGGCAATTGGTAGAATTGCGCGGTTAACGCTGCCATGCCCTTGGCCACTGTCTTCAAATACCAAGTGAACTCATGACCAAAGTCAAGATTCTGGGCGCCGGTTCGATCGGCAATCATCTGGCCCATGCCGCGCGTGAGCAGGGCTGGGATGTGACCCTGTGCGATATCGACGAGGCCGCGTTGCAGCGCACCCGCGATGACATCTACCCGACCCGCTATGGGCAGTGGGATGAGGGCATTCGACTGCGCCGCCCCGAAGACACCGCGAGCGAGCAGTTTGACCTGGTCATTATCGGCACGCCGCCGGACAGTCACATTCCCCTGGCGTTGGCCGAGATTCGCAACAGCAAGCCACGCGTGATATTGATCGAAAAGCCGCTGTGCCCGCCGGACCTGGAACCGTGCACCGAACTGGTGGAGCTGGCCGCCGAGCACAATGTTCGAGTGCTGGTTGGATACAACCATCGCCTGACCGGCCATACCCGCATCGCCGCCCAATGGCTGGCCGAGCATTCAATCGGTGAAATCACCACCTTGAGGGCCATGACCCGCGAACACTGGGGCGGCATTTTCGCCGCCCACCCCTGGCTGGCGGGGCCGGCAGATACCTACCTGGGCTTTACCAGCCGCGGTGGTGGCGCACTGGGCGAGCACAGCCATGCGATCAATATCTGGCAGTATTTTGCCGAACTGGCCGGCATGGGCCGGATCAGCGAGGTCATGGCCATGCTTGACGAGGTCGAGGCCGATGGCGCGGCTTACGATCGCATTGCCCAGCTTTCAGTCAGGACTGATCGTGGCCTGGTCGGCACCATTGTTCAGGATGTCGTCACCCAGCCGGCACAGAAGTGGTTGCGCCTGGAGGGTACCGAGGGTTACCTGGAATGGCAGGTCAATATCGATCCCGGTCACGACCTGGTTCGGCTGATTCGCCAGGACGGACTTGAACTGGAAGAGCGGGTCGCCAAGACCCGTCCCGATGATTTTCGTGGCGAGATCGAACATGTCGGGCACATGCTTGAAGATCATTCGATGGCCTCGCCGCTGGACATGAGCGCGGGACTGGAGACTATGCAGGTGATTGTTGCCGCTTTGAAGTCGGCCCGCGACGGCCGGCTGGTGAAGGTTCGGGCTTGAGACGCCATGATTTCCGGACAACGCATTCTGGTGGTCGTGCCGGCGCGTGGTGGCAGCAAGGGCATCCCGATGAAGAACCTGTTGCCGGTGGCCGGCAAACCGCTGCTGGTTCATACCGCCGAATTGGTACGCGCGCTGGATTGGGTGGACAGGGCCGTGGTTTCCACCGATCACTTGGTGATTCGACAGACCGCCATGGAGCATGGGCTGGAAGCACCGTTCATGCGCCCGACCGAGTTGTCCGGCGATCGCATTGGCGATGTCGATGTGCTGGCCCACGCCCTGAAAGCCACCGAAGATGACGATGGTCAGCATTACGACATTGTGGTCATGCTGCAGCCGACCTCGCCGTTGCGACGGGTCGATCATGTCCGCCAGACCGTCAACAAGCTGATCAACGAGGATCTCGATGCGGTCTGGACCGTCAGTCCGACCGACCTGAAATCCCACCCGCTCAAGCAACTCACGGTGGGCGAGAATGGCCGCATGGATTATTTCGATCCGCGTGGCAGTAGCATCATTGCTCGCCAGCAGCTCGAGCCGGTCTATCATCGTAATGGCGTGGCTTATGCATTGCGCCGTAAGACCTTGCTTGAACATCAGTCGCTGATGGGCGAGCGGGCGGGTGCCGTGGTCATCGAGGAACCGCAGGTCAGTATCGATACCCCGGCCGATGTCGAAAAGGTCGAAGCCGCCATGATTGCCAATGGTTCATCCTCACCGGATGGTCGCAACGATGCTGCGATCAAGCCGCGTCGCCTGGTCGTCGATATCGACGGCGTGCTGGCCGAGGCCGTGCCCGAGCTGGACTATGCCAGCGCCGGACCTATCCCGGACAATATTTCCAGGGTCAATGCCCTGTTTGATGCCGGTTGCCATATCGTGCTGTTCACCGCGCGTGGATCCGGCACCGGCAAGGACTGGACCGAGGTGACCGCCGAGCAGATGGAGCGCTGGGGAGTGCGCTATCATGAGCTGTGCTTCGGCAAGCCCCCGGCCGACTACTACGTCGATGACCGACTGGTCTCGCTGCCCCAGGCGCTGGCCCTTTGTGGCCTGGCCGACCCAACCGAAACGAATTCGAACAAAGGTGTTTCATGAGCAGGATTTTCGAGAATCTCCATATCTTCGAAATGGCCAACAATCACCAGGGCGATGTCGCCCATGGGATGAAGATCATTGATGCCGCCGCCAGACTGGCGCGCGAGCATCGTGTTCGGGCCGCCGTCAAGCTGCAGTTTCGCGAGCTTGACAGCTTCATTCATCCGACCGCCAAGGGTCGCGATGACATCATGCATATCCCGCGCTTCGAGAGCACGCGTCTGGATGATGGCCAGTTCCGTCAACTGGTTGATGCGACCCGCAAGGCCGGGCTGGTCTCGGTGGCCACGCCGTTCGACGAGCCCTCGGTGGGACTGTGCCAGTCGCTGGGCGTGGAAATCATCAAGGTTGCCAGTTGCTCGGCTACCGACTGGCCCTTGATCGAGGCCATTGCCGCGGCCGACAAGCCGGTGATCGCCTCGACCGGGGGGCTGTCGATCTACGAGATCGACAACCTGGTCACCTTCCTGAGCAAGCGGGTGTCTGAGCTGGCCATCATGCACTGCGTGTCGTTGTATCCGACCCCGCAGGAACAGCATGCCATGAATTTCATGGCCAAGATGATCCGGCGCTACCCGTATGTCACCATCGGCTACTCCGGGCACGAGGCGCCGGACGATACCGATGTGGTCATGGTTGCAGTGGCCCAGGGCGCGAAGTTGCTGGAGCGCCACTTCGGCGTCGAGACCGATGAGATTGCCCTGAACAAGTATTCCATGAACCCGGAGCAGGCCGGTCAGTGGCTGGATGCCGCCAACCGTGCGCGGGCCATCATGGGCAGCGACGATGACAAACACGTCAGCCAGAAGGAATACGAATCATTGCTGCAATTGCAGCGCGGCGTATTCGCTAAGCGGCCGATCAAGAAGGGCGAGGACATCAAGCGCGAAGATGTCTACTTCGCGATGCCCTGCCAGGACGGCCAGTTGACCTCAGGGCAGTTCGGCCAGTATCGCGCCAGCTTTGTCGCCTCGCGCGACTATCCGGCCGATGAGGCCATTTTCGAGCATGCCCAGCAGGACAAGTACACCCAGATTCGCGGTATCCTGCATGATGCCAAGGGTCAGCTCTACGAGGCCGGTATCGCCCTGGGCGATGACATCAGTATCGAGATCTCGCATCACTACGGGATCGACCGTTTTCGCGAGACCGGTTGTGTGCTGATCAATTCAATCAACCGTGAGTATTGCAACAAGTTCCTGATCATGCTGCCCGGTCAGAAACATCCCCATCACAAACACAAGGCCAAGGAAGAAACCTTCCACGTACTGTGGGGTGATCTGGAGGTCGATCTGGATGGCGATATCATCCATCTCGAGCCGGGTGACAAACTGCTGGTCGAGCGTGACCAGTTGCATGCCTTCCGCACTCGCAAGGGCTGTATCTTTGCCGAAATCTCGACCAAGTCGATTCGCAGCGATTCCTACTACCAGGACGAAAGGATTTCTGCGATGGACCCGCTGGAGCGCAAGACCATTGTCGAGTCCTGGTAAGGCGCCGAGTCAGTGAGACAGGGCGTCATTCTCGTCATTGTCCTGTTCGCGAGTATCGGCATCTGACTCGCTGTCATCGGACTCGGCTGCGGCCAACCGCTCCGACTTGTTCTGGCTGATCTCGCACTGGGACCAGGCAGTGGCGCAAGCGCCCGCGCACCGGTCCAGCTTGGCCGGCCATTGGCCGGCATCGCGCTCGATGCTTTCGAGCATGTCGTAGTAAGCACTGCAACCACATTGACATTCGCCAGCCTGACTGGCGGGCGCGGCCAGGGCGAGTGCGAAAAGGGCAATCAGCAAGCTTCTTGAAAGGTGCGCAAGGATCATGTTCGGACACTGGAGGGTGTTGGCCATGCCGAACACGGTAGTCGCGCATTCTAGAGTCCGGGCTCTAGCCGAGGCGCCGGAAAGCTCTACAAGCCGTCACGAAGTTTGCGCAAGGCATTGACGATCTGGTCAATATCGGCGTCGGTATGCGCTGCACTCAGGGAAATTCTCAGCAGGTTCAATCCGGCAGGAGTGGCCGGCGGGATCATCAGGTTGGCATAGATGCCGGCATTCAGCAGGCCTTTCCAGTGGGCCAGGGCCGTGGCGCGGTCAGGCAGGATTATGGCCATGACCGGTCCGGGATCGGGGCTACCCAGCTCATAACCCATCGCTTTCACTTCTTCGTATAAACGATTGATATTCCTTTGTAGTGATAGCCTGAGTTCCTGGCCGTTGACCAGCAGCTCCAGGGCCTTGCGGGTCGAGGCGATGACTGTGGGAGAGGGTGAGGCGGTGAAAATGTACGGGCGACTGGCCAGGCGCAGCAATTCCAGGTCGGTATGCGGACTGACGCAAAAGCCGCCGATTCCGGCCAGGCTCTTGGAGAAGGTGCCGACGATGAAATCGACTTGATCCAACAGTCCGGCCTGTTCGGCCAGGCCGAGTCCGCGCTCACCGAACACACCGAACGAATGGGCCTCATCGACCATCAGCCAGGCCTTGTGGTTGTTCTTTACCTCGACAAACTCGGCCAGCGGCGGCTGGTCGCCGAGCATGGAATACAACCCCTCGACCACCACCAGGGCGCGGCCGGCATCATCGCCCAGCCGGGACAGGCGCCGATCCAGGTTTTCCGGGTCGTTGTGGCGAAAGCGTATGGTCTGGGCATTGCTCAGTCGAGCGCCGTCATAGATGCTGGCGTGGCTGTCGGAATCGAGCAGCAGGTATTCACCCTGGCCCACCAGGGTCGACAGGGCGCCGAGATTGGCCTGGTAACCGGTTGAAAATACAATCGCCGAGGGCCAGCCGAATGCGGCCGCCAGTTCGGCCTCCAGCGCCTGGTGAGCGCCATAGCTGCCATTGGCCATGCGTGAACCGGTGGTGCCCGAGCCCAGCTCAGTCAGCGCCCGGGTGCCGGCGGCGATGACATCAGGATGAAAGGTCAGGCCGAGATAATTGTTGGTCCCGGCCAGAATGACTTCACGTCCGCCAATCCAGCCGCGTGTAGCCGAATCGACCCGCTCGATGGGCGTGGCGATCGGGGCCGGTCCATCCTGGCCGAGCCCGGAGCGTGCCTCGGCCAGCTTGTGAAACTTGTCGAACAGACTCATGAGCGTGATTCGCCGACCAGGGATTCAAGGCGCTCGGCCAGTTGATTGAGGGTCTGAACTTCGGACAGGATATCGACCGGCACGGACACATCGAGATCATCTTCGATCTCCATGACCAGGTTCATGATCTGTACCGAATCCAGGCCGATATCACCGGTCAGGGCGGCATCTCGGTCAATGTCCTTCATTTCCGGTAGTGCAGTGGCCAGCGCCCGGCTGATGGCTTGGTCGATTTCTTGGCGCAATTCGTTGGTCATTGGAATTTTTTCCATCCAGGCAAGGTCGTCAGGCTGTTTTCGAGTGTTCGAATGGGTCGCCAGTCCGGGCAACCGGGAAGACGGGTATTATCACAGACCCAGTCCGGATGAACCAGTTCGGAAACCTTGTTCGGCACCAGAACAGGCGGCCGGGTTCGGCGCATGCGGGCAAGGGCCAGGTGGGTGGCTCCGATGGCTTTCAGCACGCCTTCAGGGACCTTGATGGCTCTGACTCGCCGGCCGCGAATGTCGGCGGCAATCGCGGCGATTTCATTCCAGCTGTAGCCATCCGGACGTCCATCATGCAACTCGATGAGCGTATTCTCTGGCCAGTCACCTTCTGCGGAACGAATCAGCGCTGAACACAGATCATCGACATGCAACAGAGAGAAGCGTGCCTGGTCCGACCCGATTCGTGGCAACCAGCCGCGCGCCAGCAGGCGCCACAACGGCGCCAGCGCCGGATCCTCGGGACCGTACACGGCCGGCGGACGAATGATCAGCCAGTTGTTGGCCGCGGCATGGACGACCTCCTCTCCGGCGTGTTTGCTGGCGGCATAGTCGGACAGTTGCGGTTCACGGGCGGCCAGGCTGGATACATGGATCAGTCGCGCAGCGGGTGCGCTCGTCGCCATGGCCTGGAGCAGCCGCTGACAGCCGGCCACGTTGGTCCGGGCCAGGTCCCGGTAGTCGAAGCCACTGGTTGCCCCAGCCAGATGAATCACCACGTCGGCGCCGCTGACCAGGGATTTCAGAGCGTTGACATCGCTCAGCGATCCGGTGATTCGGCTGAGGTGTTCGTGCTCGGGCAGGGTGCGGCCTTCACGGGCCAGTGCCCGGACCGAGTGGTTTTCTGCCAGCAGCATGGCCAACAGCCGACGTCCGACAAAGCCGGTGGCGCCGGTCAGGGCGGTGTCGGTCATGCCCCGGCCAGGCGATCAGGCAGCGGGATTGTCAGTCGCTTCGGTATGGGGGGTGCGATCGACCAGCTCACGCGGCAGGATCCCACGTTCCTCGAGACCATTGCGCTTGAGAAAGTCGAGCCGGGCGCCGCTGCGCGAGAGCTTGCCGGAGGACGTGCGTGGCAGTGTATGCGGCGGCACAAGCTCGATCAGGCAGGCAATACCGAATTCGGACTGGATGCGCTGCTTGAGGCATTCGACCAGGCTGGCCTGACGAAAGGCGTCACGCTCGCGGCATTGCACGACCAGGACCGCGACTTCCGTGCCATCCTCTCCGGGAATCGAAAACGCGGAAGCATCCTCGGGGCGCACCTCCGGTTGCTGCTCGGCGACGAATTCCAGGTCCTGGGGCCAGATGTTGCGGCCATTGATGATCAACAGATCCTTGGCCCGACCGGTAATGAAAAGAGAGTCGCCGGCCCGGTAACCGATATCGCCGGTGTTGAGCCAGCCGTCGTCACTCAGTGCGGCCTTGCTCGCCTCGCGGTTGTTGGCGTAGCCCTTCATGACGCTCGGGCCGCGCAGATAGATGCGCCCGCACTGACGTTCCTCGACCAGATCGCCGGACTCATCCCGGATTTCGACTTCGTATTCCGGCAGGGGACGACCGCAATTGACGAACTCGGTAACCCGCGTATCCGCGTCGGCGTGGCCCACCAGGCGTGCCTTGCGATCGGCCGCGAGCAGATTGGCGTCGAGACGGTCGACTTCAAGGCCCTGCCCAAGCGGGGCGAAACTGACCGCCAGTGAACATTCGGCCATGCCATAGCACGGCAGAAAGGCTGATCGCGAAAACCCGGCTGGACTCAGGTTGTCGGCAAATTGCCGCAGCCAGGCCGGACGAATCATCTCGGCGCCGACGCCGGCGACTCGCCAGGCCGAAAGGTCGAAACGATCCAGGTCACTCTCGCGCAGGCGTCGGGCACACAGCGCATAGCCGAAGGGCGGGCTGAACGAGATGGTTGAACGGTTCTCCGACATCAGTTTCAGCCACAGGCGGGGCCGCATTGCGAATTCGCGGGTGCCGAGGTAATCGACCGACAATTGTGAGACCACCGGTCCCAGGATCAAGCCGACCAGCCCCATGTCATGGTAGTAGGGCAGCCATGACATGAATCGATCGCCGCGGCGAATCTGGACCCCGTACTGGAGAATGCCCGACAGATTGTTCAGCACTGCCCGCTGGGTAATCATGGTGCCACGCGGGAACCGCGTGCTGCCGGAGGTATATTGCAAATAGGCCAGATCATCAAGCTCGGGCGGCTCCGGCAATTCGTCGGCCGGTTCAAGCTCCATGAAGGTGTCCAGCGTACCGACGGCATGCAGATCGAGGCCTTCGGCGGCATCGACCAGGAACCCGGAAAAGGTGGCCGGTGCAAAGGCGGCCTGGGCGCGGCAATCGACCAGCATGGCGCGCAGGTGCGAGACGAACGCTTCACGTCCGCCTAGGTGAACCGCAGCAGGCAGTGGCACGGGCACCAGGCCGGCATATTGACAGGCAAAGAAAAATACCTGGAAGTGCGGGTGGGTGTCGGCCACCATGGCCACCGTGCTGCCACGCTGGAGCCCGAGACCATGCAGTCGTCGAGCCAGGTTGCGAGCCTGGTTGCGAAGATCGGCATAGGACAGGACGCTGGTCAGCTCTCCACGGCCGTTATAGAAGTTGCAACCCGTTGTCCCATTGGCGGCATAATCAAGCGCTTCGGCCAGGCTGCGATACCCGGTCGTCTTCAAGGGCAACGAATTGTTGGTCGGAGTCGGATTCTGCATCAAAATCGTTTGTTCCCTTCTTTTTGGAGCGTCCCAAGAGGGCGTTCTTATTATTGTCGCACAATAACCTGTCATTATAAGCGTCCACTGAACTGATGAAAACACTCAAATACCAATTCGATGCAGACCCATGCACCAAAAAGTGTGATGCAGGTCACAGAATTATACTGCCCGAGGGGTGCACGAACAGGTCTGGAGCGAGCTCGGAGAACGCGTAAGGATGGCTCATCAGAAGGACAGTGGCAGCGGCGCGCTCAGCATCGAAGCTGTAAAAGACCGCAAGGATTTCAGCAAGTTCCTGCGATTCCCGCGCCAGGTTCATGGGAATGATCCGTGCTGGGTCGAGCCGTTGCGATTCGAGCGTAAACGTCAGTGGTCAGCAAAACACCCGTGGTTCGAGCATGCATCGGCAATGCCGTTCATTGCCAACAGGAACGGCCGGGTTGTGGGCACCATCAGCGCCCAGCTGGATACGCTGCAGGCGCCCCGAGCGGGACGGAAAATCGGCTATTTTGGTCAACTGGAGGCGCTGAACTGTCCGCAGGTTTTCGCGGGTTTGTTCAGCGCGGCTGAAGAATGGCTGCGCGAGCAAGGCTGTGGGCTGATTCGTGGGCCTTATGATCTCGGCGTCAATCAGTCCTGCGGGCTGCTGATCGAAGGTCGTGATCGCCCCCCCATGGTGATGATGGGCCACGCACCGCCCTGGTACGCTGAACAGGTCGAGCGGCTGGGTTTCGAGAAGGCCATGGATCTTCTCGCTTATGAATTGGCGCCGGATTTCGAGCCGCCCCTGGCCATGCAGCGATTGCTGCAGCGCCTGGGCGCGCGAATCCGCTTGCGTCCGATGAATTTTTCCGATTATCCGAATGAACTGGAATTGTTGCGCGACATATTCAACGATGCCTGGTCGCGGAACTGGGGTTTCGTGCCGTTGACCCGCAGCGAGTTCTCCGACATGGGAAAGGAGTTGCGACAGATCATTCGCCCGGGATACACCTGCATCGCGGAAATCGATGGCGAAGCGGCCGGCTTCATTGTCGCCCTGCCCAATATCAACGAATTGATTGCCGATCTCGACGGCGCACTGTTGCCCGTGGGATGGGCGAAACTGCTGTGGCGCATCAAGACGCGCAAGGCGACCACCGCGCGGGTGCCGCTCATGGGAGTCAGGCGCCGGTTCCAGCGCGGCCCCACCGGAGCGGCGATCAGTTTCGGAATGATCGATCAGGTGCGTCATGCGCTGTTTGCCGACGGCATCACCAATGTGGAACTTTCGTGGATACTGGAGACCAACCAGGGCATGAACTCGCTGATCGAGGCCATGGGCGGAAATCTGTACAAGCGATACCGTATTTTCGAGAAGGAGTTGTCGTGACGCAGGCGCCGTCGCCGATTGACGTCATTGTTCTGGCCGGCGATCGCGGCCCGGATGATCCTTTGGCGCGCACCGCCGGCGTGGTCGGCAAGACGCTCGTTCAGGTGGCCGGCCGACCAATGCTGCAAACGGTCCTTGAAACTCTGACTGCCTGGCCCTTGCTTGATCGACTGGTGGTGCTGGCGCCGGATACCGCCGAACATGGGGCAATTCTGGATCGCATTACAATCGACAATGACCGATTGATCCGCATCCGGCCGGAAACCTCACCCAGCCTGAGTGTTGCCGCTGGCCTGAAGGCGCTGGATGGCCGCCGTCCCGTCCTGCTGGTGACCGCCGATCACCCGTTGCTGAAAACAGACTGGCTGGAACAGTTGCTGGGCACCGAAGCGGACGCTGACGTGACGGTTGCCCTGGCGAAATATGAGACCGTCATGCAGCGCTTTCCCGGGAGTCGGCGCACCCGCTATCGATTCAGTGATGTCAACGTGTGTGGCACCAACCTGTTTGTCTTTCGAAATCCGGCAGGTGATGCGGTTGTTGAACTGTGGCGACAGATCGAGCGCCAGCGCAAGCGCCCCTGGCGAATCGTTTCGCTGCTTGGATGGTCGCTACTGGGGCGCTACCTGACCGGACGCCTCGCTCTGTCCGAGGCCCTGGCCGCCCTGTCCAGCCGGGCGGGCGCCCGGGTCAGCGCCTGCCTGCTTGAGGATCCGCTCAGTGCAGTCGACATCGATTCCACGGAGGATCTCGAGCTTGTCGAGTCGGTCATCTCACAAAGGCCCTCGTCATGCTCCTGATTGAACGCTACCTTGGACGAGAGATCCTGCGCCCGGTCTTCGGGGTTTTCGTGTTTCTGGTGGTCGTGGTGCTGGTGTTCTACGCCAGCCAGCTGCTCGCCCGGGCCGCAGTCGAAGGCTGGCCCATGGAGGTGGTGAGCGCCATGGCCGGCTTGCGCCTGGGGCTGTTCATGGATGTACTGGTTCCGATCTCCGTGCTGCTGGGGATCGTTATCGGGCTGGGTCGCTTGCAGGCCGGTCACGAAATCATCGCCCTGGCCGCGGCCGGGGCAGGGCGGCGACGCATCGTCAGGGCGATTGGCCTATGGGTGATCATTCTGGCGCTGATCGTGGCGGCTTTGTCCATGGTCTTTCGCCCCTGGGCTTATGGCACCATTTATGAGCTGGAACGCGGCATGGCCGCCGCGCTCGATCTGGAGCGCATCGAGCCGGGCCGCTTCCAGGTCGGCGATCAGCAATGGTTGATCTACGCGGAAGGGCGCAGCGCCGGTGGCCTGGATCGGGTCATGGTGCACCAGCGTCTGGAAGAGGGCAGCGGCATGCTTCGAGCTCGCCGGCTGGAGCAGGCCGATGATGGTGATGGCGTGGTACGGCTGATTTTCAGCGGAGATGTCCGTACCTATCGCAATGAACCGGATGGTGGTGACGATCTGATCGGTCTTTTCGACCGTTTCGAGGTGGTCTTTCAGAGTCGCCCGCCGCCACAGCGCGAACAATTGCGACGCGCCATGAGCACAAGGGAGCTGTTGGCCAGCAACGAGCCGATCGAAGTGGCCGAATTGCAGTGGCGG
>SL_3KL_010_SEDDRAFT_10001686_pt1 | contig 20178 bp, 16 predicted proteins | sample SodLakKL_010_SED_2_FD_10381 | JGI IMG/M metagenome (IMG submission 10381) | reverse complement strand
AATATCATGTTTGTGGTGGTGAAAGAGCGTACCAAAGAGATCGGGATCAAACTGGCTGTCGGTGCCCGGAAAATTCACATCATTGTTCAGTTTATCTTTGAATCGCTTTTTATCTCCTTCCTGGGTGGATTCATTGGGCTGGCTATATCCTCCGCTATCGTCTTTGGCGTGTTAAGCATGAACCTGTCGGGCGGAGCAGCAGACTTTTTGGGCAGTCCTCAAATTTCTCAAACGGCTGTAATTGTAACAATTAGCGTACTTGCAATCATTGGCCTGGTTGCCGGAATTTTTCCTGCTTTGAAAGCCGCCAAAGTGGACCCGGTTGAGTCGCTTCGCTACGAATAAAAAAACCAATGATTTGGGAAAATCATAGTGGCACTTCATAAATGATTTAAGCAGAATAAATCTTTTTACAACGCCCATATCACGAAAGCAATATTTTCACGTTATGAGTATTTATTGGACACTCTAACTAACTTTCAGGATAATCATCCGGGCTACTTTACATGAATAAATCGCTACTGCTCTTTTTAATTCCGGCTGCATATTTACTTATGCCAAGCACGGTTGTATTTGGACAATCGCTTGCTATTTCCGGAACCGTTTATGCTACAGATGGCGATGAAACGGAACCTCTTGGCGGTGCGAACCTTCAGCTTTTTACCCTGCCCGACAGCTCTTTTGTTGGCGGTACTGCTTCCGCATCCGACGGAAGCTTCAGAATTATAAATATTTCTCCCGGATCCTATCAGCTCAGAACTTCTTTTCTTGGATTTGAAGCACAAACCCAATCTATTTCACTCGAAAAAGAAGCGCTTAACTCGCTTGAAATCATTCTGGTTGGCAGCAGTATAGAACTGGAAGAGTTCAGGATAACAGCCCGCCGTCCAAGGGTTGACGTGCGTGGTGATACCACCGCTTATTATGCAGATGGCTATCGCACCAACCGGGATGCAAGTGTGCAGGAGCTGGTAACACGAATGCCCGGCTTTGTGATAGAAAATGGCCGCCTACAAGCTCAAGGTGAGGATGTGGCGAGTGTGCTTTTGGACGGGGAGGAGTTTTTTGGAGATGATGCCGTAATGGTTCTGCAAAACCTGCCTGCCGAGATTGTTGCTCAAATTGAAGTTTTTGACCGTGAAAGTGACCAGGCAAGGTTTACCGGCTTTCGGGATGGAAATTCAGACCGGACCATTAATATCGTAACCCGGAACGGTATGAGTACGGGTCAGTTTGGAAGAATGAACTCGGGTTACGGTTCTCAAACCCGCTACCTGGCCGGTGGTAATTATAACCACTTCAGTGGAGCGCAAAGAATTTCTGTGATCGGGATGACCAATAATATAAATCAGCAAAACTTTTCCAGCGAGGACCTTATCGGAGTCTCAGAAGCATCCGGATCTGGAGGCGGGCGTGGAGGAAATGCCACCCGTAACTTCAGAACGGGCAATCAAAATGGAATAAGCTCAGTTCATTCAACCGGAATCAACTATAATGATCGCTGGGGTGACAGCTGGAGAATTAACGCAAGCTACTTTTTTAACCTTACTGACAACACTAACAATCTGAATCGCGAACGAATCTACCTGACAGGTTTTTCTGCAGACCAGCGTTACGATGAACATGCTTTCAATACCAGCGATAATTACAATCACCGGTTTGACATGCGCCTGCAACACAATTTTGACGATCGCAGATCATTCATTTTCACGCCCAGAATCAGTATTCAGCGTAACAGCTCTGCACAATTTGTGGATGGTTTCACTCTTGACCAAAACAGCCAGTTGGTAAACAATATTCTCCGCGAAAATCGTAGCAGTCAGGCAGCATTTAACGTGAATAGTAACCTGTTGTATCGCCATCGTTACGAAACTCGTGGAAGAACATTTTCCGCAAATTTCAGAACTAACATTAATGACAGGAGCGGAGAGAGGTATCAGCTTGATGACAGCCAGTATTTTGGCGATGGAGAAAATCGAATCATCAATGATCAGCAAACAGAAACATTTAACGGCGGTTATACTGTAAATGGAAATTTTTCATTTACCGAGCCTCTAACGGCGCGAACCCAGCTCATGTTCACCTATCAGCCATCGATAAGCAACAATGAATCTATACAGGATGTGTTTCGGTTTGATGACACCACCAACAGTTACAGCCGCGTTGATACGACACTGACAAACCGTTACGACAACCGGGTTTTCACAAATCAGGTCAGGGGTAGTTACAGATTCAGTAATGACAGGGTTAATGCGAATGTAAATATGTCCTGGCAACATACATTGCTTGATGGTGAGCAAACTTTTCCGATCGCATCTGATATCTCACAAACCTGGCAGGACTTTCTGCCCGGAGCTTCTATTCAATATAGTTTTAACAGACGGTCCAATATTCGTTTTAACTATAATACAGGTACACGTACCCCCTCTGTAAGACAGCTGCAGAATGTAATTGACAATTCGGATCCTTTTAGGCTTACAGCCGGGAACCCCGATCTTGAACAACAATACGATCACCGCTTTTCAATTCGACTGCGCCATACAAAGCCGGAGCAGGGAAGCTCCACATCAGGGTTTATTTCATTTAACATTACTCAAAACCATATCGGTAACCGAACGTTTGTTGCCCGGGAAGATACAGAGCTTGCTGATGGCATTATTCTTAGAAGAGGCTCCAGGCTCGTTTCACCTGACAATATTGGTTCTTCACATAATTTCTTTTCCAGAGTAAACAGAAGCCTTCCGGTAGATTTTATCAGCAGTAACCTAAACCTGAATGCCGGGGCCGGGTTTAACCGAAGGCCTTCATTTATTGATGATGCACGCAACCTTACCGACACCTATCGCCTGAACTCCGGTTTTCAAATAAGCAGTAACATAAGCGAAAGGGTAGATTTCAGAGTTGCATATTATGCAAACTACAATATTGTAGAGAACTCCATACGCCCGGAACTTGATAACAATTACTATGCCGGCCGAGCCAATGGGGGCGTCAATGTGATGCCATTTAAAGGGCTTGTATTGGCAAGTAATATTAACCTTCGTCACTATGCAGGCCTTGGAGACGACTTCAACCAAGGTAATATTTTCTGGAATGGTTCAATAGGGTATAAATTCCTTGAAAATGAAGCGGCTGAACTTCGGATAACCCTATTTGATATTCTGGGACAGAACGACGACATCAGCCGAAATATTCAGGAAGATTTCATCGAAGATTATCGCTCAAACGTATTGACCCGATATATGCTCTTCTCATTCAGCTATAACTTTCGCTCGTTCGGGTGAAGGTAGGAGGTCATTTTTTCGGTGCTAACAGCAGCACGTTTGCAACTCCCCGCTCGCCCTGCCTGTCGAACTGTCGGTTATCGCTTGGATTGCTGACGATGCCATTTTCGCCTTTGCCTGCAATCCACATCGCCGTGGAGCCGCCACCGTCCAGGTTTAAAGCAGATACCGAGCCGATATCTTCCATAAACTCGCGAAGCTCCGGTGTGCTCATTCCATGAGCTTCAGATGATCTGCCGTCAACGGTAATCAGCAAGAGCCTCTGATCTGTGGTAGTACCCACAGCTGTTCTGGGATGGCGGAATTCATTAAATGGATCCTTCTGCAATAGCTGGTGTTCACCATTCAGTATTAAGAGCGGCCCTGAACCCATTACCGTCGGGTTGTTGTCCGTAAGCCATCCCTCGTCAGGCCTGATAACAATGGTTATGGTTCCATCATTGTGAATGGCAATTCCTCCACTCTCTGAATAGAGTCTTCGATTGACTGCTCCTCGTGAAATCACTTCCCCATCAATTTTAAAAAAGACAACCGTACCCCCTCTCTCCATGTTGAAAAAAGTACCGTTAATTGCAGCAATTGCACTGTCCTGTTCTCCAAACGTACTGGTTTTGACCAGCAGGGAGTCCGACCACGCAAAGCTTGCCGTTACATCTGCACAGCTTAAATCTACATCAATCAGGTTGATGCTCTGTTTCGACTGAAAAAGCTCCTCTCCATAGTAGTACTTCCATGTTACGCATTTAGCGATCTCCTCCTCATGCTGCCATGTGAGCTCAAAATCCGGCGCTAAGGTGTGTACATCATTATCAAAACTGAATCCCGTCAGGAATAAGAGATAACCTGTGATGAAAAAGGTGGTTAGCAGAGTGCCAATATTAAGCTTCTTGTAATGGAAAGGGTATCTCATATAATCCTGCAGGTTAATTTGATTTCAATTACTCAAAGAGTGATGAGCTCAGATAGCGATCACCGCGGTCGCATGTGATGCAGACGATGATTGCCTCTTCTAACTCGTCGGCTAATTTTATAGCAGCTGTTAAAGCACCGCCACTGCTCATCCCGGCAAAAATACCCTCTTCAACTGCCATTCTCCGGGCCATTTTTACTGCCTCCCCCTCACTCACATCAATTGTCCGGTCAACACGGCTCGGCTCAAATATTTTTGGCAGGAACTCTTTTGACCACCGTCTGATTCCCGGAATTGAGGACCCTTCGGTTGGCTGAGTCCCAATGATCTGCACCTTCGGATTTTGTTTTTTCAAATACCGTGATACGCCCATAATGGTTCCGGTGGTGCCCATTGATGAGACAAAGTGAGTGATTTTTCCCTGAGTGTCTCTCCATATTTCCGGGCCGGTGGTTTGTTCATGCATTCTGTAGTTGTCGGGATTGGCGAATTGATTCAGCTGAAAATATCCATGATCACGGGCCATCTCATCTGCAAGTTGGCGGGAGTATTCTATGGTTTTTTCAGCGGGTGTAAGAACAACCTCCGCGCCATAGGCCCTCATAGATTTTATACGCTCTTCAGTAGCATTCTCAGGCATCAGAAGTTTCATCTTCAGGCCTTTGATCGCGGCGATCATGGCAAGGGCAATTCCGGTATTCCCGCTCGTGGCCTCTACAAGTGTATCTCCCGGCTTAATGTCGCCCCGCATTAGTGCGCCGTTAATCATTCCCAGGGCTGCACGGTCTTTCACACTGCCGCCAGGATTCTGGCCTTCAAGCTTGCAGTAGATTTTGACACTCTTTCTTATGGGAATCTGCTCTAATTTAATGAGTGGTGTGTTGCCAATAAGTTCTTCCAGTTTCATAGTTTATTTAAACGTTATGGTATCGGTTTCACCGCTTGCATTCGTCATTTTGGCCTGATAGTAGATTTTTGAGCGGGCAGGAACACTTTTGGTCAGCCACACATTACCGCCTATGATACTGTTTTCGCCAATTACTGTGTCGCCACCTAATATGGTAGCTCCTGCATAAATTACTACATGATCTTTAATTGTGGGGTGGCGCTTCTTCCGCGCATCCTCTTTTTTTACACTTAATCCACCGAGTGTTACACCCTGATAAATTTTTACGTAAGATCCTATAATCGTTGTTTCACCAATTACAATCCCTGTACCATGATCTATACAGAGTGAATCTCCAATTTGTGCACCCGGGTGGATGTCGATGCCGGTTTCTCTGTGCGCATGTTCTGAAATAATTCTCGGTATCATATTTACACCAAGGTTAAGAAGACAGTGAGCGATGCGGTGAGCCGCAATGGCATAAAACCCGGGGTAGGTTCGTATCACTTCAGCAGTACTCCTTGCTGCCGGGTCACCCTCATACATTGCGTTTATATCCAGAATCAGTCTTGCATGAATGGTTGGCAGTTCATTAAAAAAATGATCCTCCAATCCGGTCACGCCACTTTTCACACACTCGATGTTGTGATCAAGGATGGTTCGAAACTCGTTTTTTAATTCCGTAAAACGATTTTTTAGAGCCTCACGATCAGAGAACCTCTGTCTTGCAAATTCAGGAAACAGAACTCCAAGCAGATCCTCAAAGAAGCGGATCACCATTTCGGGGGGCGGACAGCGGGAAGCGTCTTTATGTGCTTTTAGCAGCTGATTGTAAAATATATCATTCAGTTTCAAAATGAACTTTCTCTGTTATATGTGAAGGTTACCTATTTGTATCGGTTGTTTTCCTGCATGGTAAACATAAGAATTTATCGGTTCGTTTTAGAAGTTCACTTTTCTGTTGATGGCAGTTCTTTGCCCTGATTAGAATCTATTTTCATTATAACCTATAGCAGAGCCAGTGAAAGTATTGTATTTATCGAAAAGAATGTCGTACAATTCAAAAAACGAACCCTGAAAACTGAACGCCATGAAAATGCTGCTTACTCCCTCTCATCTGTTTGCAAAGTTATTGCTACTCCTGTTTATCACCACCTATATCAGCCCGGCTATACTTTCAACAGCAGACGCCCAGCATACCTGGAACACCTCTTATGAAAAGGAGGAACGCCCTCTATTCACAACTCACTTTTCGCCCGGGGAGTTTGCTGAACGACGGAACCAAGTGTATTCCGAAATCGGCAGAAATGCGTTTGCAATTATACAAGGAGCGCCTATGCCAATGGGTTTTCAGATTTTCAGGCAGAACAATGAGTTTTACTACTTATCGGGTATTGTATCGCCTCATGCCTACATGATTTTAGACGGGGGGTCTCAAAAAGCTACGGTTTATCTGCAAGACCGGATTGAACGCCGGGAATATGGAGAGGGCAAAGTTCTATCCTATCAGGATGCTGAATTGGTTATGGAGCTATCGGGAATTGATGATGTAAAACATATCAGCCAGTTAAAGGCCGATCTTGAAGAGCACAATATGGGACAATTCACAAGTGTATATACACATTTAAGTCCTTATGAGAACCTGGGGGTTACAAGGTCGATTGCAAACCGTACGCTTGGAGACAGGGAAAACGACCCATTTGACAACCGACCCGGCCGCCATCAGGAATTTATCAAGCACCTGGAGTCACTCACTACCAATCTTGAGATGCAGAATCTGGATCCGATCACGGATGAGTTGCGAAAAATCAAAAGCCCGGCAGAGATTGAATTGATCACCATTTCCACCAAACTTCAAGGTGAGGCAATTATGGAGTCGATGCGCTCTACAAAGGTTGGTATTTTGCCTCAGGAGATGGAGGCTATTGCGCGCTATATCTACTGGAAGAACGGGGTGGATGGCGAAGGGTATTATGCCCTGACCCATGTGGGCCCCGATGCCTATATGAATCACTACCACAGCAGCAAGCGGGCAGCCAGGGATGGCGATATGATACTTATGGACTATGGCCCGGTTTACAACTACTACACCAGCGATATGGGCCGGATGTGGCCTGCAAACGGAACGTTTAACCCGGTACAGCGCGAACTCTATACGTTTTACCTTGAGTTCTATGAGTCGATTCTCAACAACATTGAAATTGGCCTCACTCCGCAAAAGATCATGAGTAATGCGCTTGCACAATTCCAGCCGGTTTTTGATCAGATGGCCTTTTCGAAGGATATCTACAAAAAGGCTGCCGATGAGTTTATCGACTCCTATCGTCAGCGTCTGGATAATCCACGCATGGGCCTGGGCCATGGTGTCGGGCTGGCCGTTCACGATGTGGGAGATTACTCCGTTCCGGTTGAACCCGGAATGGTGTTCGTGATCGAGCCCCAGTTCAGGGTGCCTGAAGAGAATATCTATGTGCGTCTTGAAGATATGATCGTGGTAACGGAAAATGGAGTTGAAGTGATCACCGACTTTGTGCCGCGTGATATTGAGGGAATTGAAGCCCTGATCAGGGAAGATGGAATGCTCCAGCAGTTTGATATCAAACTGGATTAGAGATCTTATTGTAAGCTCAGATTTACAAATTATAGATTAATTTGTTGGTTAGAGATTACAATTTAATTATATATTTGTTGGTTTAAATAACCAATTATGGAAGCATTATACAGATTTCACAACCGTGCAGTTGATCAGGTTTCGGATGTTTTTTACCGGTTTTTGTATGGGAAGATCAACCGGGATCAGCGCACGCTGGCCATTAAGGGTCCGCGCGGTTCAGGGAAAACCACACTCATGCTGCAGCGTATTCAAGATGAATAAACCGATCTATACCGCCACATTNATCATCAAACCAAAAGATTACAATGATGAATTTCATGCCTTGGATAATGAAATTGATAAGATTGCGCTGAAAAGCCCCGGTTATCTTTACAAGGAGAAGTGGTTTAGTAAAGATGGAAAAACAGAGAATATTGTCTACTAGTCTACTACTGGGACAGCCTTGAGGCGATTAATGAGTTTGCAAAAAACCCGGTTCATAAAGTAGCCAAATCCCGGTTCAGGGAGTGGTATCACGGATATAAAGTGCTGATATCCGAGGTGCTTCAAAGCAGCAGCCAGGGAGAGCTGGAGTGAGAATATTCGCCACAAAAAAAGCTTGTCAGGAGTAGGTAGGTACCCATTACCTTTTCTGGTATCTCTTCAAATATAAACAGCCTTATTTTCGTATTAGAGTAGTTAAATTTGATATTTTAGCAAAATTATTAAAGCTTTTCTCTATATTGCACTTAATAAACATCGCGCTTTATAATTTCTAATCGCGCAGTGTGGAATTAACAGAATCAAGGAGAATGGATGCATAAAAATTGTTACTGATTCTTGATATATCAATAAACATTAATATAAATCACTAATCATGGCGATGCTAGATAAGAAAGATTTTCAAAAATTTGTCCGTCATTTCAATAGAAAAGATGATCCAATTCCAATTCAGTATGATAAACTAATTCTTGTTGCTATTTCAAGTGCTGCTGCAGGAGCCATTTTGGGCGTATTGTTTGCTCCTGATAAAGGAAAGAATACCAGGGAAAGATTGGCAAAGAATACCGAAAAATATCTCAAGGAGATCAAAAAAAACACTGAAGAAATGAGCCGGCAGCTGAAAGATAGTACGGATTCTATCCTCAGCAAAACCAATAAGACAGTCCAAAATTTAAAGCAGGACGTTGAGGGTTACTCCGAATTAACCTATCAGGAACTGTACGACCTGGCCAAAGAGCTTAAGGTCAAAGGATATTCCCAAATGAATAAATCCGAACTGATTCAGGCACTGGAAGATTTATAGATCAGAGTGTGACCATATTAGTCTCTTACATGGTGCGTGTTAAAAATGAACGCCTGACGCATGTGCTAACCAAACATAGTAAAAGTGTTTGCCAATAAGGTCAAACCGGTTAAAACGCATACCATTACTTACCGATACAAAACCGGGAGAATATCGAGTCCAAAACATGTTCATTGGTAACCTCTCCCGTGATGGTGCCCAGCTCTTTCAGGGCGGCGCGCAGATCGATGGACAGAAAATCCCCGGTCATGCCCCGGTCAAGAGCGTCAATAGCCCGCTGCACGTTCTCTCTCGCTTTTTGAAGGCCATCGCGGTGACGCGATGATGTGACCAGCAGGCTGGAGGTGTCGTAGTCTTTGTTTTCGAGCGCCCGATGCTTCATCAGCTTTTTAAGCTCATCGATGTTTTGCTCTTCGATAGCAGAGATTTTGAGGTCGTAGTGGATGCGTTCCTCTTTTCCTCCTCCGCCGGAGAGGCCCCGATTTGAAGAACGGTCGGGATGACTGCGCTCACTGTCAGGGGTACTTTGGTTTAGATCCATTCCACCACCACCGGACAAGCTGTCCGGTGTACGTGGTTTTAGATCTAGTTTAGTGCCAACCAGCAGAAACGGGGTTTGAGCAGCTCGTTTTTGAAACCCGGCAATCTCTTCTCTCTCCTCTGCATCCAGGGGCAGGGACAGGTCTTTGAGATAGACCACCAGGTCGGCCTGCTCAAAGGCCTTTTGGGAGCGCTTAATACCCTCAGCTTCTATCACATCTACTGTATCGCGAAGGCCGGCGGTATCGATCAGCTTAAACAGCAATCCCTCGTAGCTCCAGTCGGCGTCGATGGTGTCGCGGGTGGTTCCGGCAATTTCTGTTACAATGGCACGGTCGCTCCCAACAAGCGTATTCAGAAGGGTTGACTTACCCGCATTGGGCCTCCCAATAAACACGGTTTTTACCCCATCTTTTACAAGGCGGCCGGTTTCGTAGGTGTCGAGCAGCCTGCCGATCTCATCATTTACCTCAACAAGCAATTTCCGGAGCTGCTCTTTATTTGCAAACTCCACATCCTCCTCAATAAAATCGAGTTCAAGCTCAACCATGGCCGTGGCGTCAATGATCTGCTGTCGAAACTGTTTAATATGCTTACCAAGCTTACCTTCGAGCTGCTGATTGGCCGCATCCACGGCTTTAATGCTTTTGGCGTGGATCAGGTCGGCCACCGCTTCGGCCTGGTCGAGGTCCAGCTTGCCGTTCAAAAAGGCCCGCTGGGTAAACTCACCGGGCTCGGCCGCCCGAACACCCTGTTCCAGGATGGTTTCCAGCACGGCTTGAGTCACCAGCACGCCGCCGTGGCAGGAGATCTCAACCGTATCTTCACCGGTGTAGGATTTTGGTGATCGAAAAACAGCCGCCAAAACTTCATCAATCACGCGTCCATCTATTTTGATAATTTTTCCGAAGTGGACGGTGTGGGAATCAACGCCGGTTAAATCTTTACCTTTAAAACATTTTTGTGCTTTTTCAATTGCCCCCCTGCCGGAGATTCTGATTACAGCAATGCCACCCTCTCCAATGGGAGTGGCAATAGCGGCTATAGGAGGATTATGGTTAATATCAGACAAAAGGAGTTTCGAAAATCAGTATTTAATAAAAGTTATCGAGAGGCAAGTTACCCATCAGCCTCAACAACTTCCTCTTTTGTTATTAACGGAAATGGTTCAGCTTCGTGTACAATTTTCCAATTGTTATTCAGATACCAGATCAGCCATCCAAAAGATACCACAAAAAGGAGTATTCCCATCCAGGCGTTTTCCAAAAACGGTTCTATGGTCTCCCAGGCCTCAAGATTTAAGGTGTCGCCAAAATAGATAAGAAGTACAGCAAATCCATTATTAGCTGCGTGTATAAGGAAAGGAAGCAGGAGAGAGCGTGTTCGTAAGTAGAGAACGCTGAGTACAACCCCGAAAATAAAAGCCCCGATAATGTCCATATGCAGCACGCCAAATAGAAAGGACGAGAGAAGAACAGCAATTTTATATCCATATTTTGATCCCAATCTCTCAATCATGATACCTCTGAAAATGATCTCCTCAACTAACGGGGCAAAAACAGCCACTACAAAAAATATTAAGCTGTACTGCAGGAATGTTGTATCCGGGCCAATCTCAAACAGATCCATGCTGTTCAGCCAATTGAAATAGCTTGCGGCTATATCCGGGTTGGCCAAATCAAGCAGTAAAACGGTTACCCAGATCACGCCAATTGTCATCGCAATTAATGGGATAAAAAACCAAATTTNCCCGAGATCAGAAAATGAGTCTTCAAAAATGGCTTTAACGGATAGATCATATTTGCTGATNGAATATAGGTAGAGAAGAAAGGGAACCGTGTATAAAATGTAAAAGGTTACTATCTCGGCGTTGGTTGCGGACAATTTAGAATACCCAATCACTATAAAAATTGAGCTCAGAAACAGGAACAGAAGTGTTACCAATACTGCTTTTGATATTCGAATTCTGCTAAAGTGCTCTCTTACCGCTTTTTTTTGCCCTGATGACATGAACCTATTGGTTGTTTTTAAATGATCAAAAACAATAGGTTAAATGTATGTTAAATTCAATCTGGTTCTTGAAATTTAATCCATATCAAGCATTTACCATACCGGTATAAAGCTTAAATGCGGGTAAGTTGTCCGGATTTAGACCTGAGATGTAGTCTGCCTTTTGGCAGTCTATATCCATTCGGCAGGCCTGCTTTGGTAAATACAACCTGCCAGAGCTGGTTTTTTCGTGTCCTGAAACTTCCGGCACTCATCAGCAGGTAGTATTTCCACATGCGATAGAATCGTTCGGAGTAGCTCTTCTGAAGCGTGCTCCACTCTCTGTTAAAATTACTGAACCATGCCATAAGGGTTTTGTCGTAATCCACTCCGAAATTTTGCCAGTCTTCCATCACCAGACGGTCTTCAAAAGCATCGGAGAGTTGCGATATAGACGGTATCATTGAATTGGGAAAGATATATTTGTGAATCCAGGGATCTGTGTTTANAACCGGGTAGTTGCTTCCAATGGTTTGAAGTACAAAGGTTCCCTTATCAGATAGGCTGTTTTTTATTATTCTGAAGTACTCCCTGTAATTTTTATAACCCACATGTTCGATCATCCCGAGTGAGACAATGTGATCGAACGTTTCATCAAGCTCTCTATAATCCTGAAGCCTGAATTGAACAGGTAAACCCTTGCAAAGCTCCGTTCCAAGCTCCACCTGCTCTTTCGAAACGGTGATGCCGGTTACTTCTGCACCATAATTTTCAGCTGCATATTTTGCAAAACTGCCCCATCCACAACCGATATCCAGCACCTTCCGCCCCTCTTTTAATCCAAGTTTCCGGCAAACCAGTTCCAGTTTGGCTTCCTGAGCTTCGTCCAGATTATCTGCATTTTTCCAATAAGCACAGGTATAAACCATTCGCCTGTCGAGCATGGCTTTGTAAAGGTCGTTGCCTATGTCGTAATGGCGCTCACCTATATGAAAAGCCCTATTTTTATTTTGCAGGTTGCTTAGAATCGATCGTAAATATAGAAGTGTGGTACCGGGCGAGTAGTCTGTGTGTTTCTCAAGATCAGCCTTCAGTATTCTATAGAAAAACTGATCGAGTGAATCTGTATCCCACCATCCATCCATATAAGATTCGCCAAGACCGAGCGGACCGTAACGAATCAATCGATTATACAGGTCGGTATTGTGGACTTTTATGTCCCAGGGCAGATCTCCATTAACCTGGATGTTCGCTTTTGCAAGTAACTGAACAATCTTCTCTTTTGCTTTCATGACCGGATTTTACACGTTGTTGTATGCATGTATAGAGTGTTAACTGCTCGTTTTCAGTTAACTGAGATCAACGCAAACCGATGGTTCATAACTCTAAACCTACTCTCCCATTCTTTATATCTCTCGTTTACTATACTATTTCTACTACAGATAAATGTAAACAACACCTCATAACTTCTCAAACTCCACTATGGAGATAGTCGAATTATTTTCCAAATCTCCTCCGAATTTGTATAACATATTCGATCGTGCAGTCGGTTCAGGCGACCCTGCCAGAACTCTATTCGCTTTGGTTTTATAATGTAGCCACCCCAGGTTGGCGGCCTTGTAATCTCTTTACCTATAAATTTATCCTCTATTTCCTTACGCCTGTTTTCAAATTCATCACGCGATGAGACCGGCCTGCTTTGATACGTTGCCCAGGCTGATATTTTACTGCCTTCGGGCCGTGTTTTAAAGTAGGCGTCCGAAAGTTCAGCTGATACTTTTTCAGCCACTCCTTCAATGTGTACCTGCCGCATCAATTCCGGCCAGTAGAACGTGATAGATACATTCGGATTCTCAGCTATTTGCAGGGCTTTCCGGCTTTCATAATTTGTATAGAATATAAAACCCTCCTCATTGTACCCTTTTAATAGTACAGTTCGCGATGACGGCCTGCCTTCAGCATCAGCAGTGGAGAGAATCATGGCGTTCGGGTCATCTTTGATCTGCTTCAGGGCTTCATCAAACCAGTTTGTGAATTGAGCAATCGGATTTGCTTCCACATTACTTTCCAGCAGGGGCAGACCGGTATATTCACGGCGAAGCATTTCAATAGCCTGCTTTGCAACCGCTTTTGGTTTTGTGACCTCATCTTTGGCCGGAAGCCATCGTTTGATGAATCTGAACATGTTATGTTACAACTCAGTTATTCTGAAGGGACCTGTTCGGTTTGTGATGCTTCTTCCACCTCATTCAATCGTAAATCTAGCCCTTCTATCACGCCAATGATTGTTATCACAGCGTCTATATAAAACTCCGGATTGGTGTTTTCAAACGTATCCGTAGGAGCGTGATAATGTGGGTGATCCTCAACTCCAAAATAGACAAAAGGAATGCCTTTCTGATGAAACGGCCCGTGATCTGATGCCATTGTCCAGTCCTGATCCCATTCGTCCGAGTCAAATCCGAACAAAACATCCACAGGGGCTCCGGCTGTGTACTCCTCTATCAATGGTTTTAAAAAGGGATAGTGGTAGGTGCCCACAGCATAAAGTTCATTTTCAAAGTTGTTGCTGATCATGTCCATATTCACATTCAGAACGATTTGATCAAGCGGCACAACCGGATTTTCAACAAAATGCCACGCACCTCCAAGGCCCTGCTCTTCGGCATCAAAAGCGATAAAGATGATGCTGTTTTGGGGCTGATTGTCTGTGAAATATCGGGCAGCTGCCATCAACCCTCCTGTCCCTGAGGCGTTATCATCGGCACCGTTATAGATTTCGCCATCCTGAACGCCAAGATGGTCGTAATGTGCCGTAACCACGATGTAGCGCTCAGGCTGATCGCTTCCCTCAATGTATGCAATCAGGTTTACGGCATCGATAAACTCTTCGCCTGTTCGTTGATTGGTGTGATCGAACAGGTGTTTGTAGCTCTCGCCGAACATCCCGAGGCCAAGAGTATTGAACCGTTCAATAATATACTCTTGCGCCATTCGGCTGCCCTCGGTTCCTGTTTTTCGCCCCTCCAGTTCGTCAGATGAGAGATATTGAAGGTCGTCCAGGAGCTGATTTCTGTCAACAACATCATAGGTAGCTGTGTCGGGTGTGCATGAAAATGAAAATAATAACAGGGGCAGCAGCAGGAATTTTAAAAGAGATTTTAGTGGCATGTGTTGTCTTCGTTGATATTTAATGGTTTATGCTTCAAAAAAGGCAGGTCGGTTTTTATCGAACATTAGTTCTAAATGAATCGAAACTGAATCGATAAGATACCGTACTACATTATGTTATCTATAGTTAATTTCTACAAAATAACGGATATTTGATCAGGTTAACAAAGTAAAGAAAAGTTGAGATGAAAAGCCGGAACAAGAATTTTAAAAACAATCTGAAAGGATCAGGTGAAGATCCTCTGGATGATTTTTTATCAAGAGCCGAGCGGAAAAACAGTGAAAAAACAGAAAAAGAGGAGACGACCGGCGGAAATCCGGGCCGAACGATTTTCCTGGTTATCATTATTGTNCTTTTTGGATCCTATTTTTTTAAGGGGATTGGCAACATCTCACTGAACCCTTTTAATGCAATAAGCCAAACTGCATTTAATATACAGCAACCCAGTGAAGATCTTCTGAACCGGATGAATAGCCGCATGGTTGAAATGGGCTATGCGGATCTGAATCACGACGACCTGAGAGAGCTGCGCAGCCAGGGCGTAACAGCTACATTTATATCAAATGTGAGGGCTCTCGGTTTTGAGGGGTTGACGTTAGATGATGCCGTGCGTCTGGCAAATGCGAATATTACTTCTACATTTATGGCCATGATGATAGAGCTTGGATACGATTTGACCCTTGATGAATATATCCAGCTGCGCCGGGCCGGTGTAACCGCGCACTATACAAGCAATGTGCACGATCTTGGATATCGTGATGTTACTCCCGAGCAGCTTATCCGTATGCAGAGAATCGGATTAACCACATCCCTCATTGAGCGCCTCCAGCAGGAGCGTGGGCAGGNTGTGCCTCTTGAGGATGTGATTCGACATCGTATCAGCAATCAGTAGAGAATCACTCCAGCGCAGCCTGCGCAGCGGCCAGCCTGGCCACGGGCACCCTGTAGGGTGAGCACGATACATAATCGAGCCCCTGTTTGTAGCAGAATGCCACGCTTTTCGGGTCTCCGCCGTGCTCTCCGCAAATTCCGACTTTCAGGCCGGGTTTTTCCTTTCGCCCTCTTTCTGTGGCCAAGGTGATAAGCTGACCAACACCTTCGATATCCAATACCCTGAACGGGTCTTCCGGCAGGATACCCTCCTGTACATATTCTGCAAGAAACTTCCCGGCATCATCCCGGCTGTACCCATAAGTCATCTGCGTAAGATCGTTGGTTCCGAAAGAGAAAAACTCCGCTTCTGCTGCAATTTGATCGGCTACCAGTGCTGCACGCGGTATCTCAATCATGGTGCCGGTTTTATACTCTATCGACTTACCCATTTCAGAAAACACTTTTTCGGCAGTTCTGTCGATCACCATTTTCTGGTTGTGAAACTCCTGAGGTGTACCTATCAGGGGAACCATAATCTCGGGAAGTACATGTATGCCCTCCTCCTGTAAACTTACCGCCGCTTCCAGAATTGCCCTTGTCTGCATCTCTGTAATCTCGGGGTATGTAATTCCAAGCCGGCAGCCGCGATGTCCAAGCATGGGGTTGACCTCACGAAGCGCATGCACAGTTTGTGCAAACTTTGCTTCATCCACACCCAGCTCTTTGGCTACTTTTTTGATCTCATCCTGTTCAACCGGGAGAAATTCGTGCAGTGGCGGATCCAGCAGCCTAACGGTAACCGGCAATCCATCCATTACCCTGAAGATCTCCATGAAGTCTTTTTTCTGCCACGGCAAAAGTTCACTCAGTGCGGTTTTGCGCTTTTCCAGCGTGTTGGAAATAATCATCTTCCGAATCGCCTTAATCCGCTCTTCACCAAAGAACATATGCTCTGTTCGGCACAGGCCGATTCCCTCTGCGCCAAATTCAAGCGCCCGTTTAGCATCATCCGGAGTGTCGGCATTGGTTCTTATGCCCATGTCTCGAAATTGATCAACCCACTCCATAAAAAGCTTGTATTTTTTGTCCGGTTCAGGTTTTACAACATCCATTTTACCTTCAATCACATCACCTGTTGTACCGTCAATTGAAATCCAATCGCCTTCCTTAATCGTCTTAGTGCCGTTGGTAAATGATTTATTCTTGTAGTTGATCACAATATCCCTGCATCCTGCCACACAGGGCTTGCCCCAGCCGCGTGCAACTACAGCGGCGTGGCTGGTCATGCCTCCTCGAGATGTGAGAATTCCTTCAGCTGCCGACATTCCGCCCACATCTTCCGGGCTGGTCTCAATACGAACCAGGATGACAGGGTCACCATTTTCTCTGGCTTTTTCAGCTTTATCCGAATTAAAGACCACTTTCCCGACAGCCGCACCGGGCGACGCAGGCAGTCCGCTTCCAAGAACCAGGGTTCTGTCAACACTATTTCGATCTATCTGGGGATGGAGTAACTGATCGAGATGGGTTGGTTCAACAAGATTTCTAACAGCATCTTTTTTGCTTATCACGCCCTCATTTTCCATCTCTATAGCAATTCGAAGAGCCGCCTGTCCGGTTCGTTTCCCATTTCTGGTTTGAAGAATATAGAGCACCCCTTTTTGAACGGTGAATTCGATATCCTGCATGTTGCCGTAGTGCTTCTCCAGTTTGCCTGAAAATGACATCAGCTCTTTGAATACATCGGGCATTATGGGTTCAAGTTCAAAGATGTCTTTAGGAGTACGAATCCCGGCTACAACGTCCTCGCCCTGAGCGTTTATCAGAAACTCACCGTATAGTTTATTTTCTCCGGTCGCCGGATTTCTTGTAAAACAGACACCGGTAGCAGAGTCATCTCCCATGTTTCCATACACCATAGCCTGGACACTTACAGCCGTTCCCAGCAACCCGGTAATGTTATTTATCTTCCTGTATTTGATTGCCCGGCTGCTGTTCCAGGAGTCGAACACGGCATTAATAGATCGCTCAAGCTGTTCGGCCGGATCTTCAGGAAACATAAAACCAGTAGCTTTTCGATAGACGGCTTTATATCGATCTACCAGAGTTTTTAAATCGTCTGTGTCAAGTTCTGTATCGTTCTCAATCCCTTTTTCGTCTTTTAGCTTTTGAAGAACGGATTCAAATTTATCGTGAGAAATTCCCATCACCACGTTTCCAAACATATCGATAAATCGCCTGTAGCTGTCGTACGCAAACCTTTCATTTCCCGTATGCTTTGCAAGCGCTTCCACCGTCTGTTCATTTAAACCAAGATTGAGCACTGTATCCATCATTCCCGGCATGGATACCGCTGCGCCGGATCGAACAGAGAGCAGAAGCGGATGTTTTGAGTCGCCAAAGATTATCTCCATCTTGTTCTCAATGAAATCAATACCTTTTTTTACTTCTCCCTTTAGTCCTGCAGGCCATTCACCATTGCCCGATGAATACTGATGACACGCCTTTGTAGAGATAGTGAAACCCGCCGGGACCGGTAACCCAATAGAGGACATTTCGGCAAGATTAGCCCCTTTACCACCCAAGAGCTGCTTCATGGACCTGTTGCCTTCTGCTTCTCCACCGCCAAAATTGTATACATACTTGGTATTTTTACTATTCTCCATAATCACCTGTGATTAATTTATCCCGATCTGTTTGATTTTCTCTTTATACCTAAATAAAATAATCTACCTGTATATTTCTAATTATTCTTATTTAACGTGATTTAAGGTTAAGAGCTAATTAGGAAGTGTGCCTCCGCTAGCCGGCAGTGGGCAATGGGGGATGGAAAAGGAACCCAATTACTGCACGAAGATTGACCGGCCTTGAATTCCCGGTTCGTTAGGTGAAGCAGTGTATTACGAATCCTGCGTCACGCAGGGTACCCCTGCACCACTATCGTAAACAACCCATGAACCGGTAATCATCAAAGATCCTGTGTCTAATTGTTGAACATTCTTGTATGGGATAGTTCCCATTCCTATTTTGGGCGCAATTTAATCGCTGAAACCTGAAGGGATACCTGCTATGAAATTTAAAATGCCCCATACGCTCACGCTGCTCTTCTTTTTGATGGTGGCAGCGCTTATCGCTACATGGATTATCCCACAGGGACAATTTGACTCAGAGATTGTAAACGGGCGTGAGGTTGTAATACCCGGAACCTTTGAGGTGGTTGATGATGGGGAACTGCTGAATCCAATTACGCTTTTCACGGCTATTCCCCGGGCATTTGCAGCTGCACAGGATATCATTTTCTTTCTCTTTATAATTGGCGGTGTATTAGCGGTGATTCGAAAAACCGGCGCAATTGATGCGCTACTGGGCAGGCTTTTGGAGAATCTCGGAGGTAAACCGGGAACGCTGATTTTTGTGACGGTATTTGTATTTGCACTCGCTTCAAGCGCGATGGGAGCCTCTGCCGAGTACATACCCTTTGTTCTGATTCTGGCTGCGCTTTGCAGAACCATGAATATGGATACCATGACTGCAGTTGGCATTGTTGTAGTCGGTTACGGTATCGGTTATGGTGCCGCAGCCTTTAATCAATACACCGTGGTGGTTGCTCAAGGCGTGGCAGGTTTGCCAACATACTCGGGATGGGAGGTGCGAATGGGAATACTGCTCCCTTTTGTTTTAATAGGCACCCATCACATCTACAGCTATTCAAGGAAAGTGCAGCTTGACCCTTCAAAAAGCCTAATGGCCGGAATTACACCGCCCGATGCGGGGGCTCCCCCAAAATCCTATCCGAAATTAACCTTTGCACATGTCTCTATTTTAGTGTCGTTCATCCTTGCGCTGGGTATAGCCGTTTGGGGAATTGCAACGCGTGGATGGTATCTGACCGAACTTGGTGCTGCCTTTTTAGTTTTGGGTGTGGTGGCCGCCATGATTGGCAGGGTGGGTCCAAGCCTGATGGCCAGAGAGTTTGTTGTAGGTGCAAAAGAACTCACAGAAACGGCACTGCTTGTGGGTGTGGCCCGCGGAATTGCTTTGATTATGGAGGATGGACAGATCCTTCACACTATAGTTCACGGGCTCTCTGTGCCGCTGGGAACCGTAGGCCCGGAACTGGCCGGAGTTGGCATGATGATTATGCAGACTATTTTAAACCTGTTCGTTCCCTCAGGCAGCGGGCAGGCATTCGTAACCATGCCGCTGATGGCTCCTTTAAGCGACCTTCTCGGGGTTTCGCGGCAGATTGCCGTTCAGGCTTTCCTTTTCGGCGATGGCTTTGCCAACATGATTGTGCCTACAAATGCAGTCCTCATGGGCATTCTCGGAATGGCCGGCGTACCCTACGATAAGTGGTTCAGGTTCTGTATGCCGCTGCTGCTTAAACTGCTTGCTTTCGCCGCGATCTGCATGGTAGCGATGGTGATGTTTGGGTATTCGTAGCAAGGGGCAAGTGACGCGATAGCGGCATCCCGACCCATCGGGAGAGCAAGGCGCAGGGTTCAGGGTTCAAGTGGTAAGGTACAAGGTTCAAGGCACAGGTTGTTGATGTCTATTTTTGAAAAAAATTGAAATAATTTTGTAAGGAAGTCTGAATTTGTTGCTCTTACATTTAAAGGGTAAAT
>SL_3KL_010_SEDDRAFT_10001685_pt1 | contig 20183 bp, 16 predicted proteins | sample SodLakKL_010_SED_2_FD_10381 | JGI IMG/M metagenome (IMG submission 10381) | reverse complement strand
TTTTGTCATCATTATTATTTAGAAAATAAATTGCACCGGAAAACTTCACTTAAAAATCCCTCGATATATTTTTGCTTAATACTTAAAAAGCTAATTTTTTAAGACTAAACCTAGAATAAATTTAAAAAAAACCGCCAAAAACTATATTTTTTTATTAATCGTAAATTATTATAAAACAGCATATTATGTTCTACATACTGCACTTCTTGCATTTTTTGCTAAAAAAAGTTATCAACAAAGTGGTAAAAAGTGGTAAAAAGTGGTAAATTTGTGCTTATCTTTACACAAAATTTTATAAAACGGCATATGTCAAATCTATTAGGAGAATATTGGTGCAAACTTGACACAAAAGGCAGGTTTGTTTTGCCGGCTGGCATAAAACGCCAGCTTAGTGAGCAAGACAAAGACCTTTTTGTTGTCAACAGAGGCTTTGAGAAAAACCTCACCCTTTATCCTAATAGTGAATGGAAACAAATAACAAACGAAATTAACTCTTTAAACTTATACAACAAAAAAAATCGCGAGTTTGCAAGGTATTTTTTCCGTGGAGCCACAGAGTTAATCAGCGATTCGGCAAACAGACTTTTGTTGCCTAAATCGCTTAAAGACTATGCAGGAATAGATAAAGAAATAGTGCTCTTTGCTTATGGTCAAAGAATTGAAATATGGGCTAAAGATGTTTATGAGAGTATGTTGAAAGACGAGCCCGAAGATTTTGCATCCTTAGCTGAAGAAGTTATGGGTAAATCAAAAAATAACGATAATGATGAGTAGCTATCATGAACCGGTATTACTTGACAAAGTTATTGAAGGATTAAATATTAAAAAAACAGGAGTTTATGTTGACGCTACTTACGGAGGGGGTGGTCATTCTAAAGAGATTCTTAAAAATTTGGATACCGGGAGGCTTATTGCTTTTGACCGGGATGAAGACGCAAAAGCTAATTTGCCTGATGATGACAGGATAGTTTTTTTTGAACAAAATTTTAAATTTATGAAAAACTTTTTACAGCTTCATAAATTAATTCCTGTTGACGGAATACTGGCTGATCTTGGAGTTTCATCACATCAATTCGAATCTCCGGAAAGAGGTTTTTCAACGAGATTTGAAGGTCCTTTGGATATGAGAATGAGCAGCTCCGCTAAGAAAACCGCCGCGGATATTATTAACGAAGAAGATGAAAACGGATTAACCAACATCTTTAGGCTTTACGGAGAAATTAAAAATGCTAAAATAGTTGCAAAAACAATTATCAAAGAAAGAAAAACCGTAAGACTTGAAACAACAAAGCAAATTGTTGACATTTTAAAACCATACGCACCTAAAGGAAAATATAATAAATTTTTAGCTCAGGTTTTTCAGGCATTACGGATTGAAGTTAATGATGAATTAAACGCTCTTAAAGAATTTTTGAATCAATCTACAGATGTTTTAAAACCAGGAGGAAGACTGGCAATAATATCTTATCATTCATTAGAAGACAGATTAGTTAAAAATTACATAAAATCAGGAAATTTTGAAGGTGAGATTAAAAAAGATTTTTTTGGTAACAAACTGGTGCCATTCAAAATAATAAACAAATTAATTATGCCATCTGAAGATGAAATCGCAAAAAACAACAGAGCACGAAGTGCGAAATTGAGAATAGCCGAAAAAATTGAAACAAATGAGCGACAATAATTTCAAAAAAGAAGAAAGCAAAAAGAAAGAGAGTAAAATTTTAAAAACTTTTTACTCTATCATTGATGGTTCGTTTTTGACAAAGGCGCGAATGATTGATTTAATGCCTTTTTTCTTTTATTTAGTGGGATTGGCAATAGTATTGATATTTAATTCATATTATGCAGAAAAAAGAATAAAAGCAAAAGAAGAATTAAGAAGCGAACTTGTTGAACTCAGAATTAAGTACATAACAACAAAATCTGAACTGATGTTTATAACTAATCAGTCGGAAATAGCACGTAAACTGAAAGATAAAGGGTTGGCAGAATCAACAGTGCCTCCCAAAAGAATTGAAAAACCTGAAAGAAAAAAAAGTTTTTTATTAAATATAACTGACTGAATTTTTAAATGTAAAAAACGTGAGCAACTTTAAAAGTGACATATTGTGGCGAGTTTATCTGTTATATTTTATGGTAGCGATATTTGCGCTTTTAATAATCGGCAAAGTTTTTCAAATACAGTTTGTTGAAGGAGAGAAATGGAGAGAAATTGCCGAAAGGACAAACTTGCGTTATGCTGAAGTTGATGCGGTAAGGGGCGACATTTACTCCTCCAACGGCAAACTAATTGCAACATCGGTGCCGGTTTATGAGATACGCATGGATGCAAGCTCTTACGTTATACCCGATGAATTATTTTATTCAAAAATTGATTCGCTTGCCGGCGAACTGTCAAATCTTTTTAAAGACAGAACAGCTGCACAATACAGAAGAAGCATAATAAATGCAAGAAATAATCAGGAAAGATATTTTTTAATAAAACGCAATGTTTCATACAATGAATTAAATCAATTAAAGAACTTCCCTTTATTTAGAAAAGGTCGCTTTGGCGGAGGTTTAATAGTTGAAAAAAGCACACGTCGGGAAATGCCTTTCAGGAGTTTAGCAGCAAGGACCATAGGTTATGAAAGAGGCGGTTATTATGTAGGCTTGGAAGGAGCTTATAGCGAACATTTGGAAGGCATCAAAGGCAAAAGATTAATGCAAAGAACCACAGGAGGGACATGGATACCTATTGATGACAGAAGCAAGATAAACCCGAGAAACGGAAAAGATATATATACAACCATAGATATTAACATTCAGGATATTGTTGAAACAAACTTAAGAAAACAACTTCATAGGTTTAATGCCGACTATGGGACAGTTGTTGTTATGGAGGTATCAACAGGCAAAATCAGAGCTATTTCCAACCTTACACTATCGGAAGACGGATTTTACAGAGAATTATTCAATTATGCCGTAGGCGAAAGTATAGAGCCGGGATCAACTTTCAAACTTGCATCTGCTATGGCTGCTATTGAAGAGGGAATTGTAAAACCCGGCGATTATATAAATACAGGTGATGGCTCTATTAATTATGCCGACCGCATAATGAGGGATTCCGAAGAAGACGGGCATGGAACTATCACTTTTAAAGAAGCTTTTGCTTTATCCTCGAATGTCGGGATTTCTAAAATCATATATGACAACTTCCGAAATGAACCTCAGAGGTTTGTTGACAGAATAAAATCTATGAACCTTGACCAGCGGCTCGGATTAGAGATAGCGGGAGAAGGTAGTCCTGTTATAAAAAACACATGCTCCCCGGATTGGTCAGGGGTATCTCTACCGTGGATGTCAATAGGATACGAAGTTTCCCTTACTCCCTTGCAAATACTGGCTTTATATAATGCCGTAGCTAATGATGGCAAAATGGTCAAACCGCTTTTTGTTGAAGAGATTCGCCAAACAGGAAGGCTGATAAAGAAAACAAAACCCGAAGTTATTAACAGAAAAATTGCTTCTACAACTACCATTGAAATTATGCAGGATATGCTTATTGAAGCTGTTAAAAACGGAACTGCTTCAAACATCAACAATAAAGCTTATCAAATAGCAGGAAAGACAGGTACTGCTCAAGTTGCCGACTCCAAATTCGGTTATCACAGGGACTCCGGAGTCAATTACAGAGCATCTTTTGCCGGATATTTCCCGGCTGACAACCCTAAATATTCAATGATAGTGGTTATACACAACCCCAAAGGGTGGATATACACAGGAAGCCAGGTTGCTGCTCCAGTTTTCAGAACAATTGCAGACAACCTATATGCCAGACATATAGACTTGCCGGCGAAAGAATTTAAGGAACCCGTTTTAGCTAACCTGCCATCATTCCCGGCCGGCAACTACAAAGATATACTAAAGATTTATAATCAACTTGGAGGTTATGTAATTGACAATCCCACATCAAGCTGGATAACCGCTGTAGCTCATTCGGATACAGTAAAACTTAAAGAAAGGGAATATATTCAAAATTTAGTGCCTAATGTTGTAGGCATGAGCATAAAAGACGCATTATATATTTTAGAAAACGCCGGCATGAATGTAAAATTTCAAGGCAAAGGAATAGTCAGAAGGCAGAGTATTAATCCGGGAGTTAGAATTCAAAATGGACAAACAATATATCTTGAATTAACATAAAAAGAAAAATAGATTGAAAAACTTAAGCGACATATTATACAGATGTAATTTACAGGAAGTTGTTGGCGATACAAACATCAAAATCAGCCATATAGAGCTGGATTCTCGCAAAATTAAGCCTGAAGGATTATTTGTCGCTATACGTGGAACGAATACAGACGGGCATTTATACATAGAACAAGCAATAAAAAATGGAGCTGTTGCTATTATTGGTGAAAATATTCCCGAAAATCTGCCAAATAACATTACACGAATAAAAGTTGCTGACAGTTCAAAAGCATTGGGGCATATAGCTTCTAACTTTTATGACAACCCCTCATCAAAATTAAAAATTATTGGAATAACCGGTACAAACGGAAAAACAACAATAGCTACTTTATTACACAAGTTTGTTTCAAATATCGGAATAAAAAGCGGATTAATATCCACGGTAATAAACTATATCGGAGATAAAAAAACTCCCGCTGATTTTACCACACCTGATGCCATAGAGCTAAACAAACTCTTTAGTGAAATGGTTAAAAATGATTGTGAATACTGCTTTATGGAAGTCAGCTCACATGCTATACATCAAAACAGAATTGAAGGAGTAAGTTTTGACGGAGGCGTTTTTACTAATATATCACATGACCATCTTGATTATCACAAATCTTTTAACGAATATTTAAAAACTAAAAAAAGATTTTTTGATAATTTAAGCAATAACGCATTTGCTCTTACAAACATTGATGATAAAAACGGGAAAATAATGCTTCAAAACACCGAAGCCAAAAAATATACATACAGTTTAAAGAGTATTGCGAACTTCAAAGGCAAGGTTATAGAAAATCTTGTGTCGGGGTTGCAAATTCAAATAGATAGTATTGATGTATGGTGTAAGCTGGTTGGTGAATATAACGCTTACAATTTAATTGCAATATATGGGACAGCTGTTTTATTGGGATTTGAAAAAAATGCTATTCTAACTTCTCTGAGTGAACTTGAATCAGTAGAAGGGCGTTTTGACTATTTTGTAAATGACAATAAGGTAATGGCTATTGTTGATTATGCACATACTCCTGATGCTATTAAAAATGTTTTATCAGCTATTGACCGAATGCGAACAAGAAATGAAAATGTCATAACAGTTGTAGGATGCGGAGGCAACAGAGACAATAAGAAAAGACCTTTGATGGCAAAAATAGCAGCTGAGTTCAGTGATAAAATCATTTTAACATCAGATAATCCGAGATATGAAGAGCCGGAAACTATTATTGAACAAATGGAGCATGGTCTCGACCCTGTTGAAAAGAAAAAAACCATAAATATCGTTGATCGCTATCAAGCAATTAAAACAGCTTGTTCATTATCGGAAAAGGGAGATATAATATTTGTTGCAGGGAAAGGACATGAAAAATATCAGGAAATCAAAGGCGAGAAAAAACCTTTTGATGATAAAAAGATACTTAAAGAATTTTTGTTATGATTTTAATTTATTAACTAATTATGTTTTATTACATTTTTGAATTTCTTGATAAAAGTTTTGATTTGCCCGGCACCGGTCTGTTTCAATATATTTCTTTTAGAGCAGGCATGGCTGTCATCATATCCCTTATTATTTCGCTACTATTTGGGAAAAAAATAATTAATTATTTAAAAAAGAAGCAAATAGGCGAGAACGTGAGAGATCTTGGTTTGGAAGGACAAAAGGACAAACAAGGGATTCCAACTATGGGTGGATTAATAATTATTGCAGCTATACTTGTGCCCACATTACTTCTTTCAAAACTTGAGAATATATATATAATCCTTATGATAATAACAACTGCATGGCTTGGATTAATTGGGCTAACAGACGATTATATTAAGGTATTCAGAAAAGACAAAAGAGGATTACACGGCAAATTTAAAATATTTGGGCAAGTACTTTTAGGTGTGATAGTTGGGGCTACTCTGTTTTTTAATGATTCAGTGGTTATAAGAGAAAAAGCTGACACTGAACATCAAATAACAAGTCATCAAGGGGTTCTTGACATTGACAGGCAAGATAAAGAATTTAAATCACCTTTTGCCAAAGAATCTGTTAAATCTACAAAAACTACTATTCCCTTTGTAAAGGATAATGAGCTTGATTATTCAGTTATTATTACTGCTATTTTCGGCGAAAAATACAGGAATTTAGCTTATTTGGTTTACATTCCTATTGTTATTCTTATAATTGCCGCTGTATCAAATGGGGCTAATTTGACAGATGGATTAGATGGTCTGGCTACCGGCACAACAGCAATTATTGGTGTTACTTTAGCCGTGCTTGCTTATGTGTCGGGTAACATATTATTTGCAGACTATCTTAACATTATGTATATCCCTAATACAGGCGAACTGGTAATATTCATGGCAGCAGTTATAGGAGCCTGTATTGGATTCTTGTGGTACAACTCCTACCCTGCTCAGGTATTTATGGGTGATACAGGAAGTTTGTCATTAGGAGGAATTATAGCGGTATTTGCTATTGTTATAAGAAAAGAGTTGTTATTGCCACTTTTGTGCGGAATATTTTTAATAGAAAGTTTATCAGTTATGATGCAAGTAGCATGGTTCAAATATACTAAAAGAAAATATGGTGAGGGAAAGAGGATATTCAGAATGGCGCCAATGCATCATCATTATCAAATAAAAGGATATCATGAAGCAAAAATTGTTCAAAGATTTTTTATAATAGGAATTTTACTGGCAGTATTCACTGTTATAACTTTGAAAATAAGATAAATAAAAAAACTGTCGAGAATGAATAAAGCCGGGAAAATAGCAATTCTGGGTGGAGGAGAAAGCGGAGTTGGAGCTGCTCTTCTGGCTAAAAAAAAAGGATTTGATGTATTTGTTTCGGATAAAAGTAAAATTGAAAAAAAATATAAGAACGTTCTTTTAAATAATAAAATTAAATGGGAAGAAAACAAGCATAGTGAAGCGGAAATCTTATCGGCAAAAGAAATTATTAAAAGTCCCGGGATACCTGATAATATTGAAATAATTAAAAAGGTAAAAAAACTAAAAATCCCTGTAATTTCAGAAATCGAATTTGCCGGCAGATTTACTAACGCTAAAAAAATATGCATTACCGGAAGCAATGGTAAAACGACAACTGCAAAACTGATTTATCATATATTAAAAAATGCAGGAATGGATGTTTGCCTTGCAGGAAATATCGGAGACAGTTTTGCAGCTCAATTAGCGGTTAAGGACTATGATATCTTTGTTTTGGAGATAAGCAGTTTCCAGCTTGACAATATGTTTGATTTTAAAGCTGATATAGCAGTTCTTCTCAACATCACACCTGATCATCTTGACAGGTATGATAATGATTTTGGAAAATATAAAAATTCAAAGTTAAAAATTATTCAAAATCAAACAAAAGAGGATTGCTTTATTTATAACGCTGATGATGAAGTTATTTTAGAAAAAATATCGGATATAAACGCTTTATGTTATCCTTTTTCTTATAAAACTGAAACAGAAAAAGGAGCTTTTATAAAAGACAATAAAATTATTATAAAAACAAATAAAAAAGAATTTTCAATGAGTTTAACAGAACTAGCACTTCGAGGGAAACACAACACTTACAATTCAATGGCTTCCGGCATAACTGCCAGACTTTTAGATATTCGTAAAGTTATTATAAAAGAGAGTTTAAGCAACTTTAAGAATGTTGAACACCGGCTCGAGTCTGTCAGTTCAATAAGGGGTGTAGAATTTTTTAATGATAGCAAAGCAACTAACATAAATGCAACATGGTTTGCTCTTGAAAGTATGACCAAGCCGGTAATTTGGATAGCCGGAGGAATGGATAAAGGGAATGATTATTCAGAACTGCAAGATCTAGTTAATAAAAAAGTAAAAACCATAATATGTCTTGGTGTTGATAATAATGCAATAATAAACTCATTTAAAAACAACAATATTAATATCATAGAAACTCAAAGCATGAAAAAAGCCGTTGAAGCAGCTTACAGACTTGGAAGCCCGGGAGATGCTGTTTTGCTATCCCCCGCTTGTGCAAGCTTTGACTTATTTGATAACTATGAAGACAGAGGAAGCCAATTTAAACAAGCTGTTTACGACTTATAAAATTAATACAAAATAAATACAATTGTTAATCGATGAGAAATTTTTTCAGCAAAATAAAAGGAGATAAGACCATTTGGATGGTTGTTATTCTTTTATCATTAATATCTTTACTTGCTGTTTACAGTGCGACAGGAACATTAGCATACAGATTTAAAGCGGGGAATACTGAATATTTTGTTCTTAAGCATTTTGTTATAATGGTTTTCGGATTGTTATTGATGTATTTTGCTCACAGAATTAAATACACATATTATTCGCGATTATCTCAAATAATGCTTATAATCGCCGTGCCACTTTTAATTTTAACACTATTTCGTGGAACTACCATTCATGAAGCAAACCGTTGGCTTACAATACCAATTATAAACGTAAGTTTTCAAAGCTCTGATTTTGCTAAACTGGCATTGATAATGTATGTTGCAAGACTGCTTACAAAAAAACAAGATCAAATAAAAGATTTCAAATCAGCATTCCTTCCGGTAATTTTACCTGTTATTATTGTTTGTGGTTTAATTTTGCCGGCCAACTTATCAACGGCAGTAGTTATTTTCTTTACTTGTGTTGTTCTGATGTTCATCGGCAGGGTAAATTTCAAGTATATTTTCGCTATGTGCTCAATTGGTCTTATATTATTTGTAATTTTTATATCAATTATGTTAAGGGCTCCTGACCAAGGGAGAGTTTCGACATGGCAAAGCCGAGTTGATAACTTTTTGAACAAAGATGAGGCTGACACTTATCAAATTGATCAAGCAAAAATAGCTATTGCAACAGGCGGTATTTTTGGTAAGATGCCCGGAAACAGCACTCAGCGAAACTTCTTACCTCAAGCATTCTCTGATTTTATATACGCAATAATTGCTGAAGAATATGGGCTTTTAGGAGCAATCGGGGTAGTTTTACTTTACATGATACTACTATTCAGGGGCATAAAAATAGCACATCAAAGTCCGGGCACCTTCGGCACCTTGCTTGCCACCGGACTTACTTTTAGTCTGGTGTTCCAAGCTATGATTAATATGGCTGTTACCGTTAATCTGATTCCAATAACCGGTCAACCTCTGCCTTTAATTAGCATGGGAGGGACATCTTTATGGTTTACAAGTATATCTATAGGAATAATCCTTAGCATTAGCAGAAAAATTGAAGAAGATAAAGAGGAAGGAGGTGCCTATGCTTCGACATAATAAATTTAAAATTATAATCAGCGGAGGAGGAACCGGGGGGCATGTATTCCCGGCTATTGCTGTTGCAGACGCAATAAAAAAAATGGTGCAAACACCGGAAATTTTGTTTGTCGGAGCTAAAGGAAAAATGGAAATGGAAAAAGTTCCAAAAGCAGGATATCAAATTCTGGGGCTAAACATTTCGGGAATTCAAAGAAAACTCACATACAAAAACCTATTTGTCATATTTAAACTAATTGGAAGTATAAGAAAAGCAAAAAAAATAATAAAAGAATTTGACCCGGATGTTGTTGTCGGATTTGGCGGGTATGCTAGTGGGCCAACTCTTAGAGTAGCTACAAAAAAGAAAATCCCCACAGTCATACAAGAACAAAACTCATTCCCGGGATTAACCAACAGATTGCTTGCTAAGAAAGTTGATAAAATATGTGTCGCTTATGACAATATGGATAGATTTTTCCCGAAATCAAAAATTTATCTGACAGGAAACCCTGTGAGAAAAGATATTGCAAATATCACTGCTGACAAAAAAGAAGCAGAAAAATATTTCAAACTCGATGAAGATAAAAAGACATTACTTATATTAGGTGGCAGTTTAGGTGCTAAAACCATTAACAACAGTGTCAAAGAAAACATAGAAACTTTTCTAAACAATGGAATACAAATAATTTGGCAAACAGGTAAACTGTATTTTGATGACATTCAAGAATATGTAAAAACTATCAACAAAAAGGAAAACATTAAGTTGTTTGCTTTTATTGACAGGATGGACATGGCTTATGCTGCATGTGATATGGTTGTTTCCAGGTCAGGTGCTATTAGCGTTAGTGAAATATGTATAACAAAAAAACCGGCTATCTTCATTCCATCTCCTAATGTAGCAGAAGACCATCAAACAAAAAACGCAATGGCGTTGGTAAATCATAAGGCGGCAATTATGATAAAAGATTCTGAAGCACCGGAAAAGCTTGGAGAAGAAGTTATAAACACCATTTTTGATGATGAAAAAACATATCGTTTGAAAAAAAAGATAGCTGAATTTTCTGTAAAAGATTCGGCTGAAAAAATTGCAAGTGTTATTTTAAGTTTAGTAAATTAAAAACAAAAAAAGTGAATATTACGTCATTAAATAGAATTTATTTCATAGGAATCGGAGGCATTGGCATGAGTGGGCTCGCTAAGTTCTTTATGGAGCAAGGCATTGAAGTTTTTGGCTATGACCGAACTCCATCTCCTATAACTGACGAGCTTTTGGACACTAATATAGAAATAATATTTGATGACAACCCTGAGAAACTGCCGGAAAATATTGACCTTGTAATATATACTCCGGCTGTTAAAGATGAACTTGAAATAATTAAAGCTTTTAAAAAGAAAAACATCAAATTTGTAAAAAGAGCAGAAGTTCTTGGATGGCTTTCAGAAAAAATTCCGACCATTGCCGTGGCAGGCACTCACGGTAAAACTACCGTCTCGTCTATATTATCCCATATTATGAAAACTGCAGGCATTAAGTTTAATGCTTTTGTCGGTGGGATATCAAAAAATTATTCTACTAACTACATCGGAGGAAATAAAAACCCTGAATGGCTTATTGCTGAAGCTGATGAATATGACAGATCCTTTTTAAAATTAAAGCCGTTTTACTCTGTTATAACTTCAATGGACCCTGACCACCTTGATATTTATGAAAAAGCGGCAAAAATGAAAAAAGCTTATATTCAATTTATTAATAACACAAGTAAAAAAGGTAAATTAGTTTTAAATAACGCTTTATCTCATGATATAAATTCCACAATTTCTAAACTGAGCTACAGCGCAAAAAATGAAGCAGACGTTTTTGCAAAAAATATTCAACAAAAAGATTTAACAAATTATTTTGATGTAAGAGGGATTATTGACATCAATAATGTTAAGTTAAAAATGCCCGGTCTGCACAACATTGAAAACAGTCTTGCCGCCATTACAACAGCATCTTTGCTGGGCATAAGCAAAGAAACGATAGCAGAAGCAATGAACTCTTATGAAGGCGTCAAAAGAAGGTTTGATATAAGATTTTCCGACAAAAATATTATTTATATAGATGATTATGCGCACCATCCGGAAGAGTTAAATTCAATAATATCTTCCGTTAAAGAACTATTACCCGGGAAAAAGATAACCGGGATATTTCAGCCACATTTATACTCGCGAACAAAAGACTTCGCAAATGAATTCGCTGAAAGCTTACAAATGCTTGATGACTTGGTGTTGCTTGAAATTTATCCTGCACGTGAAACTCCGATAAAAGGCGTGTGCAGCAAAATGCTATTAGATAAAATATCTATGAAAAATAAAACTGTTATTAGAAAAGAAGACGTTATAAAGCATCTTGAGAAAAAAGATTTTGAAGTACTTTTAACTTTGGGAGCAGGAGATATTGACAGACTGGTAGAGCCCATAACAAAACTAATTATTAATAAATCAAAAAAGAACCAATATGTTTAAAAAAATATTTAAAATATTGTATTTTTTGATATTGCCGGCGGGAATATTTGTTTTGCTTGGATTGGCAGTTGATTCAAATAAGTCAATAACAAGCAATGAAATACATGTAAATATTGATTACTCATGTGGCAACCATTTTATAAGTTCAGAACAAATAAAAAGCGAAATATATAATAAAATTGATACGACAGACGGAAAATCTTTGAGTGAAAAAAGCTTCAGAAAAATAGAAAGGATTATAGATCAGATGGATTTTGTAAAAAATTCGGCGGTTTACAGAACCGTAGGGGGAAAAATAAAAGCAGATGTCAATCAAAGAAAGCCCGTTGCCAGAATTGTTAATAACAGAGGGCAAAGCTATTATATAGATAGTGGCGGAAAACTAATGCCTTTAAATAAAAATTATACAATCCGCACAATTGTTGTTAGCGGGAATATCGAACTAAATTATTCTCCGGTATTAAACTTAAACGACTTATCGGAAGATGAATTAAAAGAAGCTGATAATTTACTTATGAAGGACATTTTTAAAATTGTAAATTTCATTAGAAACGATAATTTTTGGAATGCTATTATTGACCATATATATGTTAGCTCTAGCAGAGAGTTTGAATTGATTCCGAAGAATGGAGCTCACATTATTGAATTTGGAAATATAGACAGGATGGAGCAAAAATTCAACAAACTTTATGTATTCTATAATTATGGTTTGACAAAGACAGGATGGAACAAGTATAACAGAATAAATCTAAAATATAAAAATCAAGTTGTTTGTGCTAAATAAAAAAATATTATAATTATGGCATCATCAGAAATAATAGTAGGACTAGACATTGGCTCAACAAAAATTGCATGTATAGTGGGGCGTAAGAATGAATATGGAAAAATTGAAATACTAGGGATGGGGAAATGCGACTCTCTTGGTGTTAGTCGGGGCATTGTGTCAAATATACAAAATACAGTTGATTCTATGAAGACAGCTGTTATAGAAGCCGAAAAAAGCGCCGGTGTAGAAATAGGTCTTGTAAATGCCGGTATTGCCGGTCAACATATCAGAAGCCTTCAGCACAGAGGCAATATAATGAGAAACTCTATTGAAGAAGAGATAGACCAAAACGACATTGACACTTTGATAGAAAACATGTATAAACTTGTACTCCCTCCGGGTGAAGAAATTATTCATGTTATTCCTCAGGACTATATAATTGATAGTGAGCAGGTTACTAAACATCCTATTGGTATGGCAGGGATATGCCTTGAAGCTAATTTTCACATTATTACAGGGTTGGTTTCGGCAGCTAGAAACATTGAGAAATGTGCAAATAAGGCAGGATTAAATATAAATGATATGATTCTAGAGCCATTAGCATCAGCCGAAGCAGTTCTTAGCCAAGAAGAAAAAGAAGCCGGAGTAGTTTTGGTTGATATTGGTGGAGGAACCACAGATATTGCAATCTTTCAGGATGATATCATCCGCCACACAGCGGTAATACCTTTGGGAGGAAATGTTATAACTGAAGATATTAAAGAAGGTTGCTCTATCATAAAACATCAAGCCGAAGCACTTAAAGTAAAATTTGGGTCTGCCTTAGCAAGTGAGAACAAAGACGAAGAGATAGTATCAATCCCGGGACTTAAAGGCAGAAACCCTAAAGAAATATCTTTAAAAAACCTTGCTCATATAATTCAGGCAAGGATGGAAGAGATTATCGAACATGTTTATTATGAGATAAAGACATCAGGTTATGAGAAAAAACTGATAGCCGGGATAGTTATGACAGGAGGGGGCAGTCAGTTAAAGCACGCTTCGCAACTCACAGAATTTATAACCGGCATGGATACCCGAATAGGATATCCTAACGAACATCTTGCAAAAAGCCCTGTAGCCGAAACCGGTACTCCAATGCATGCGACAGGCGTAGGACTAGTTATTAAAGGATTTCAAAATCTTGATAATAAAAATAAGAAGAAAAAGAAAAAAATTGGAATTACAACACATAGTAAAAACCTGAAAAACAATTTTATTTCAAAAATAAAGCAATTTTTTGAAGATGAAGACAGTGAACTATAAAGACTTTAAAATAAGAAAAAAATAAATAGAAAACCATAAAAAATATAAGCGTATGATAAAATTTGATTTACCAAAAAACCAATCTTCTATAATTAAAGTATTAGGAGTAGGAGGTGGCGGAAGCAATGCCGTAAATCACATGTGCAAACAAGGGATTGAGGGTGTTGACTTTATTGTATGTAATACTGATGCTCAGTCATTACAGCAAAGCCCGGTTCCAAACAAAATTCAATTAGGAGCAAATCTCACTGAGGGAAGAGGCGCAGGCAGCATCCCTGAAGTTGGCAAAAACGCTGCGATTGAAGATATTGATAAAATTGAAGAAATTTTAGAGAAAAACTCAAAAATGGTTTTTATAACTGCAGGAATGGGCGGAGGTACCGGAACAGGTGCTGCTCCTATCATCGCTGAAAAAGCAAAAGAAATGGGTATTCTTTCTGTAGGGATAGTAACTATGCCTTTTGCCTTTGAAGGGAGAAAGAGAAAAATGCAGGCTGACAATGGAGTCAAAGAATTAAAAAAGCATGTCGACACCCTGCTTATAATCTGTAATGACAAACTTAGAGAACTTTATGGAACTCTATCCATATCTAACGCTTTTGCCAATGCTGATAATATCCTTACTACAGCAGCCAAAGGCATAGCGGAAATTATAACACGGACAGGTTATATAAATGTAGATTTTGAAGACGTAAAAACAGTTATGAAAGATAGTGGCGTAGCTATTATGGGTAACGGTATGGCAGAAGGAGAAAACAGGGCCATTAAAGCAATTGAATCAGCACTATCCTCTCCCCTACTAAACGATAATGATATAAAAGGTGCAAGCAGAATACTACTCAACATAACAAGCGGAAAGGAAGAAGCTCTAACAGATGAAATAATGGAAATTACCGAATATGTCCAAACTCAAGCTGAATCCAACGCTGAAATAATATGGGGACTTGGTAATGATAACAACCTTGAAAATAGTATCAGCGTCACACTTGTTGCTACAGGATTTAAAGCCAATACCGACTTTGGCTTTGACTTTGAAAATGAAGAAAAAGAAAAAAAGGTTATTCCACTCGATAATAAAAAAGTTGATTCTACTAATTCTGTTACAAAAAAAGATAAACATGAATCTGATGAAATTAAAATAATCAATAAGTACCCTGAAAGAGAAGATAGTAGCCAAACTACTAATCCTGACAGCAAAGAGCAAAAGGGGAAAAACATTACTATAGAGTTTGATATAGAAAATGATGAAACTATAAAAAAACAAACCGGTATAGAAAATAAAAACGAAATTAGCGAAACAAATAAAGAAAGTGAACAAAAAACTGAAAATGACAGAATTAAAGATGATTTTCAGAAAAAAGTAAATGAAAGAGAAGATAAATTAAGAGAACTAAGCTTAAATCTTAAAACTCCCGATGGTTTACAAAATATTGAAAATGAGCCGGCTTACGTAAGACGAAAAGTGGCACTGAATAAAGTACCATCAAGCAGCGAATCTCATGTATCAAACTATACATTGGATATTGATAAGAATAATAAAACAAAAATCAAATCCAACAATTCATTTTTGCATGATAATGTTGATTAAAGTTTAGTTGAAATACAAGCATTTCAACTTGTATGTCAAATAACAAAACGACCCTTACAGAAAACCTCTGCAAGGGTCCTTTGTTTTTGTGGCTCAGCTAGACTCGAACAAGCTACTAAATAATTATGAGTTTTTATTTTTATTTAAAGACATAAAACCTAAAGATCAAGATTGTGTTGCTACTATTATAAAAAAATAGGGAGTAGTTTTTATTATATTTTTGTATGTTTGCATAAAATAAATACTTTTATAAGAAATCAATTATTTTTTAAACAATAACCTGTTCAACCCAAAAAATCAAAAAAACTACAAAACAATTACTATGAAAACATTACAAAGGTTAACTATATTTTTATTAGTGCTTGTGTATTCGCTATCAAGCAATTCGCAACAAAGAATAGTAATAAGCGACAAAGACGATCAACAAGCACATCCGTCAGCAGTTCTTGAACTTGTTTCTGAGGATAAGGGATTTTTATTATCCCGGATGACGGAATGGAGAAGAGACGCAATAGCTGACCCTGCTGAGTCATTAATGATTTTTAATACAACTAACAAGTGTATCGAGATTTGGTTAGATGATGACTGGCAGGAGTTTTGGTGTTTAGAGGGTTATGAACCCGAACCTTTTAGCTGCGGAGATACTTTCACCGATCCCAGAGATGATAATCAGTACAAAACCAAACTAATTGGCGACCAATGCTGGTTTATAGAAAATCTCAGGTTTGATAACGGTTGTACTAATATAACATGGGAAGAAAGCAATGATGTTGGTTGGTGTGGATGGAACGAAGGATCAGAATACACAGATGTTTATGGGTTACTATATCAATGGAGTGCTGCAATAGGAGGTGATGAACCCTGCAATGGCACAGGAGCTCCTCCGAATGATATTTGCAACACTCCCGTTCAGGGTATATGCCCGGATGGATGGCATATACCATCACCATATGAATGGATAACACTTAAAAAACAAATATGTATTAATGCCGGTAACGATAACTGTGAAACTGTATTTCCTTACAATGAAGACACCGGCTGGCGTGGAACAGATGAAGGATTCAGAATTAAAACTGAAGGGAATTCAACTTGGTGCTCCTATGACGTTTGTGGCACATCAGGGTTTAATGCCCTCGCCTCAGGATATAGAAATCCCTTAGGAGATTTTTTAAATTATGACAACCTTAACCTATATAGTCAATGGTGGACATCTTATGATGGTGTTAGCAATGAAAATATTGCCGGAAAAATAGGACTAACTTCTTATTATTGGTTTTATAATCAAATAGAATATAGTGGAATATTAAAAAATAGTTCATTGTCTGTTAGGTGTATAAAAAACCTTTAAAATAATTATTCTTTTTAATATATCACACCTGATGCCGGTGATTCATCATATTATTAAGGGTTTCTGCTTTCAGTTAAAGCAATTCTTATTAAATAACGGTTTTTTATACTTAATTAATTTATAAGAAAAACATAATGTTTATTTGTTAGTGGTTTGACCCCCTATTTTTCAGACAATCGTATAGATGGTTTAACAAATATACAAAATTTATTTTAACTTCTGATGATAAGGGTTTTCTTATGACTAGGTTAACAAGATATCAAAGGAATGCAATAGTAGATGGAATGCTGATCCGATAGTTAACAACCCTTGCCCAACAGGCTGGCGTGTTCCAACAGAAGCTGAATGGCAAGCAGAATCAGATACCTGGGATTGGTCCGAACCAGATGATACTCCCATAACAGAAGCCATTGCATCACCTCTAAAATTGCCCATTGCAGGCCGACGCCTCCGTGGCAATGGAGATATAAGCTCTGCCGGATCCCGTGGTGACTATTGGGCTAGTAATGTAGATGATGCTGACTCGCGATTCATTTATTTTGGCAGTAGTAGCGCCACAATAAGTAGTCTAAGTAGGTCTCAAGGAATATCTGTTCGATGCATTAAGGATGATAGACTAAACAACTAGGATATTAGCAAGTCTTCATATTACTAAAGCTAACTTGCTGGATTGTTTTTCCGGAATGCAAACATTGAAAATAGCAACATGTACAAATAGCAAAACTAGCTTGCATAACCACTTTGTTTAATTAAATTCATAATATAGGTTGAACATAAATAATAAACCATATCCTATAAAACGCATTGAAAATAGCTAGTCTTTAATACAACGCACAGCGTAGCCGTAAACTCTATTACTGCTTACCATCAAAACCGATCCCGCTTGTATATGAGGTCGGCGTGATTGTTCATTAACACTTACATCACTACTCCAGTAATATCCTATTACTCCGGCATTATCAAGAGAGCCGGCATTCCCCCCACGTCGTCCGGCTGCCGGAAGTTTTAAAGGAGAGTTAAAAGCTCCACCGGTCCCTGCAGGCGACCAAGAATCGACTTCCTGTTGCCACTCAGCTTCTGTTGGCAACCTATAACCATCAGGGCAAGGATCATTTATACCACCATCACCTTGCCATAAATCACTGTTAGGAGTTTGCAACCAATCTTTATTGGGGTCAGAGTCAGGATATATAATATATTTTTGATGATCCGGGTTATTTGTAGTTGACTTTATGTAAGTAAACCTATCGTTACCACAATCAACAATACCTGCATCGTACCCATCTTGACAATCCCTGCACTGGTGTCCATCTTTAAATCTTCCCCATTGAAAAAGATATCCGTAAGCATCCTCATCATCAATTGCTGTTGCTACTTGACTGGCACCAAGATTACGATCCATCCAAGTTCTATTTGTAATAGGATTAGTTACATCAACAATTTCTGTTGGAGTATCCCAGTCACAAAAAACAGGATCATCCGGCTCTATTTCTTCAATTTTACACCAAAGCTCATGCCAGCTATCATGAACATATATTTCAATACACTGACTGTCTTTGTTATAAACAATTAATGATTCAGCAGGATCAGAGATAGCATCTCTATCACTTGTTTCCATTCGAGGCAACAGGAAACCCTTTTCATCAGAAATTAAATTTAAAACAGCGGAAGACTCATCCACTGAAATATCTTTAGAACTTATTGTTACCTGAGAATTAGTTTTTGTCGAAAATGCAAAATTCAAGATTGCTACAAAAACAACAAATATTTTTATACTTTTCACGACTTAATAGTTTTAGTTTACAAAAAAATAGGAAAAATGATTAAAATAATTTATTTTGAATACAAATATAATTAAATAAAAAAACAAAAAACCCTTTTACAAAAAACATTTATTATGTTTTTCAATATATCAATAGCACTTTATGGAATACTAATGCATGTCAAGTTTCATAAGGTTATTTATAAAAACCTGAATTATCTATATTATGCAAATTTATAATACGAGTTTTCTAATAAAAATACAATAACTCAAATAATGTGTATCAATTTGTATGTCAAATAACAAAAAACCCCTCACAGAAAATCTCTGCAAGGGGCGTTTGATTTGGTGGGCCCAGCTGGGCTCGAACCAGCGACCAACTGATTATGAGTCAGCTACTCTAACCAACTGAGCTATGGGCCCGTTTTTTTAACTTTTGGATTGCAAAAATACAAAAATTTATGCAACTTTGCACTTATTATGAAAAAAATTAAAAATATTATTTTCGACCTCGGCGGAGTTATTGTAAATCTTAATGCTAACTTAACAATCCAAGCTTTTAACAAACTTGGAATTTCTGACTTTGACAAATTATATACTCTTGCGAATCAAAGTCAATTATTTGACCGCCTCGATCGTGGTGAAATATCCGATATGAACTTTAGAAACGAAATAAGAAATTTAACAGGATTAAATATTAGTGATGAAAAAATTGACGATGCATGGAATAAAATGATACTTGATGCACCTTATTCAAGACTTTCATTACTTGAAAAAGCAAAATCAAATTACAACACCTTCTTGTTAAGCAACACCAACAGCATACATATTAACACTTTTACCAATTATTTAAACAGTGAATACAATGTAAAAAGTTTGCAACACTATTTCAGTAAAAAAACATATTTAAGTTATGAAATCGGTATGCGTAAGCCTGAAAAAAGAATTTTTAATCATGTTATAGAAGACAGCAATCTTAATCCTTCCGAAACACTATTTATTGATGATACAATAGAACATATACGAACTGCTTCCGGTATCGGGATAAACTCCTATTTGCTTGAGCCAGACAAAGAAAATCTGGAAGATTTATTTGAAAACGGGATTTTAAAAAGAAGAATTATCAATCAGCAGTTAGCATAGCAAACAAAAAGACAAAAATCAAATATCTTTCAATATTCCTAATATTTCATCAAGGTTGTTTGAAGTGACTAACTGCATTCTTATCGGTTTAAAGTTTGGTATATTTTTAAAATAGTTGCCGTAATGTTTTCTCATTTCAAAAATCGCTATTTTTTCGCCTTTCCATTTAACAGAATTTTCAAGGTGTTTTCTGCAAATTTCAACTCTTTCTTTTAATCCGGGAGGAGGCATTTCTTTGCCTGTTTTTAAAAAATGTTTGATTTCTTTAAAAATCCAGGGATTGCCGATAGTTGCTCTACCTATCATTA
>SL_3KL_010_SEDDRAFT_10001684_pt1 | contig 20186 bp, 17 predicted proteins | sample SodLakKL_010_SED_2_FD_10381 | JGI IMG/M metagenome (IMG submission 10381) | reverse complement strand
CGCATTGGTCAACCTGGCTGAAAAGTACCTGGAAGTCAATAGTAAAAAGGTAAAAAAACGGGTGTTTTACAGTTCGAATGAACCCAAAACAAATGGCAGAGAATTGATCGCTCAAGCTGAATTAATGGCCCATTATCCCAAAATCAAGCTCCGATTTAAGCTCATTAAATCTAGCTATTATACAGAAGTGAGTTGTCAACTCACCGGTCGCTACAACTTTCCTAATATTGTTTCAGCAATTGCTACCGGTGCTTTTTACGGACTTTCTCAAGAGGAAATAGCAGCCGGCATCTCTGCTTTCAAGCCATTTACAAACCGGTCGGAGATCATCAACTTTAGAACCAACACCGTATTCCTCGATGCATACAATGCGAATCCAAGCTCTATGCGGGCATCAATCGATCATTTTTTGGAAAACTTCTCCAATCCGCGTATTCTAATTCTGGGAGATATGTTGGAACTGGGAACAGACAGTATGGAAGAGCACCGTCAGCTAGTTCGCGATTTACAAGATAAAAAAGCTGAATACGAACAATTGTGGTTGGTGGGTAAAGAATTTGGAAAATTGGATGTCGAAGCTCCAACCCGGCATTTCCCTTCCGCAGAAAAAGTAGCCGAAGAGCTTGAAACACAGAGCATCCGGAATCACTCTATCCTCCTCAAAGGCTCAAGGGGAATTGGTCTGGAAAGAATTGTAGGCTCTAATTAATCGAGATTCCGACATAAAGGATTCCCAATCAGGCGTCAACAGCCAGCGCAATGCGATCACTAATCTCCCCCTCGCACATCAGCAAGTAATCCTCGTAAGAACATGGTTTTACCTCCAACAAATTGAAGTCAGCACCTATGGAAAACCACCAGCGCCCGCTAAATCTGCTTTTGTAAAACCTTATATCCGGTAAATTATCGTGACTCGATACTGTGTACTCAATCAAATTTTCACTGGAAAGGGGATAATCGCCAGGTCTGTGAACCGCCCCGTTTAAAAAATACCAAACCAGTTGGGCTATCAAATTTGCAGTCAATGGTGCAGAAAAGGAATCGGCTTCAAATCCCTTGATCCATAAAACCCTGCTGTAATCCCCCACCCCAAAATACCTCAACAACCGGCATGCCTCTTCGGAAGTCAAACCTGAAATATCGCTACCCTGCTTTCCCGGAGCATCGGAATGGCGAATAGCAGAGAGATTGAAAAAGCAGCATTCAGTTTCCCTCAATTCGGGCTCCAATTCACGAAAGCCGGAGCGAATTTTCCCCAAAGGCATAATATCTTGTTGAGTTTTCACCCAATCATAAACCTCATCCTCTAGCAAATGCTGTTGACTGGCAAGATATTTAAGTGCACAGTTTTTCCTGTGTTTATCCAAAAATTCATTACCGGTCCTCCCATCGCAGGCCACCAGTGCCGAACGTTGACAGGCAAGTGCCTTCTCTAACTCACGTTCAGGAGAATCGTAATCTCCAACCAAAATCACTATCCGGTCACTTTCCTCCAGTCGTTTAACTGGATTAAATTCAGCTTCATCATTCCTGACTCCTCTGAATACAACCTTTTCTTCCTGAATCCATGGATTGCTGAACCGGTGTAACTCACGGTTGAGTAAATCGGTGAATTCCGAGCCAGCAGCAGACAAAAAACTGAATCCAAGGTCTTTGTCAATATTGGCAAACAATCTGTTGTTGCCGGTTGTCATTTGCCCGGCATCCTTATCCCTATAGTTTTCCATGTTTTATCTTTTTAAAATTGGGGGACACAAATATACATATAAAGAATTTTATTAATATGTAAAAGCGTAGATTTTCCTTCTTGTCTCTAAAATAATTTCCTTTGTGACTCAGGATATCATCATTTTGCGTATAGGATATTCACAAATAAATTATATTTGCCACCGCAAAATAAAAATCCGCATGAACAAAGAATTCAAGGAATATCTGAACACCCCACCAGAGATTGTATTTGAATGGAATGATGCTGAAACAGGGGCCCAGGGATGGATAGTAATAAATTCACTCAGAAACGGGGCAGCCGGAGGTGGTACCCGAATGCGAGAGGGTTTGACCAGGGAGGAAGTGCTGTCCCTGGCCAAAGTGATGGAGATAAAATTCAGTGTGAGTGGGCCACCAATTGGAGGAGCCAAATCGGGCATCAATTTTGATCCGTCGGATCCAAGAAGAAAAGAAGTACTAAAAAAGTGGTTTAAGGCTGTTTCGCCCATACTCAAGAATTACTACGGAACAGGTGGAGACTTGAATGTAGATGAGATACTGGATGTTATACCACTCACTGAAGACACCGGCTTATGGCACCCTCAGGAAGGGGTTGTAAACGGTCACTTCAAGCAAGCATCGGAAGGTGAAAAAGTAAAAATGCTGGGTCAGCTCAGGGTTGGCTGCAGCAAGAAAATAACGGATTACAACTATATCCCCAAGGGAGGCGAGCAATTAACTGTCGCAGATATGATAACGGGATATGGTGTCGCAGAATCTGTAAAGCACTACTATGATTTATTTGCTAAACCCAATCTGAAGGGCAAGCGAACAATCATTCAGGGTTGGGGAAATGTAGCAGCTGCGGCGGCATATTACCTCGCTCGGATGGGTGCGAATATTGTGGGGATTATTGATGCTGCGGGAGGAATTATAGAGCCCCAGGGCATGAGTTTTGAGAGAGTAGAGCAACTCTATCTCAACAAAAAGGGCAACAAGTTACACGACGATGCAATGGTGCCCTTTGAGCGGGCCAACGAAGCAATTTGGGATGCAGGGGCAGAAATTTTTATTCCCGGAGCTGCCTCCAAACTGCTGACCCGTGACCAGGTGGACCGAATGATAGCAAAAGGACTGGAGGTGATTTCCTGTGGTGCCAATGTGCCATTTATTGACGATGGAATTTCTTTCGGACCCACTGCCGAATTCACAGATGGTCAGGTAGCACTGATACCTGACTTCATCGCCAATTGCGGAATGGCAAGGGCTTTTGCTTACCTGATGCAAGCCGATGCAAATATGTCTGATAAGGCCATCTTTGTTGACACCTCCGACACCATTAAAAGGGCACTGGCAGAAGTCAGACAGGAAACTTCTTCAGGGAAAAACCTGTCCAAAACAGCCCTCTCAATAGCGCTTAAGAAATTGAAATGAGATAGTTTGAGCCGCTGATCCTGAAATCTTAAATCAGGGGTCCCTCACTCTTTTATTTTGGAAAAAAACTCAGACAATCATTCTGAGTGGGTCTTCCAACATACTTTTCAGATCGGCGAGGAACTTAGCTCCGGTGGCACCATCAACTACGCGATGATCGCACGACAGAGTGACTTTCATTCGGTGGCCCGGCACGATTTCTCCATTTTTTACCACGGCTGTTTCCCGAATAGCACCCACTGCCAAAATACAGGCATCCGGTGGGTTGATTATTGCGGTAAAATCTTCTATTCCCATCATCCCGAGGTTGGAAATGGTAAAGGTATTGCCCTGCATTTCTTCAGGCTGCAACTTTTTATCCCTCGCTTTTTCAGCAAAATGGCCCACCTCTTCATTGATTTGAGTAAGAGATTTTTGATCTGCCGCATGAATTACCGGAACCAGAAGACCTTCATCCACAGCCACTGCCACACCAATATTGATGTCGTGGTTGCGTCTGATGTGATCGCCCATCCAGGAAGAATTAACCGACGGATGGCGTTTAAGTGCAGCGGCACAGGCTTTGACAACCAGGTCGTTGAATGAGACCTTATCCGGTTGTATCATTTCATTGATACGCTTTCTGGCCTCCATGGCTGAAGCCATATCAATGTCGATGTTGAGATAAAAGTGCGGAGCAGTAAATTTACTCTCTGCAAGTCGTTTGGCAATGGTCTTGCGCATCTGGCTGACGGGCACCTCTTCATAGGAGGCACCGGCAGGCGCAGGGGTTGAAACTGTTTTGGGAGCCGAGACGCCCTCTTCAATAGCTTTCTCAATATCCCGCTTAACAATTCGCCCCATATCGCCGGTCCCTTTGACCAGTTTGAGATCAATTCCGGCCTCTTCTGCCATTTTACGAGCGAGGGGCGAAGATTTTAATCTATCGCCGTCACCGGAAGCTTGCTCTTCTTTAGCAGCTTTTTCCGGAGCGGGTTTTTCTTCGGACTTTTCCTGTTTGGACGAAGCGTCTTCCGCACTTTCCTTTTCAGCGGACTCATCACTTTTTTCAGCTGTTTCATCCCCTTCTGAACCATCTCCTCCTTCAGCTTGATCCAAAGCGTCCTTATAATCCTCTCCCTCTTCACCAATAACAGCGATGACTCCATCGACAGGAACAGGGCCCTCCTTTACTCCAATGTAAAGAAGAACACCTTCCTGGTAGCTCTCCAGGTCCATAGTTGCTTTATCGGTTTCCACCTCAGCGAGCACATCGCCGGGTTCAACTTGATCACCAACTTCTTTGTGCCAGGCTACGATTACCCCTTCTTCCATGGTATCACTCATCCTGGGCATTTTTATTACTTCTGCCATAATAGCTTCATTTTTTCAAGGCGCTAAATTAACCAGCTTTGTGGTATTATGAAAACTAAATCGATCTAAAGGAAATAAAATGATAGAACGCATAAATTGTTTCACTGTCGTACCAACCATTCAAACCATATACCAATTAGCATTTACATAGAGGTGTTTTATGCTGGATATCAATACATTGAAAAAGCCGACTGCGATGAACCAGTTCAAAAATGCAGCGTTAATTTTCTTTCAAGCCGTGAAAGACAGTATCTTTACGGTTGAATAATTACCAGATGGAAAAACATTCGTCAAAAATACTTGAAGAGGCGGTTGAGGCTTTTGCTTCACTACCGGGTGTCGGTCGCAAATCTGCACTTCGGCTGGCCCTTCACTGCATCTATCAATCGGACGAAAAACTCGGAAGATTCACCAATGCCGTTAAGAGACTGAGCACCGATCTCCGCTTTTGCAAAAAATGTCATCATATTTCCGACAGTGAAGTATGCAGCATTTGCCTCGATCCGGGGCGGGATAAAAAATTGCTCTGCCTGGTAGAAAGCGTAAGAGATGTATTGGCCATTGAGGACACCGGGCATTTCCGCGGCAGTTATCATGTGCTGGGTGGAATAATTTCTCCGATAGACGGCGTGGGACCTGAGGACCTCAACATTGACAGTCTCGTAAAAAGGTGCAAAGAGGAAGCGGTGGAAGAAGTAATTATGGCGATCAGTCCAACCATAGATGGAGAAACCACCATATATTATGTATCTCGCTGCCTGGCTGAAGCAGGGCTCAAAAAAGTCTCCATTCTCGCCAGAGGCGTGGCTTTTGGGGGCGAACTCGAATACACCGATGAGATGACGCTAGGAAGGTCCATTCGCGCGCGGATCCCCTATGAAATAGCGGAGTAATTCACTCCTACCATTTATGAAACTATCGATCGTAATAGTCAATTACAATGTGAGGTATTTTCTCGATCAATGCCTCCGTTCCATCGAACTGGCTCAAAAGCCGGCAGAATGTGAAACTATTGTGGTGGACAATGCCTCCACGGACGACTCCATTCAAATGATCGAAGCCAAATACCCGGATGTAACCCTCCTGAAAAACCGGGACAATAAAGGTTTTTCGGTAGCTTGCAACCAGGGAATGAAAGTATCTTCCGGTGAATTTCTGCTGTTTCTAAATCCCGACACCATTCTCAAAGAGGATAGTTTGTCCACTCCTCTGAAGTACATGGAAGAAAATCCCAAAACAGGGGCGCTGGGAGTTAAAATGCTGGATGGTAGTGGAAATTTTCTGCCCGAATCCAAAAGGGGTCTGCCTACACCTTTTGTCGCTTTTTGTAAAGCAAGTGGCTTGTCTGGTCTTTTTCCCCGCTCCAAACTATTTAACAGGTATTATCTTGGACACCTGCCGTCAGACCAAAATGCCATTATCGATGTGCTATGCGGTGCTTACATGATGGTAAGAAGGTCTGCCATTGAAGCCGCTGGTGGTGCATTTGATGAGGAGTTTTTTATGTATGGCGAGGATATTGACCTCTCCTACCGGATCAAAAAAGCGGGCTTCGATGTATTTTATATGGCAGACACCTCCATTATCCACTTCAAAGGCGAGAGCACAAAAAAAACCAGCCTCAATTACATTAAGACCTTTCACAAAGCCATGGAGATTTTTGCTGAAAAACACTTCAGCCGGAGTGGGAGGTTTTACAAACTAATACTGCGCACAGGCATCTATATAAAGGCTATCCTGAGTTTGCTGATTGCTTTTTTCACCGGAAAGGGCTTAATGCTTATTGATTTTGCGACCATCTACCTCGGCGCTCTGGGAATACAGTATGTTTTGAGTCTCGGCTTACATGGCATACCGGATTACTACCCGGATTCGCTGCTGTATTTTAACCTCCCCCTCTATTCAGCGGTATTCATCTTTTTCCTCTACCTGAATGGATTTTACTCAAAATTCAGGAACATAGCCCAAACCCTGGCAGCAATTCTTTTTGGAGGATTGGTTTTACTGGCGGTTTACGGCTTGCTGGACCCCTATTTCCGTTCCTCCAGAGCAGTTTTACTGGCAACAGGTATCTGGGTGTTGCTATATGCAGTCTTCAGTCGAATTTTTTTCAACATGCTCCGCTCCGGCAACCTCTCATTCAGTGTGGACAAGGATCGTTCGGTAGCGCTAATCGGTGGTAAAAAACCAATTGTGCAAGCACTTGAAATACTTCAGCACAATGAGTACAAAGCCGGTATCATTATACCGTTGAGTCTGGATGCAGAAGATGATCCATTCTTTAAAGGCTCAGCAAAGGATCTGACAGAGGTTGCTCACGCATACAAGTGCGACGAGGTAATCTTTTGCGGACCCGACATCGGATTTAACCAGATGATGGCATGGATGGACCAATTGGGCCCTAAGATGAGATACCGCATTCTCACTCCTGAGGGGGATAGCCTGATCAGTAGTTACTCCTCATCGCGGAGCGGAGAATTATTTACCATGCAGATCAATCACCGGCTTTCCATGCCCCATATCAGGCTACAAAAAAGGCTGTTTGACCTGCTACTAAACACTATTTCTATTCCCGCTCTACTGCTTATGGCGCTGGTTTTAAGAAAAAGAGGAAAATTCCTGAGAGATTGGTTGGCCGTTTGGTTGGGTCGTAAAACGTGGGCCGGGTACCATCCGTCCGGAAAAGAGCGCTCGGGCAAAGCCAAGCTGCCACCGGCCTGCACATGGCAATCCCTGGGGCGCGAACCATCTGAGGAGATGGTTGAAAAATACAACTACACCTACTCGATGGACTACCACTGGCGAAATGACCTTGAAATAATAGTAAACAATTTTGCGCGTTTGTACCACTCAAAAAAATGATTTAAGCCCATGTACATTGATACACATGCCCATTTATTTGCATCTCAATTTGATAAAGATCGCGAGGAGGCGATTGAAAGAGCAAAGAAGGCTGGAATTGAGCGAATTTATTTGCCCAACATTGACTATAAAAGTGTCAAGCCGATGCTCGAGTTGGAAGAAAGTCACCCTGAACTCTGCAAAGCGACCATTGGGCTGCATCCATGTAGTGTAAAAGAGGACTACGACAAAGTGCTTGATCATATGGAGAGCATATTAGAAAGCCGTGATTTTGCAGGGATTGGAGAAACAGGAATAGATTTATACTGGGACGATACAACCAAAGACATACAGTTGGCATCCTTTAGGAGGCAAATTGATTGGGCTAAAACCACAGGACTCCCGATTATCATACACTCACGAGATGCATTGGAAACAACAATGTCTGAGATTAAACGGGCACAGGACGGTAGATTGAAAGGTATATTCCACTGCTTTACAGGCACCGTGACTCAGGCAGAAGAAATAAAAGACATGGGGTTTCACCTCGGAATAGGAGGTGTGCTTACCTTCAAAAACAGCGGTTTGGACAAGGTGATCAAAAAAACGGGTATTGATAAATTGGTTTTGGAAACCGATGCTCCATATCTTGCGCCCGCGCCCTACAGAGGTAAGCGAAACGAACCTGCCTATGTGAGCATTGTAGGAAAAAAACTGGCAGAAATACTGGATATGGATACTAAAGAGGTATCCCTGAGAACCACAGAAAGTGCATTGAATGTCTTTAATTAATGAATAAGGAAAGTTTTACATCTGAAAAATTTCAGGGGTTAAAGGAACATTAATTTTTGATAAATCCATGAAAATCTTTGCAATATTCAACTGTTTTTTGAAATTTTGCCATTCGTTATGAATGAATAACGCAGGGAAATTATTGGGAGAGTTGGCCGAGCGGTCGAAGGCGCACGCCTGGAACGCGTGTATACCCTAACCGGGTATCAAGGGTTCGAATCCCTTACTCTCCGCCATTACTAAAATTCACTTAATCCGAGAGGGCCTGCATTTGACCCTCGTAACTAAAGCAATTAATTTAATCAGCTTAAAAAAACGTATTATGAATCGTAAACTACTGATGACTGCCGGACTATTCACACTGGGGATGTTGTTATTTTCCACCACCCCGGCTTTGGCGCAGGAAGCAGAGGCTACCGGAGAAACCGGTGTTTTCCAGGTTTTGAAAGAACAGTTTATCGCGGGTGATTGGCGATTTATGAGTCTCGTGCTCGTTTGCCTCATTCTCGGACTCGCCTTCTGTATTGAGCGCATTATTACACTTAACATTGCGACCGTGAACACGGATAAGCTGGTGAATCAAATCGAGGAAAAAGTGGCCAGTGGAGATATTGAAGGTGCCAAAGAACTCTGCAAGGCAACACCAGGTCCCACGGCTTCCATACTATACGAAGGACTCAACAATTCAGACAAGGGCATAGAAGGAGTGGAAAAAGCGATCGTTTCTTACGGTAGCGTCCAAATGGGTTTGCTCGAGAAAGGGTTGGTTTGGATATCGCTGTTTATTGCAATTGCGCCCATGCTCGGGTTTATGGGTACAGTTATCGGTATGATATATGCATTTGACCGCATTGAAGCAGCGGGTGACCTTTCCCCCTCAATTGTAGCAGGTGGTATTAAGGTTGCACTTTTGACCACGGTCTTTGGTTTGATCGTTGCCATTATCCTACAGATTTTCTACAACTACATCGTATCTAAAATTGACGGAATTGTCAACAGAATGGAAGATGCTACAGTGGCATTTATCGATGTAATGGTTAGGCATCAGAAGTGATTATCAGCGTAAACCGAAATTTCATTAATCACATTCAAAAATGGACTCATGGCCAAATTATATAAATTAATGACCAAACACGGACAGCTGTTTGCTTTCCTTTTGGGACTCCTAATCGTAGCGATCTTTTTTGTCACCATCACTACTAACGTAGATGCGTTTGAGATGATGGATGAAGAGGATCAGGCCGAGGCCACGCTCTTTGACTTCGGTTTGAGAGCAACCATAACCCTTATCATCGTCAACGCAATTATTGCCTTACTTTTCGGTATCTGGTTCCTAATAAAAGAACCTAAAAGATCGTTGAAAATGATAATTGGGTTTGTCGTGTTAATAGTGGTATTTTTAATCACTTACAACTCAGCAGATCCTGGTTTTGACGGGCCTATCGCCAATACCCTTCAGCAATTTGACATCACCGAGAACGTAAGTAGACTTGTATCTGCAGGTTTGACAACCACCCTAATTCTCGGTGGACTTGCAGCACTTTCAATAGTTGTAGGGGAGATTTACAATTTGTTTAAAAACTAGAATCAAAATATCATGGCACGGAAATCAGCCAGGGACAGAATGTCGAATGAGATTAATGCCGGAGCAATGGCAGATATTGCCTTCCTCTTACTGATCTTCTTCCTCGTCACAACTACCATTATGGAAGACCGCGGTATCCTGGTACGGCTGCCACCATGGTCTGATGATGAACCCGAAATTGTCGATCTAAATCAGCGCAATGTACTCTCCATCCTGGTCAATGCCCAAAACCAAATGTTGGTAAGAGGTGAACCGTTTGAGGTCGAAAATCTCAAAGAAAGAGCAATGGAGTTCATTATGAATCCAAACAATGACCCTGACCTCGCGGAGAGTCCATCTGATGCTGTTATTTCTTTAAAAAACGACAGGGGGACACGTTACGATGCATATATTGAAGTGTATAACGAAATCATGGCCGCCTACAACACACTGAGAGATGAGGCCTCCCAGCGGCAGTTTGGCGCTTATTATGACGACTTATCCTTAGCACAACGGCGGATTATTAGAGCCGAAATTCCTATGATTATTTCAGAGGCAGAACCGACAGATTTTGGAGAGGAAGATTGATGCCATAAAACTTTATTAATAATCACACAGCATATACCGGACATATGTCAAGATTCAGAAAAAAAAGAGGAAAATCATCCCCATCTATCCAAACAGCATCGCTGCCGGATATCATCTTTATGCTGCTCTTTTTCTTTATGGTAGTTACGGTACTGAGGGATGCAGAGATTATTGTACAGGTCACCACTCCAGAGGCGACAGAGTTGACCAGCCTGGAACGAAAATCACTGGTACACTACATCTATATTGGAAGACCCGTTGAGCGTTACCAGCACATTTACGGAACATCGCCTCGTATCCAAATGGGAGATGCCATTCGAGGTCTCGGCGATATTGCCATGTTTGTCGGAGAACACCGGCTCAGAGTTCCCGAAAATCAGGTGCCCGCCATTACCACATCCCTGCGGGTTGATCAGGAAGTCACCATGGGTATTGTTACCGATGTAAAAACTGAATTGCGCAAAGCCGAACAGTACAAAGTCAACTACTCCACCAGGCCGCGTATTGACTGACGGAATTATTATCGCAAACTGTTCATTGACCGAACGAGCTTCTCGTCCTTTTTGATAAAATAGTAGGCCAGGGTATTAAAAACTATAGCCAATAGCGTAAATATAAAGGCCCATCCGTGAGCAATTTCCGCCACTCCCTCTGCTTGTACTTCAAGTTCCAATACCGTGTAGAAACCAACGGCACCCCAAATAATGGCGAATAAATTGGCGGTCATACAAAACCGCATTTGCGACTTTCGGCGCCTGTATAAGAAGATATTGAAGAAACTAATAATCACACCAACAAGGGCAAATATGGTCAACCATAAATCATCCGTAGTTAGGAATGTGCCATCTGCCATTACTGCACCGAAATCACTGGGAGTGGTCGCTACAGGTAACCACAATTTTGCTGCAAAAGCAACTGCAGCAAGAAATAGAAATACCGTTTGTATCCTCTGAATCATTTTTATTGGTTTATTTTGCCCAAAAGTAAGTCCTTTTTAGATTCTGATAAAAGAGCTATGAAAAATAATCCGCAATTCAGCTACTGGGAAAAATCGCTAATGCCCTCCGAATGCGATGTGTGCATTGTCGGAGGAGGCTTTACAGGTGCCTGGACCGCGCACTACCTAAGCCAAATGGCTCCGGGCTTGAAAATAGTCATACTGGAAAACCAAATTGCAAGTCGCGGTGCAAGCACCCGAAACGCTGGATTCCTCTGCTACGGAAGTCCATCGGAAGTGCTGGAGGATATGGAAAATATGGGAACGGCAAAAACCAGGGAACTCATTCTCATGCGCTATTCCGGATTGCAACAGATTAAAAACACTATTCCGGCCTCTGCCGCACAAATCTCCTGGGACGGAGGCTGTGAAATTTTTACCCAGGACAATCCAACACTCTACGAAAGGGTCATGGAACAACTGGAGGGGATCAACCGCCTAATCGAAAGCACAACCGGCCAAAGTCCCTACACTCCCCTACCCAACGACCAACTGCCGGGCGGTGGAAAAAATGGATCAAAGGGCATTGCCATCCAGGGTGAGGGCCAGATACAACCCGCAAAACTGCTCGCCTACATCAACAACCTAAACGACTCACGGGGCGTGAGTCTGTGCGAGGGAACAGCAGTCAACTCCATCCAAAATGAAGACGAACACAGTGTCATAAACACCAATCGGTCTCTTCGCATCAGGTCAAAAAAAGTACTGATCGCAACCAATGGATTTTTCAATCGACTCTACCCTGGATCCAATGAGGTCGTTCCAGCCAGAAACACTGTACTCCTTTTAAAAACCCCTGAAAATTTTACTCTCAAGGGAAATTACCACGCGGAGAGGGGATACATCTACTTTCGGTCTGTGGATGGAATGTTATTGATTGGCGGTGGAAGACATTGGCTGGCAGAAGAGGAAAAAGGCGATGAGATGCGCGTCAATGAGGAGCTGAAAAGTCGATTGACACAATGGGCCAAAGAAAATCTATTTAGCCGGGATACCCAATTGGAGGAAGTAATGAGTTGGAGCGGCATCATCGGAACAGGGAGCGAGAAATACCCACTACTCGAATGGAAAGACAAAAACGTGCTCGCTGCTGTAAGGCTCAGCGGTATGGGCGTTGCCCTTAGCCCGGTAATTGCCAGAAAGGCTGCCGTCATGCTCTTGCAAAACAGGTGACAGGCCTATCTAAGACTCAAATCATTAATTTTTCAACTAGAATTTTGGAGGGCTTTTTTCATCAAAAAATTACTCTCGAGATTACAGACTGATAATAAGATTACCCGATGGATAAACAAACCGGCATATCGTCGTTAAAGAGTAGGATAATATCTTTGCCCATCAGAGCACCAGGCCAAATAATGAAATACGCCTTTTCCATACTGGTGATAGCCGCACTCAGCTTTATGCCGGGAGGGATTTCCCATGCGCAGACTGAAACCACCGATCCACCGCCATCCGGTCAGTCCAAAATCAAGTGGTTGGACGCCCTGGATGTAAAGGTGATTGAAGAGGGAAACCAGCGCACCCATTTTCTCCGGCACAATGTGGAGTTGAGACAGGACAGCACCTTCTTTTTTGCCGACAGTTCTGTCTTGAGGCAAAATCTACTATACTCGGCAGGAGATGTAATTATTGTCAGAGGAGATTCGCTGAATATATTCGGAGATACGCTGAACTACAACGGAGACCTGCGCTATGGATATCTCACCGGTGAGGCTTTCATCGAGCAGGGAAATAGTGTGCTGTACTCCAATTTTCTGGAATACGATGCCGCCAACAACAAAGCATTTTACCGCAGAGGGGCAGTACTGACAGATGGTGAGTTCCAATTAACCAGCCGGGCCGGGGATTACGACCTGAATACCGAGCGGATATTATTTCGCGACAGTGTACATATTCTAGGGGATGATTTTTCCCTTCGTACCGAATCACTGGAATACGATGCGAAATCATCCATTGCTTATTTTATAGCGCCAACCCTTATCAGACAGGGCGATGTCACCATTTACACAGAGGGTGGAAAATACAACCTGCTCACAGGCGATGCCGTCTTTTTTGACAACCCCCAGTACAAAAAGAACGGCGAATTGGCCAGGGCGGACACCATGATATACAACGATAGAGATGAAAGCCTGCTTTTGATCGACAGTGTTTTCTACCAAAAGGAATCCCGGACCATAACTTCCGAGCGCCTTTTTTACGATAACCAAAAAGAAGAGGTAATTATTACCGGCAATGCAGTGGTCAAAGAAGAAGCACGTGAAATACGTTCAGAGGAAATCATATACGACCTCCAATCCGGTCAATTTCACACCGTTGGCAGGTCCATTGTCTCAGAAGAAAATTACGAGATTGAAGCAGACAGCATGTACTACGGGGAAACAGATGGGTACGGATATGCCCGTGGGAGAGTGATATGGAGGGATAAAAAAAGCGGAATGCGCGTGGAGAGCGAGGAGACCGTGTTCTCTGATTCTACCGGTTCCGTAAAGGCATACGGAGGACGGCCACTGGTTTCGTATCCATCTGACACAGACACCATGTTTTTGACGGCGGATACCATTTACAGCAGAAATTTTATCACCGAAGGCGATACCCAGCGGATAACACAGGCATACTACAATGTCAAAATTTTCCGCAGCGATTTTCAGGCGGTTTGTGATTCGCTGGCGCACTTAGAGCGTGATTCACTTTTCAGGATGATGGACAACCCAATAATCTGGATGGACACCACCCAGTTGACGGGCGACACCATTGACGCCTATTTGGCTGACGGCAATATTTCCTCGACCTTCATACGACAAAATGCAATGGTAGTAACCAGCCCGGACAGTGTGTTTTTCAATCAAATGAAGGGTCGGGAAATAACCGCCAGATTTGACGATGGAAACCTCAGCCGTGTAGATCTCGACGGCAATGCAGAGGCACTATACTTTCCGCTGGACGAATCCGATGCCTACATCGGCGTCAATAAATCGGAGAGCTCAAGAATACGGCTCGACCTCAAAGACAATGCTGTGACCGACATCCGGTTTTACGGCAGTCCTAGCTCCAGTCTGACACCCATGCACAAAGCAAGAGAAGATCAATTTAAGTTGGAAGGCTTCAGATGGGATGTCCAAAGGCGGCCCCGATCCTTGCAAGACTTGTTGGAAATTCCGGGACAGGAAAGCATCCTGTACAGGTCCGGCCAACAAAATTTCATTGAGTTCTCAGCGCCCGAACCGGTACCCGGCAGTAGATAATGGAGGTTCAGTTTTCACCCTCAATCACTCATATGGGGGAGGTAGTTCATTGGGAACCATAAAAAAAATCAGGCCGGAGGTTTAAGTCCGGCCCAATTGTTTTTTCACAGTAATAATTCAGAGATTAAAATCCCTTAGAATTCTCAATTCTTAGAGCGACCACCGGAGCGTCTTTTGCTTCCAGAGGAGCGACGCTTGAAGTTTCTCTTTGGTTTTCTACCTCTACCTTTACCTCGTTCACCTGAAGCTTTGGGCGGCTCTTCGGAGTCAGTCATTGGATAGGGGTGTTCCGACACCACATTCAGACGGTTATTGATAAGTTTTTGAATTCCTTTCAATTCGGATTTCTGATTGGGGTCGCAGAAAGAAATGGCCGAGCCATCGTTTCCGGCCCTACCGGTACGTCCGATACGGTGAACATAAGTTTCAGCCACATCCGGCAGATCGAAATTGAACACGTAGCTCAACTCGTCGATATCAATTCCCCGGGCTGCAATATCGGTTGCAACGAGTACCGAAATTTTACTTCTCTTAAAGTCGCCGAGTGCCTTTTGTCTGGCATTCTGGCTTTTATTTCCGTGAATGGCCGTCGCTTTGAATCCGGCTTTTGACAGAAAACGAGCCACTTTATCGGCCCCGTGCTTGGTCCTTGTAAAAACCAGGGCCGATCCAATGTCCTTCTCCTTGAGCAGATGCACCAGGAGTTTTCTCTTGTCGGGTCTGTTGGTGTAGTAAAGCGATTGGTCTATTTTCTCCACAGTGGTGGAAGGAGGGGTTACCTCGACCTTCACTGGTTTGTAGAGTAATTTTTTAGCCAAATCCTGAATTTCACCCGGCATGGTTGCAGAGAAAAGCAGTGTTTGTCGCTTTTTTGGCAACACTTTGATCACCTTTCTCACGTCGTTGATAAAGCCCATGTCCAACATTCGGTCGGCCTCATCGAGTACGAACACCTCCAAATTACTGAGGTGGATGTGACCCTGGCCCATCAAATCGAGCAATCTGCCCGGAGTAGCGACCAAAATATCAATCCCCTTTCGGATTTTGGATACCTGAGGATTTTGAGAAACCCCGCCATAAACAACTGCATGGCGCAAAGGCAGGTACTTTCCGTAGGAAGTAAGACTCTGTTCTATTTGAATAGCGAGCTCCCGTGTAGGAGTCAAAATCAGCGCACGGATATTTTTGCGCTTATTACCGCTGTTTTGTAAATTTTGAAGAACGGGTATGGAAAACGCGGCTGTCTTCCCGGTCCCGGTCTGTGCGCAGGCTACCATGTCACGACCAGCCAATACATGTGGTATGGCTTTTTCTTGTACAGGTGTGGGTTTGGTATAACCGGCATCCCCCAATGCCCTCATCAGGGGATTGATCAAATCTAAATCATTAAATGTCATTAAAAAACTTTTTGTAGTGAAGGCAACTCTTGATTTCGGTCGCCTGGTTGATAGGAAAAAAGGTAATTCTCATAAAAATTCTCCGCAAAGGTAGTAATAATTTTTACAATATTTTTCTGCAGTCACTATTTTAGGCTAAAAAAGGGCTGAATTGCAGCTTGAAAAATGAATAAATAAAACACATGACCACCGTATTCTCACGCTATCAGGCGGCTCCGGCATCTGACCGAAGATTTTTTGAAGGAGCATCGAATTTACTGAAAAAAAGTCCAGTGACAATTAAAATAACTTAACTTTGTTCTGATTTACATAAAAACCACCGCACAATGAAATTCGTTCCAGGCTCTGTTGACCGGTATGTGAAATTCCTTCGATTTGTTGTCAGGCACTGGAACAGTGACCTCTTTGAACACGCCTCTGACCAAATCGTAGCCGGCGAGTCTGATGACCAATCCGGTTCTGTGGATTACGAAAAACCCAAAGAACTGGCTGATGACCTCCGGAAAATGGGACCCACCTATGTCAAGCTGGGTCAACTGTTGTCCACCCGTCCCGACCTGTTGCCCGACCACTATCTCGATGCTTTGGCGGAGTTGCAGGACGATGTGGACAGTATTGAATTCGACCAGGTGAGAGAAATTTTTGAAGAAGATGCCGGAATCCGAATATCCAAAGCCTTTGAAAGTTTTGAGGAGGAACCAATGGCCAGTGCCTCGATTGGCCAGGTACACCGGGCAGTGCTCAAAAACGGCAAAAAAGTAGCAGTTAAAATCAGGAGACCCGGAGTGAAGAAGAGTTTTTTGGAAGACCTCGATACACTGGAGGAAATCACAGAGTTGGCCGTCAAGCACATCGGGACAGCGAGAAAGTACGCACTGGATGAGGTTTTGGAAGAATTTCGCTTCATGCTGCTAAACGAACTGGATTACACAAGGGAAGCCAACAACCTCATAGCACTTGGTGAGAACCTTCGCAGTTTTGACAAATTGATCGTACCACAGCCCATCACCGATTTTTCAAGTACCAGGGTATTGACCATGGATTATATCGATGGCACAAAAGTCACTGCTCTGGGCTCATTGAAAAGACTGGAAAGTGATCTGACACCCCTTACAGAACAACTGGTTAAGGCCTATTTACAGCAGATAGTTTTTGATGGTTTTGCACACGCAGATCCGCATCCGGGGAATATTCACCTAACCGGAAATGAAAAACTGGCCCTTATGGACCTGGGAATGGTCGCTCGCTTTTCCTCTAGTCTCCAGGAGAGCTTTCTAAAACTCATGATATCCATCAGTCAGTACGATGGTGAGGAAGTGGCCGATAATATGCTGGAGATGAGCGAAAAAACTGAGGATGCCAATCTGCCCGAATTCAGAAAAAAAATTACGCGATTGGTATTGGACAATCAGAATAAAAAGGTGCGGGACATGGAGACAGGCCGACTGATTATCCAAATGAACCGCATAGCAGCAGAGTCCGGTATAAAAATAGCCGTAGAGTTGAATATACTGGGGAAAATTCTGCTCAACATGGATAAAATCGTGGCCTCACTCTCTCCCAATTTTGACTTTCAAAAAACCATCTACAACAATGTGGAGAAAATGATGATGCAAAAGGCAAAGGAAGAATTGAAACCCCGGAACTTTTTCTCCAAAGCCATTGAATCCAAAAGACTACTTGAAGCGCTTCCCTCAAGGATTAATAAAATCACCAGCGACCTGGCCGAAGGGGAATTTACACTCAATGTAAACACCATTGATGAAAAGCGTCTGACCGCCGACTTTCAAAAGGTAGCGAACCGCATTACACTCGGGCTCATTATAGCGGCTATGATTATCGGGGCGGCATTGTTGATGAACGTCCCCACCACTTTTAAAATATTCGGTTATCCGGGTTTGCCGCTGCTTTTTTTCGTGCTCGCTGCGGTTGCCGGCTTATACCTGGTGATAAACATCATGAGAAAAGACGAAGATCTGGGCAGCCGAAAATAGAGGGTCGACAGAAATTACTCATCGGCTTTAACTTCTGTCACTCGCTCTTTCAGACTGTTCAGGCCCCGGCTGTAATCCTCACCAATTGCACCTTCAAAATTGCCAAACCATGCTAAAATATTAAATGGACGTGGGAATGTGCTTTGCATACCCCAACTCACCCTGGTCAAAGGAGGGTCAGATTGGATTTCGGTAATGATGTAATAGGCTTTTGCCTCGCTCTCAAATGGCTCGTAAAACCGCAGAGCCACATTTACTGTATCGCCGGAAATAGAAACAATCTCCTGCATCCCGGAGCCAACCTCCTCTTTTCCCTCCCAGCGATAAGTTGCACCAACTTCACCCTGATTTCCTCCATAGGTGACCTCCATATCCGGATCCCTCTGCGTCCAGGGACTCCAGTGATGAAAGTTGGGAAAGTGAACGGTTTGTTCGAAGACCAAATCCCCGGGTGCTTCAATCTCAATGGATTTCTCCACTTCCAAATTGACCGGGGCGAAAAGTGCCAAAAGCAATAGCAGTAACAAAATACCGCCCAGTGCATACAGAATAATTTTTAAAGCCTTCATAATCACAAAATATTTTGACAAAAATACACCTTTTTTCAAAACCAAAACCTGCCTAAACGTCAAATAGCGATAAAGCATAGCAGTCCACATCGTAAAAGCTACAAAGTTTCACCGACTTGACTTGCACCGATAAAAAAAGCACTATCTTCACAGCCGAATTTAAGCGAGTAAAAATGACCACGATCAAAACAGTACTTATCGCAATTCTCCTGGTCGGTTTTTTTCTGCCGGGCGGGAGTGCGGCAAATTTAAATACGACATCTACACTTGACGACGGGAACCTACCCGGCGAGCGACCACCGGCATTTTTGGGGGAAGTTTTTGAGGAAAGGCGTCAAAATATAATGAATGAAATGCGCGGGGATGTAGCCCTTTTTTCCACCACCGATCCACATAACTTTTACTACGCTACCGGATTTGATCAGGAGCCTGCCATTGCGCTATTGGACCCCACTTCACCCAGTCCTTTTGTGCTCTTTTTGCGGGAACCCAATCCCACCGAAGTTCTCTGGGACGGACCGCGACACAGCATTGAAGATGCCCGGGAAAAATTCGGAGCCGACGAAGCCTACCCATTAGAGTATTTAGACCGATACCTCACCAGATTTATGCGGGAAAACACCAGTATTTCCGTGCCTTTTGGTGACGAAATGGTGATGGAGCGACTCGGGAACAGGTATTCCCACAGGAGCAATCTACTACTGCACACGGATCTCTCAGAAATCATGCATGAAATGCGTGTAATCAAGGACCAATGGGAGCAGGATTTGTTGACCTATGCTGTGGAGGTCACCGCACTTGCCCACAACAGGGTCATGAAAAATATACGACCCGGACAGTACGAGTACGAAGTCAAGGCTGAGATTGAATACGTTTTTACAAAGCACAATTGCGGCAATGGGTTCAATCCCATCGTGGGGTCAGGACCCAATGCCACCTATTTGCACTACCCATTTTACGACCGCCAACTGCAGGATGGTGACCTGATCCTGATTGATGTGGGCGCAAGGTGCAACCATTACACAGCCGATGTAACCCGCACGATTCCCGTCAATGGAAAATTCTCAGATGAACAGAGAAAACTTTACGAACTTGTTCTCGCAAGTCAGGAAGCAGCCCTTGAGATTATCGAACCTGGAACAGGTATATTGGAACCCCATCACCGGGCCATGGATGTAATTTTCGAAGGACTCTACGATCTCGGCCTGATAACAGATCTGGATTCGTGGTGGCAAAAGCGGTTTTATGTGCACTACGGAATGCTTCACTACATCGGTTTATTCGTACACGATGTCGGACACTTTGCCGATTTTATCCGCGCTGAACGAGATTACTACCTCCTCAACAAAGAGATTAAAGGCAGACCGCTGGAAGAGGGCATGGTGATTACACTGGAGCCCGGCTTGTACCTTGAGGAAAACCGGATGGATCAATTGGACGAACTATTGGGCCAGTGGGCCAGCCCCGAAGAACTGAGAGAATTTGAAGAACAAGTGCGTCCCATTTATGAGAAATACGCAGGAATTGGAATAAGAATAGAGGATGATCTGTTAATTACAGATACGGGTTACCTGCTGCTTTCCGGTGACACACCGAGAACAGTGGACGAGATCGAAAAATTAATGGCAAAATAAACCACAACTGATGATGAAAGCAATAACAATAGTTGCCTCCGCACTTTTTTTGAGCATGATGCTCTTTTCTTGCT
>SL_3KL_010_SEDDRAFT_10001683_pt1 | contig 20194 bp, 14 predicted proteins | sample SodLakKL_010_SED_2_FD_10381 | JGI IMG/M metagenome (IMG submission 10381) | reverse complement strand
GCGCCGCCGTCAGCGTCGTCTTGCCATGGTCCACATGACCAATCGTTCCTACGTTCACGTGTGGCTTCGTGCGCTCGAATTTTGCCTTGGACACGACTGCTTCCTCTATTGATCTGGGTGGATTTCGGAAATCGTCTGCACGCCTCAGGAGGCCTTGCGCACAATCTCGTCCGCAACACTGCTTGGCGCCTCGGCGTAATGCGAGAACTCCATGGAGTAGTTTGCGCGCCCCTGCGTCGCCGAACGCAAGTCGGTCGAGTACCCGAACATTTCGGACAGCGGCACCTCGGCGTGCATCGCCTTGCCACCAGGCACGTCTTCCATCCCCTGGATGGTTCCGCGACGGCGGTTCAGGTCACCCATCACGTCACCCATGTAGTCCTCGGGCGTAATGACATCGACGCGCATCATCGGCTCCAGGATGACGGGATTCGCCCGCTTGGCACCATCCTGGAACGCAAACGATCCGGCCATCTTGAAGGCGGACTCGCTGGAGTCCACCTCGTGGTATGAGCCGTCGTACAACGTGGCGCGAATGTCGACAACCGGGTAGCCGGCGACGACGCCGCCCTTCATGGCCTCTTCGATACCCTTCGCCACCGAGTTGATGTATTCCTTGGGAACGACACCACCGACAATCGAGTTGACGAACTCGAAGCCACTCCCGGGTTCCAGCGGCTCAAGGCGAATGTGCACATGACCGTACTGACCGCGGCCGCCGGTCTGGCGCACGAACTTGCCTTCGGCCTCGACCTCCTTGCGGATGGTCTCGCGGTACGCAACCTGCGGCTTGCCGATATTCGCCTCGACCTTGAACTCGCGCCGCAACCGGTCGACGAGGATGTCCAGGTGCAGCTCACCCATGCCGGAGATGATCGTCTGGCCCGACTCCTCGTCCGTATGCACGCGGAAGGAGGGGTCCTCCTGAGCGAGCTTGCCGAGGCCGCTACCCATTTTCTCCTGTTCCGCCTTCGACTTCGGCTCCACTGCCACCGAAATCACCGGCTCGGGGAATTCCATGCGTTCGAGCGTGATCTGGTTGCTCGGATCACACAGCGTCTCGCCAGTGGTCACGTCCTTGAGGCCCACCGCCGCGGCGATGTCGCCGGCGCGCACTTCCTTGATCTCTTCCCGCGAGTTCGAGTGCATCTGCAGTAGCCGCCCGATGCGCTCGCGCTTGCTCTTCACCGGGTTGTAGACGGTGTCGCTGGACTTGACCACGCCCGAATAGACCCGGAAGAAGGTCAGGTTGCCGACGTAGGGATCGGTTGCGACCTTGAACGCGAGTGCCGCGAACGGCTCATCGTCGGACGCGTGCCGCTCCGCACGGGTTTCATCGGCATCGGACAGCACGCCCTGAATCGGCGGCACTTCGGTGGGTGCCGGCAGATACTCGATCACCCCGTCAAGCAATGTCTGGACGCCCTTGTTCTTGAAGGCCGAGCCACACATCGTCACGACGACTTCGTTGTTGAGCATGCGTTGACGCAGGCCGGCCTTGATCTCCTCCTTCGTGAGATCACCTTCCCCGAGGTACTTGTCCATCAGTTCCTCGTTGGCCTCGGCGGCGTGCTCCACCATGTGCTCGTACCACTCGTTGCACGTCTCCTTGAGCTCTTCCGGGATTTCCTTCGCTTCGTAGACCATTCCGTTCGAGGCTTCATCCCAGTAGATCGCCTGCATCCGCACGAGATCGACCACACCGGCAAAGCTCTCCTCCGAGCCGATCGGGATCTGGGTCGCGACCGGCGTGGCGCCGAGGCGCTTCTGCATCATCTCGATGCAACGAAAGAAATCCGCACCCATCTTGTCCATCTTGTTGACGAACACCATGCGTGGGACGTGGTACTTGTCGGCCTGCCGCCAGACCGTCTCGGTCTGCGGCTCGACACCAGCGTTGGCATCCAGCACACAGACAGCGCCGTCAAGCACGCGCAGCGAACGCTCGACCTCAATCGTGAAATCCACGTGGCCGGGCGTATCGATGATGTTGATCCGATGGTCCTCGAACTGCTGATCCATGCCGCGCCAGAAGCACGTCGTGGCCGCCGAGGTGATCGTGATGCCGCGCTCCTGCTCCTGCGCCATCCAGTCCATGACGGAAGCACCTTCGTGGGTCTCACCCATCTTGTGGGAGACGCCGGTGTAGTAAAGAATCCGTTCGGTCGCAGTTGTCTTGCCGGCATCGATGTGCGCCATGATGCCGATGTTGCGATAGCGCTCGATGGGTGTCTTGCGTGCCACGATTACAACCCCTTGATTCTTCGGGCAATCCGCTGCATTACCAGCGGTAGTGGGCGAACGCCTTGTTGGCATCCGCCATACGGTGCGTATCCTCGCGCTTCTTGAAGGCGGCACCGCGCTTCTCGGCCGCATCCATCAGCTCGCTGGCCAGCTTCGCGTGCATGGTCTTCTCGCCGCGACGTCGGGCGGCGTCGATGATCCAGCGCATCGCCAGCGCATTGCGCCGGACCGGGCGGACCTCGACCGGGACCTGATAGGTCGCACCACCAACACGCCGCGACTTGACCTCGACCGCGGGACTCACGTTCTGCAAGGCCTGATCCAGGACCTCCAGCGGGTCACCACGTTTCTCCTGAACCTGGTCAAGAGCACCGTAGGCCAGGCGCTCCGCGGTGGACTTCTTGCCATCGCGCATGAGCATGTTGATGAACTTGGCGAGCTTCACATCCCCGAACTTGGGGTCCGGATGGATCGTGCGCCGCGGAATTTCACGTCTTCTGGACATTGTCCGGCTTCCTTACTGCTTGGGACGCTTGGCGCCATACTTCGAACGCCCCTGGCGGCGCTTCTGCACGCCCTGGGCATCGAGTGCGCCACGCACCGTGTGATAGCGAACACCGGGCAGGTCCTTCACACGCCCGCCCCTGATCAGGACCACCGAGTGCTCCTGCAGGTTGTGCCCCTCACCGCCGATATACGAGGTGACCTCGTAGCCATTGGTAAGTCGCACGCGCGCCACCTTGCGCAGAGCCGAGTTCGGCTTCTTCGGCGTTGTGGTGTAGACGCGTGTGCACACGCCGCGGCGCTGCGGGCAGGCCTCGAGCGCGGGCACGCTGCTCTTCTCCTTGACCCGCTTGCGCGGCTTGCGCACCAGCTGATTGATCGTCGCCATGGGTTTACCCTTGTTTGTCCTGCAGCGGCCCGCCACCGCGCCCGGACCTCACTGCGCGGCGCGCGGCCGGGATGGCGGGGACGGTACGAGACTCAACGAGCGCAGGCCGGATCGAGCCCGGCCTGCGCTAAAAAGAGGCGGAATTCTAGGCGCCGGCGGCCCCGCTGTCAAGCTGGGCACCGCACCACGCCACCGTTCACTCCGGCACCCGGCGCCTCGCCGGGTGCCGGGTGCCGGCCTCAGGCGTCCTGCTCCTGATCGACCTGCGCGGGCGCCTCGGCGTCGCTCGCCTCGGGCGTCTGCGTGGCCGCCGGGATCGGCATGAACGGCGTATCGAACCCGCCGCCGCGACGCCGCCGACGCCGCTCCTCGTGATGGGCCAGCCCGGTACCGGCCGGGATCAGGCGGCCGACAATCACGTTCTCCTTGAGGCCACGGAGGTCGTCGCGAGCGCTGCGCACAGCCGCCTCGGTCAGTACGCGGGTGGTCTCCTGGAACGAGGCAGCCGAGATGAACGACTCCGTCACCAGCGATGCCTTGGTGATGCCAAGGAGCAGGTGCTCGAAGCGGGCCGGGGCCTTGCCGTCTGCCTCCATGCGTTCATTGATCTCCTGGATGCGCGCGTAGTCGACCTGCTCGCCACGCAACAGGCGCGTCTCCCCGGGCTCGGTAATCTCGACCTTGCGCAGCATCTGGCGAATGATCACCTCGATGTGCTTGTCGTTGATCTTCACGCCCTGCAGACGATAGACGTCCTGGATTTCCTGCACCATGTACGCCGCAAGGGCCTCGACCCCCAGCAGACGCAGGATGTCCTGCGGATTCGGCTCACCGTCGGAGATCACCTCGCCGCGGGCGACGTTTTCGCCCTCGAAGACGCCGATGTTGCGCCATTTCGGGATCAGTTCCTCGTACTTGTCACCGTGCTCGTCGGTGATCACCAGCCGCTGCTTGCCCTTGGTCTCCTTGCCGAAGGTCACCGTGCCCGTGCGCTCGGCCAGGATGGCGGGTTCCTTCGGCTTGCGCGCCTCGAAGAGGTCGGCAACGCGGGGCAGACCACCGGTGATGTCGCGGGTCTTGGACGACTCCTGCGGAATGCGCGCCAGCACATCACCGACTTCCACGGCCGCGCCGTCAGCCAGGCTGATGATCGCGCCCTGCGGCAGGTAGTAGTGCGCGGGAATGTCCGTGCCGGCCAGGCAAAGATCATCGCCCTTGTCGTCGACCAGCTTCACCATCGGCCGCAGGTCCTTGCCCGCGGATCCACGCTGCTTCGGATCGAGCACCACGATGGACGACAGGCCGGTGACCTCATCCGCCTGGTGATCGATGGACACACCCTCGACGAAGTCGGCGAACCGAATGGTGCCCGCCACCTCGGTGATCACCGGATGGGTGTGCGGATCCCAGTTGGCGACGATCTGCCCGCCTTCGACCGCTTCACCGTCCGCGACTGTAATGAGCGCGCCATAGGGCACCTTGTAGCGCTCCTTCTCGCGGCCATTCTCGTCGACAACACCGAGCTCGCCGGAGCGTGAAACCGCGACGAAGTTGCTGTTCTTGTTCCGCACGACCTTGATGTTGTGGAAGCGAACCGTTCCATCTGACTTCACCGAAACGTTGTTCGCCGAGGCCTGGCGACTCGCAGCGCCCCCGATGTGGAAGGTACGCATCGTCAGCTGCGTGCCCGGCTCGCCGATGGACTGGGCAGCCATGACGCCGACCGCTTCGCCCACGTTGATCCGATCCCCGCGGGCGAGATCCCGTCCGTAGCACATCGAACAGACGCCGTAGCGCGTCTGGCAAGTGATCGCGGAACGAACCCAGATATCGTCGATGCCGGCCGCCTCCAGGCGGTCGACCTCGCGCTCATCGAGGAGCGTTCCGGCGGGCATCAGCAGATCACCCGAGGCCGGATCATAGAGGTCTTCCAGGGTGTTGCGGCCGAGAACGCGCTCGCGCAGTCCCTCGACCACATCACCGCCTTCAATGATCGGCTTCATCTGCAAGCCGCGCTCGGTACCGCAATCTTCCTCGGTGACCACGAGATCCTGGCCCACATCGACCAGGCGGCGCGTGAGGTAACCGGAGTTCGCCGTCTTCAGCGCGGTGTCCGCAAGCCCCTTGCGCGCGCCGTGCGTGGAGATGAAGTACTGCAGAACATTCAGCCCCTCACGGAAGTTGGCCGTAATCGGCGTCTCGATGATGGATCCATCCGGTTTCGCCATCAGGCCGCGCATGCCGGCAAGCTGGCGAATCTGGGCGGCTGAACCACGGGCACCGGAATCGGCCATCATGAAGATCGAATTGAACGACTTCTGCTCGACTTCCCGACCTTCGCGATCGATCACTGCCTCCTTGCCGAGCTTTTCCATCATCGCCCCGGCGACGCGGTCGTTCGCGTGCGACCAGATGTCGACGACCTTGTTGTAACGCTCGCCAAAGGTCACCAGACCCGAGGAATACTGGTCCTGAATCTCCTTGACCTCCTGCTCCGCAGCCGTGATCAGCTCTTCCTTCTCCCGCGGAACCACCATGTCCTCGGCACCGATCGACACGCCGGCCATGGTCGCGAACCGGAAGCCCATGTACATCAGCTGATCCGCGAATACGACGGTCTCCTTCAGACCGACATGGCGGTAGCACTCATCGATGAGCTGCGAGATCGACTTCTTGCTCAGATCCCGGTCAACGAGGTCGAATGAGAGGCGCTCGGGCAGGAGCTCCGAGAGCATCGCACGCCCGATGGTGGTCTCGCGGCGGGTCGTGACCGCCTTGAGTTCACCGGCCGCATTCGGCTGCCAGTCATCGACCCGCACGCTCACACGCGCCTGCAGGTCCGCCGCACCGGTTTCATACGCACGACGCGCCTCGGCGACGTCGCTGAATACCATGCCCTCGCCCTTGGCGTTCACACGATCGCGGCTGAGGTAGTACAGCCCCAGCACCACGTCCTGGGAAGGCACGATGATCGGCTCGCCATTCGCGGGCGACAGAATGTTGTTGGTCGACATCATCAGCGACCGCGCCTCGAGCTGCGCCTCGATGGACAGCGGCACATGGACAGCCATCTGGTCACCATCGAAGTCGGCGTTGAAGGCTGCACAGACCAGCGGGTGAAGCTGGATGGCCTTGCCCTCGATCAGCAGGGGCTCGAACGCCTGAATGCCCAGCCGGTGCAGCGTCGGCGCGCGGTTCAGCAGCACCGGGTGCTCACGGATGACCTCCTCGAGGATGTCCCACACCTCGGCACCCTCGCGCTCGACCAGCTTCTTGGCGGCCTTGATCGTGGTCGCCAGCCCACGCAGATGGAGCTTGGAGAAGATGAACGGCTTGAACAGCTCGAGGGCCATCTTCTTCGGCAGGCCACACTGATGCAGCCGCAGGGTCGGGCCGACAACGATGACGGAACGCCCGGAGTAGTCGACACGCTTGCCCAGCAGGTTCTGCCGGAAACGCCCCTGCTTGCCCTTGATCATGTCGGCGAGAGACTTCAGCGGGCGCTTGTTGGTGCCGGTGATGGCCCGGCCACGGCGGCCGTTGTCGAGCAGTGCGTCCACCGCCTCCTGCAGCATGCGCTTCTCGTTGCGCACGATGATGTCGGGTGCGTTCAGTTCCAGCAGACGCCGCAGCCGGTTGTTGCGGTTGATCACCCGCCGATAGAGATCATTCAGATCCGAGGTGGCAAAACGGCCACCATCGAGCGGCACCAGCGGCCGCAGATCGGGCGGCAGCACCGGGAGGACGCTCATCACCATCCATTCCGGCTTGTTCCCCGACTCGAGAAATGACTCCACCAGCTTCAGGCGCTTCGACAGACGCTTGATCTTGGTCTCGGAACGGGTGCTGTCGACCTCCGCACGCAGGCGTTCCGCCTCGTTCTGCAGATCGATTGCGCGCAGGAGTTCACGGATCGCCTCGGCGCCCATGCGGGCGTCGAACTCGTCACCATGCTCCTCGAGTGCCTCGAGGTACTGGTCTTCGGACAGCAGCTGGCCGTATTCCATGGGCGTCAGGCCCGGATCGACCACGACGTACGCCTCGAAGTACAGAATCCGCTCGATTTCGCGCAGAGTCATGTCGAGCAGCAGTCCGATGCGCGACGGCAGCGACTTGAGGAACCAGATGTGGGCGACGGGGCTCGCCAGATCAATGTGCCCCATGCGCTCGCGCCGCACCTTGGTCAACGTCACCTCGACGCCACACTTCTCGCACACAACGCCGCGGTGCTTCATGCGCTTGTACTTTCCGCACAGGCACTCGTAGTCCTTCACCGGGCCAAAGATCTTGGCGCAGAAGAGGCCGTCACGCTCGGGCTTGAAGGTCCGATAGTTGATCGTCTCGGGCTTCTTCACCTCGCCGTAGGACCAGGACCGCACCACGTCGGGCGACGCGAGCCCGATCCGCAGACCGTCGAAGTCTTCCGTTGCGCCCTGATTTTTCAAGAGATTCAGCAGGTCTTTCATGGTCATCCTCGCAGCCGTGTCAGTTCCCGAATCGTGTTACTTCGCGATACGGACACGGATCATCAGTCCTGTTCAAGCTCGATGTTGATGCCGAGTGAACGGATCTCCTTGAGCAATACGTTGAACGACTCCGGCATACCGGCTTCCATCCGGTGGTCGCCATCAACGATGTTCTTGTACATCTTGTTGCGCCCGTTCACGTCGTCGGACTTGACCGTCAGCATCTCCTGGAGCGTGTAGGCGGCACCGTAGGCCTCCAGCGCCCAGACTTCCATTTCGCCGAAGCGCTGCCCACCGAACTGGGCCTTGCCGCCCAGCGGCTGCTGGGTCACGAGGCTGTACGGCCCCGTTGAGCGGGCATGCATCTTGTCATCGACCAGGTGGTTGAGCTTCACCATGTGCATGTAGCCCACGGTGATCGGCCGATCGAAGGCTTCTCCGGTACGTCCGTCCCAGAGCATTGCCTGACCACTGGGCGGAAGGTCGGCCAGTTCCAGCATGGCCCGGATCTCGGTCTCGTGCGCACCATCGAACACCGGCGTGGCCATCGGCACGCCAGCGCGCAGATTGTTCGCCAGAGTGAGGATTTCCTGGTCGTTGAGGCTGCTCAGGTCCTCCTGACGCTCGGCACCTTCATGGTTGTAGACCCGATCGAGGAATCCACGCACCTTGTCGGCATTCTCGCGCGCATCGAGGAGCTGGCCGATCTTCTTGCCCAGCCCCTTGGCGGCCCAGCCCAGGTGCGTTTCCAGCACCTGTCCGACGTTCATGCGCGAGGGCACACCCAGTGGGCTCAGAGCCACATCGACAGGCGTGCCATCCTCCATGAACGGCATGTCCTCGGTCGGTACGATCATCGAGATCACGCCCTTGTTGCCGTGACGGCCCGCCATCTTGTCACCGGCCTGAAGGCGGCGACGCACGGCAAGGTACACCTTCACCATCTTGAGCACGCCCGGGGCAAGGTCATCGGGCTGAGTGATCTTCGCCTTCTGCTCGGCAAACCGCTGCTCGAACTCCTCGCGCTGGGCCTTGAGCTGTGCGGCCGTACGCTCCAGAGCGACATTGGCATCCTCGTCGCGCAGGCTGATTTCGAACCACTTCTCGTGGTCGAGACCGTCAAGATACGCCTTGGTGATCTCGGCGCCCTTCTTCAGCCCACCGGGACCCTTGTCGGCCACCTGGCCGATGAGCGTCTGTTCCACACGGCTGAAGATGTCGGCCTCGATAATCCGACGCTGATCATCCAGATCCTTGCGCGCCTCGCGCAGTTCTTCCTGCTCGATCTGCAGGGCCCGGTCATCCTTCTCCACGCCATCGCGCGTGAACACGCGCACGTCGATCACCGTTCCATCCATGCCGGCCGGCACCCGCTGGGACGTGTCCTTCACGTCGGAAGCCTTCTCGCCGAAGATCGCGCGCAGCAGCTTCTCTTCCGGCGTGAGCTGGGTCTCGCCCTTCGGTGTGACCTTGCCCACCAGGATGTCGCCCGGCTTGACCTCCGCGCCGACATAAACGATGCCCGATTCATCGAGCTTGGCAAGTAGCGACTCCCCGACGTTCGGGATATCCGCGGTGATCTCCTCCGGGCCCAGTTTCGTGTCGCGTGCAACGCACGTCAGCTCTTCGATGTGGATGGTCGTGAAGCGATCCTCCTCGACCACACGCTCCGAAATGAGAATCGAGTCCTCGAAGTTGTAGCCGCGCCACGGCATGAAGGCCACGAGCATGTTCTGTCCGAGCGCCAGTTCTCCGGTGTCGGTTGACGGCCCGTCGGCCAGCACGTCACCCGCAGCAATCACATCACCCTGATCGACCAGCGGGCGCTGATTGATGCAGGTGTTCTGGTTGGAGCGCGTGTACTTGGTCAGGTTGTAGATATCGACACCCGACTCGCCCTGGACCGCTTCGTCGTCATTGACGCGTACCACTACCCGCGAGGCATCGACCGAATCAACGATTCCGCCCCGGCGCGCCACCACCGCGGAGCCCGAGTCGATGGCCACCGTGCGCTCCATGCCGGTACCGACCAGCGGCTTTTCCGCGCGCAGTGTCGGTACAGCCTGGCGCTGCATGTTCGCACCCATGAGCGCGCGGTTGGCATCATCGTGCTCGAGGAAGGGCACGAGTGCCGCCGCCACGGAGACGATCTGCTTCGGCGAGACGTCGATGTAGTTGACTTCCCGCGGCGTCGACAGCGCAAACTCGTTGTTGTAACGGACCGACACGAGATCGTCGGTCAGCCGGCCCTCGTCATCGAGCGTGGCGTTTGCCTGGGCAATGACGTAATTGCCTTCCTCGATCGCCGAGAGGTATTCGACCTCATCGGTTACACGGGCATCGACGACCTTGCGATACGGGGTCTCGAGGAAGCCGTACTCGTTGGTACGTGCGTACACGGCCATCGAGTTGATGAGGCCGATATTCGGGCCTTCCGGCGTCTCGATCGGGCACACACGGCCGTAATGGGTCGGATGCACGTCACGCACCTCGAAGCCGGCGCGCTCGCGTGTCAGGCCGCCCGGACCGAGCGCGGAGACCCGGCGCTTGTGGGTGACCTCGGACAGCGGGTTGTTCTGGTCCATGAACTGCGACAACTGGTTGGACCCGAAGAACTCCTTGATGGCCGCGGCGACCGGCTTGGCATTGATGATGTCCTGTGGCATCAGCCCCTCGGACTCCACCATCGACAGCCGCTCTCGGACCGCCCGTTCGACGCGCACGATGCCCACGCGGAAGACGTTCTCCGCCATCTCTCCCACGCAGCGAATGCGCCGGTTGCCGAGATGGTCGATATCGTCAACCTGGCCGTTACCGTTGCGAATGTCGATCAGGACGCGCAGGACGTCCAGAATGTCCGACTGCTCCCCGTATTCCGCGCTCAGTTCCTTCGCGACCTTGTCCTTCTGCGCCAGTTGCTTGAAATAGGCGCCGTCGTACAGGACGCCCGGGCCGGTGACCGAGTCGCGCCCCGCACGGCGGTTGAATTTCATCCGCCCAACGGACGACAGATCGTACCGGTCCGGCGAGAAGAACAGGTTCTGGAACAGGCTCTGCGTCGCGTCCTTGGTCGGCGGCTCGCCAGGACGCATCATGCGGTAGATCTCGACCTGGGCTTCGAACTGGGTCTTCGTCTGGTCGAGTCGCAGCGTGTTCGAGATATAGGGACCACGATCGAGTTCATTGACATACAGCGTCTCGATCTTGCGGATCTTGCGCGCGATCATCCGCTCGACCAGCTCCGCTGTGAGCTCGTCGTTGGCACCGGCGATCAGCTCACCGGTCTCGGGATCGGGGACGTCGTGCGCGAGAATCTTGCCCTCGAGATTCTCCAGCGGCATCGGCAGTTTCTTCAGACCGGCCTTCTCGATCTGGCGGATATGCCGTACGGTGACCCGGCGGCCAGCCTCCACGATCGTCTCGCCATCGACGACAATGTCGACCGGTGCGGCTTCGCCGCGCAGTCGTTCCGGTTGCAGCTCGAGATCGGCACCGCTCTTCTTCAGCGTCCACACATTCTTCTCGAAGAACGTATCCAGCATCTGCTGTGTGCTGTACCCAAGCGCGCGCAAAAGGACCGTCGCGGGCAGCTTTCGCCGCCGATCGATGCGCGTGTAGATCGCGTCCTTGGCATCGAACTCGAAGTCGAGCCAGGAGCCGCGGTAGGGGATCACGCGCGCCGAGAACAGCAGCTTGCCGGAGGAGTGGCTCTTGCCCTTGTCGTGGTCGAAGAACGCACCCGGCGAGCGGTGCAGCTGGGAGACGATGACGCGCTCGGTGCCATTGATGATGAACGTGCCGGTGTCGGTCATGAGCGGGATTTCGCCCATGTACACTTCCTGCTCCTTGACGTCCTTCACGGCCTTGTTGCTGGTGCCCTTGTCATAGATGACGAGGCGCACGAGGACGCGCAACGGAGCGGAGTAGGTCACGCCGCGAACGCTGCATTCGCGCTCATTGAACGCCGGCTTGCCGAGCCGATAACTGACGTACTGCAATTCGACCGTGCCGGAATAGCTGACGATCGGCAGCACCGACTGAAATGCACCGTGCAGACCGATGTCCTCGCGCTCGTCGGACGCCTTGTCGGACTGCAGGAACTGGCGGTAGGATTCGATCTGTGTCTGCAACAGATACGGCGCCTCCAGAATGGAGGTGCGCTTGCCGAAGTCCTTCCGGATTCGCTTCTTTTCTGTGAAGGAATATGCCATCACGATTCCTCTCTCACCACCCGCTGCGGGTGCGCGGTGCTTGATCAATCATTACCGTCAGCAGAAAAAGGCCGGCGGCACCCGGGACTGGCGTGTCCATCGATTCCCGGAAGGAGTCGATGGACACGCAGCCCCCGGCCGTCCAGCCTGTTTCGCACTTCGTCAAAGGCCGATGCCCTGCTGAACAGGGATGCCCTTACTTGAGGTCGACAGCGGCACCTGCCTCCTCGAGCTGCTTCTTCATGCCTTCGGCGTCTTCCTTCTCGACCCCTTCCTTCACGGTCGCCGGAACGCCTTCGACCATGTCCTTGGCCTCCTTGAGGCCCAGGCCGGTGATCGCGCGCACCGCCTTGATGACGCCGACCTTGTTTTCACCGAAACTCGTCATCACGACATCGAACTCGGTCTGCTCCTCGGCAGCCTCACCCGCGTCGCCACCACCGGCCGCGGCCGGAGCCGCCGCGACGGCAGCTGCCGCGCTGACGCCAAACTTCTCTTCCATGGCGGAGATCAGGTCGACGATCTCCATCACGGTCATGTTCGAGATGGTCTCGAGAATGTCTTCTTTGGATACGGCCATTTCAGCCTCCTCACTACAGTTTGCACGGCCGGGTCGCCCCGGCGCCGGATACGGTTACGCCTAGCCAGCCTTCTGCATGCGCACGGCTTCGACCGTGCGCACCAGCTTGCCGGGCACTTCGTTGAGGGTACGAGCGAACTTGTCCAGCGGCGCACGCAGGGTCGCGGCGAGCTGCGACAGAGCTTCTTCCCGCGTGGGCAGACTCGCGACACGGTCGATGTCCTGCGGGCCGAACACCTGTCCGCCCACAGCCACCGCCCGCACCTTGACCTTGTCACTGGTCTTGGCGAAATCCTTGATCACGCGAGCCGCAGAGGCCGGATCCTCGCGCGAAAACGCGAGCATGATCGGCCCTGTGAAGCCTTCGCTCATGCACTCGAACTCCGTGCCCTCGACGGCGCGACGGGCCAGGGTGTTCTTGACGACACGCAGATAAACGCCAGCGTCGCGGGCATTGGTCCGCAACTGCGTCATCTGGTGCACCGTCAGACCCCGGTATTCGGCAGCAATCGCCGAATGCGCCGAACTCGCAACATCAGCGACTTCGGACACAACCGCCTTTTTCTCGTCGAGTGTCAGCGGCATCGAGCACCTCCTGTCGGGTAGCGATCCCTGATGGGATCTGCCCCGGGTTTGCCATGTGCCGGGCGAACCCGACACGCCTTTGGCGAGCCTCCCGGCCGTGCAGCGGACTCACGGACACGCACGCTGGCGTGGACGCGAGCCCCTGGCACACCGACCCGGGACCGCCATCTGCGCAGGCCATTAAGCAGATCCATGCCGCCGGGTCTTGCCCCGGTTGTGCGCATGTACCCGCACCTGCGGTCTTTGACGCGATCCGGCTGGTGGAGCCAAATCGTTCAAAGTCGTCGGGGCCGCAGCGCAACACAACCGCGGCTCCCGCCATCCCCGTGCTTCAGAGCGCGAGGCTGGACTTGTCTACGCGGACGCCGGGTCCCATCGTCGAGGACACCGTTACCCGCTTCATGTACACGCCCTTGGACGTCGACGGCTTGGCCTTGTTCAGATCCGCGAGCAACGCCTGCAGGTTGTCCCGCAGAGCCTCGGCATCGAAACCGATCTTGCCGATGGGCGCGTGAATGATGCCATTCTTGTCCGTGCGATAACGCACCTGCCCGGCCTTGGCGTTCTTCACCGCCTGCGCCGCGTCGGGAGTGACCGTGCCGACCTTCGGATTCGGCATCAGGCCGCGCGGGCCGAGAATCTGGCCCAGCTTGCCGACCACACGCATGGCATCGGGTGTTGCAATGACGACGTCGAACTCGAGGTCACCACCCTGGATGCGTTCCGCCAGGTCCTCGAACCCGACCACATCGGCGCCGGCCGCCTCGGCCGCTTCGGCCTGTTCACCCTGGGCGAACACGGCAACACGCGACGTCTTGCCCGTACCGTGGGGCAACACCGTCGAACCACGCACAACCTGGTCGGACTTGCGCGGATCCACCCCGAGATTGACCGCCACTTCGACCGTCTCCGGGAACTTCACCGTCGACAGTTCGGCGAGCAGGGAAAAGGCCTCCTGCAGCGGATACTCATGATTCGCATCGACGCGTGCACGAATCGCCTGCTTGCGCTTGCTGACCCTCGCCATCACCGATCCTCCACTTCAAGGCCCATGCTGCGGGCACTGCCGGCGATCGTGCGCACCGCGGCATCGAGATCGGCCGCTGTCAAATCCGGCTCCTTGGTGCGGGCAATCTCTTCAAGCTGCTCGCGCGTGACCTTGCCAACCTTGTTCACAAGCGGACTACTGCTGCCCGACTTGATGCCGGCGGCCTTCTTCAGCAGCACGGCAGCCGGTGGCGTCTTGGTGACAAAGGTGAAGCTGCGGTCGGAATAGACCGTAATGATTACGGGCGTGGGCAGTCCCGGCTCGGTCTCCTGCGTGGCGGCATTGAACGCCTTGCAGAATTCCATGATGTTGAGGCCGTGCTGACCCAGCGCCGGCCCCACGGGCGGACTCGGATTCGCCTTGCCCGCAGGCACCTGCAGCTTGATGTAAGCAGTGATCTTGCGTGCCACGTTGCAACTCCCGGCGGGTCCGAGCGCCTGTTCGGCTCCCCGCGATTGATCGAGCCGACGTCAGTACGCCAGGCCCGGATGAGAAAATCGGCTCAGGCCTTCTCGACCTGGCTGAACTCGAGCTCCACCGGAGTGGAACGCCCGAAAATCTGCACGGCTACCAGCAACCGGCTCTTCTCGAAATTCACTTCCTCGACGACGCCGTTGAAATCATTGAACGGGCCGTCCGTAACCCGCACGACTTCGCCCGGCTCGAAGAGCACCTTCGGCCGCGGCTTCTCCACGCCTTCCTGCACGCGCTGGAGAATCTTGTCGGCTTCCTGGTCGGAAATCGGTGCCGGCTTGTCTGGTGTGCCACCAATGAAACCGAGCACACGGGGGCAGTTCTTCACCAGGTGCCAGGTCTCGTCGTTCATCTCCATCTGCACGAGCACATAGCCCGGAAAGAACTTGCGTTCCGAGCGCCGGCGCTGACCACCCTTGACCTCGACAACCTCTTCTGTCGGGACCATGACCTCGCCGAAGTAGTCATCAAGACCACTGCGGGCAATGTGCTCCTTCAGGGATCGCTTGACGGCCGACTCGAAGCCGGAGAACGCCTGCACCACATACCATCGCTTGGCCATACGCGCTTCAGCTCCCGATTCCGGTGATGGCCCCGAAGGCCCACTGGAAGATCGTGTCGAGGATCCACAGGAAGATACCGATCAGGATAACCACCGCGATCACGATCAGCGTTGTCTGTGTCGCTTCCGTGCGCGTGGGCCAGACGACCTTGCGCAATTCCACCCGCGCATCCTGGGCAAAATGCCAGGTGCGCTGCCCCACGGCCGTGGTGTAGAGCACGCCCGTGGCAATCCCGGCCAGAGCAACCAGACCGAGGACCCGATACAGCAGCGACTCGTCCGAGTAGATGTAGAAGCCGACCACCCCGATACCGAGCACGCCGAGCGCGAACACGATCTTCAGCGTGTCCATCTGCGAACCGCGGGTATCAGTCGGGGAAGCCATGAATGTCTACCGCACTGTTGCGTTACGACCAAGGTCCGGTCGCGTGGAAGCGTTGGCAGGCCAGGAGGGACTCGAACCCCCAACCTGCGGTTTTGGAGACCGCTGCTCTGCCAATTGAGCTACTGGCCTGGCGCTCTACCCACACTACCGCAATTGCGACACGCCCGCCGGCACCTCCGGCGGGCGTGCATACTGCCTAAGCGAAGATCACTCGATGATCTTCGATACGACGCCGGCGCCGACCGTGCGCCCGCCTTCGCGAATCGCGAAGCGCACACCATCTTCCATCGCAATCGGCGCAATCAGTGACACCGTGATCTTCACGTTGTCACCCGGCATCACCATTTCCGTACCTTCCGGCAGCTCCACCGTTCCCGTCACGTCCGTCGTGCGGAAATAGAACTGCGGACGATACCCCTGGAAAAACGGCGTGTGACGCCCGCCCTCGTCCTTCGACAGCACGTACACCTCGCCCTCGAACTTCGTGTGCGGCGTGATCGACTTCGGCTTGCACACCACCTGACCACGCTCGACGTCATCACGCTTGATCCCGCGCAGCAACAGGCCCACGTTGTCACCCGCTTCGCCCTGATCCAGCAGCTTGCGGAACATCTCAACACCCGTCACCGTCGTCTTGCGCGTGTCGTGCAGACCGACAATCTCGATCTCCTCGCCCGTCTTCACCACACCTCGCTCGATTCGTCCCGTCACCACCGTGCCACGGCCCGAAATCGAGAACACGTCCTCGACCGGCATCAGGAACGGCTGGTCCACCGCACGCTCGGGAATCGGAATGTAGCTGTCCATCGCCTCGACCAGTCGCGTGATCGACGGCACGCCAATCTCCGACTCGTCTCCCTCCAGCGCCTTCAGCGCCGACCCCGTGATCACCGGCGTGTCGTCGCCCGGGAACTCGTAGCTGTCCAGCAGCTCGCGGACCTCCATCTCCACCAGCTCCAGAAGCTCGGCATCGTCGACCATGTCCGCCTTGTTCAGGTACACCACAATGCTCGGCACACCCACCTGGCGCGCCAGCAGAATGTGCTCGCGCGTCTGCGGCATCGGCCCGTCCGCCGCGCTCACCACCAGGATCGCGCCGTCCATCTGCGCCGCACCCGTGATCATGTTCTTCACATAGTCCGCGTGACCCGGGCAGTCCACGTGCGCATAGTGACGCTCCGCCGACTCGTATTCCACGTGCGCCGTCGCAATCGTGATACCACGCGCACGCTCTTCCGGCGCGTTGTCGATCTGGTCAAACGCACGGGCCTCTCCGCCCGTCGACGACGCCTGCACCTTCGTCAGCGCCGCCGTCAGCGTCGTCTTGCCATGGTCCACATGACCAATCGTTCCTACGTTCACGTGTGGCTTCGTGCGCTCGAATTTTGCCTTGGACATGCCGACTATCTCCCGAACCGTCTATTGCCTGCAGTTGGCCCAACTGGAGCCCATAACCGGATTTGAACCGGTGACCTCTCCCTTACCAAGGGAGTGCTCTACCACTGAGCTATATGGGCGGTATCCCACATTCCCGGCAGAGACCTGCCCCGGCCGATGGCCGGCAGCTGGAGCGGGTGACGGGAATCGAACCCGCGTCATCAGCTTGGAAGGCTGAGGTTCTACCATTGAACTACACCCGCCTGATTCAGCGGAGAGCCCCGAACCCCGGAGCCACAACCGCCCGGTCACTCCGGTCGGCGCGCCATATGCCAGCGGCTCAGCGCCTGACCGAACCGACTTCATGCTGGTGGAGGGAGGAGGATTCGAACCTCCGAAGGCTGAGCCAGCAGATTTACAGTCTGCCCCCGTTGACCGCTTGGGTATCCCTCCCGGACGCAAGCCGCGTATTTTGCCCCCGCCGATTGCGTGCGTCAAGGCCCGCCGCGGGCGGAAATGGAGCTGGCGACAGGAATCGAACCTGCGACCGGCTGATTACAAATCAGCTGCTCTACCGACTGAGCTACGCCAGCGTGACCCCCACGGCCCGAGTCGGTAACACAGTCGGGCCTGCGGGAGCGCGATTGTAGGGAAATCCCGTCGCGCCAACAACTTGACACGAACGGCGCCGGACCCGGCAGGGGGACCGGGTCAGATCCCCCGGTCGCGCACGGAGTCACCGCGCTCGGCCAGCACGCGGTCGAGCCAGCCGGCATCCATCTCGGGCACCGAGGACAGAAGGAGATCCGTGTAATCGTGGTGTGGCGGAGTGAAAACCTCGTCCTTCGGGCCCGACTCGACAACGCGGCCATCCTTCATCACGACCACTTCGTCGGCAATTGCCCGCACGGTGGCCAGATCATGCGTGATGAACAGGTAGCTGACCCCGAATTCCTTCTGCAGGCGGATCAGCAGGCGCAGGATGCCCTCGCCCACAAGCTGATCGAGCGCACTGGTCACCTCGTCGCAGATGATGACCCAAGGCTCCGCGGCCAGGGCGCGGGCAATGCAGATGCGCTGCTTCTGACCGCCGGACAGCTCACTCGGGTGACGGTCGATGAACTCATCGGGGTCGAGCTCGATCAGGGACAGGAGCTCGCGCACACGCTCCTCTCGCTGACGGCGATTCAGGCCGAGGTAGAACTTCAGCGGACGCCCGATGACATCGCGAACACTGTGCTTGGGGTTGAGCGCGGTATCGGGCGACTGGTAGATCATCTGGATCTGGCGCAGCTGCTCGCGGGAGCGCTGGAAGTAGTTGGGCGGCAGCACCTCCCCCCCATAGCGAATCTCGCCCTCGCTCGGCGGCAGCAGGCCGGTCACCACGCGGGCCGTCGTACTCTTGCCCGAGCCGGACTCGCCCACCAGGGCGACGGTGCGCTGACGATGGACGTCAATCGAGATGTTGAACAGCACCGGATCCTTGCCGTAGGCCGCGGAGAGATTGCGCAGACTCAGCAGCGGTTCCTCGCCGACGTTGCTCGCTTCCATATCCTTGCGCAACTCGCGGACCCGAACCAGGGCTCGCGTGTAGTCCTCCTTCGGCTCCTGCATGATCTGCCAGGTAGGCCCCTCTTCGACCAGATCGCCATGGCGCAGCACCATGATCCGGTCGGCCATCTGCGCCACGACCGCAAGGTCGTGCGTCACGTAGATGGCCGCCGTGTTGTAGTGAGCCACTGCGTCGCGGATCGCCGCCATGACCTCGATCTGGGTGGTCACGTCGAGGGCGGTTGTGGGCTCGTCGAAAACAATCAGGTCCGGGCGCCCCCCCATCGCCATGGCCACCATGATGCGCTGCAGCTGCCCACCGGACACCTGGTGGGGGTAACGCTCGCCAATGTTCTCCGGGTCCGGCAGGTGCAGGCGCCGGTAGAGATCCTTGACATGCCGCGTCGCCTCCTTGCGGCTCATGATGCCGTGACGCACCGGGGCCTCGATGCACTGATCGATGAGCCGGTGCGCCGGGTTGAAGGCCGCGGCGGCCGACTGGGCCACGTAGGCAATGCGGTTGCCGCGCAGGCGCCGCCGTTTCTCCTCGGAGATGGTCCTGAGATCGACACCGTCGAACCAGATCTCGCCTGCGGAGATCCTGCAGCCGTCACGGGTAAACCCGAGGGCAGCCAGCCCGATGGTCGACTTGCCGGCACCGGATTCGCCGATGAGACCGAGCACTTCTCCGCGCCACAGGTTCACATCGACGCCATGGACGATTTCGACCCACTGCTCATCAGTCCACCCCTCGATACGCAACTCACGCATCTTCAACAGCGGCTCATCGTCGCGACCGGCGGTGCCGTCGTCACTCCCGTTGGTAGTGGGTTCACTCATGAGTACTGGAATCCCCTGTTCATTCCTTCAGGCCACTCGACTGGTGCAGGAACCAGTCGACCACGAAGTTCACCGAAACGGTCAGCACGGCGATGCACAGCGCTGGAATCAGTGGCGCGATCATGCCGAATGCAATCAGGTTCGAGTTTTCGCGGACCATGGATCCCCAATCCGCCGTCGGCGGCTGGACGCCGAGCCCGAGGAAGCTGAGGGCGCTGATGAACAGGAACACGAAGCAGAACCGCAGGCCGAACTCGGCAGCCAGAGGCGCGGTGATATTGGGCAGGATCTCGTGGCGGATGATCCACCACAGACCCTCGCCGCGCAGCTTTGCAGCCTCGACGAACTCGAGGACGCCGACGTTCATCGCCGTCGCGCGCGTGAGGCGAAACACGCGGGTCGAGTCCAGGACCGCGATCACCAGGATCATGTTGACAACGGATGCACCAGTAATGGACAGGATCAGCAGGGCGAAGATGAGTGGCGGAATCGCCATCAGGACGTCGACGATGCGGCCGAGCAGCTGGTCAATCCATTTGCCCTTCACGGCAGCGAGCAGCCCGAAAACCGCTCCCAGGGTAAAAGCCAGTGCCGTGGTCAGGAACGCGATGCCCACCGTGTTGCGCGCGCCGTAGATCACCCGCGTGAGCATGTCGCGCCCCAGCTGATCGGTGCCGAGCAGAAACTCGCCGCCGATGTCCATGGTCGGCGCACCGACCACCTGCGTCTGGCCGTAGGGCGCAATCCACGGTGCGAAGATGCCCGCCAGCAGGATGATGCTGATCACGGTCATGCCGAACAGCGCGGTCGGCGGCGCGGTCCGCAGCACCTTCCGGGTCTTGTGGAGTACACGAGCCATATCGATTCAGTCTCCCGGTCAGCGCGGATGCAGAAGGCGCGGATTGCTGAGGATCGAGCAGATATCCGCCAGAAGATTGAGACTGATGTAAGTGACCGCGAAGATCAGACAGGCGATCTG
>SL_3KL_010_SEDDRAFT_10001682_pt1 | contig 20203 bp, 5 predicted proteins | sample SodLakKL_010_SED_2_FD_10381 | JGI IMG/M metagenome (IMG submission 10381) | reverse complement strand
GTTCGCGCCAGTCGCTCCTGCGCCGATTCGGCGCGGCCGTCGAGCAGTTCGATTCGGGCCAGGTCGACTTCAAGGGCAGCGGCCAGCGGATGGTCCGGGTCGAGCGCTTCCCGGTACAGTTCGACAGTCTCGGTCAGCATGGCCTCGGCCTCTTCCAGCGATCCACGCTCGATGAGCGTACCGGCCAGGTCGCCACGTACCGTCAACATCCAGAGATTGGTATCAGGCAGGTGTTCGCTCATCTTTCTCAAAGCCTGGCGTTGCCGATCTTCAGCGCTTTGGAAATCGCCCTGAAGTGCAGCCAGGCGGCCGGCCAACGCGTGCGAGTATTGGGTGGCCTGATGATCCTCATCAAACAGCCGGGTGCGCATGGCAATGGCTTCATTGATCAGCGCCTCGGCTTCATCCAGCGCTCCGGCCATCAGCAGGTTACCGGCAAGATTGTGCAGGGCGATGGCAACCGACGCGTGCTCGTCGCCCAGAATACGCTGGCGCAGCTCCAGGGAGTCTCGAAACAACGCAGTGGCGCGTTCGGGATCACCGCGATCACGGTGAGCAGAAGCCAGGTTGTTGGTATAGATGGCGCGGGCGAACGATTCCGCGTCCAGGCTTTCGATCCACTCCAGCGCCGATTCGTACAGACCGATGGCTTCCTCGAACTCGCCCAGGTCGTGATGAGCGTTGGCCAGCTCGTTGTAATCGGCGTGCAGGCCGGGGTGGTCCTCGCCGAACAGCCTGATGCGGGTTTGCACGCTCTGCTCGGTGGCTTGTTGAGCGCCCCGGTGATCACCCAGGCGCCTGAGAATCTGCGCCAGCAAGCGCTGGCTGAGCGCGTAGTCGGGATGCGACTCGCCAACGGTGCGCTCCATGATGGCCAGGGCCTCGCGATACAGTTCGGCGGCCGCTTCGTTCCGGCCCAGACGCTGTTCGGACAGGGCGAGATTATGCAGAAACCGGGCGGTTCTTGTTTCGTTCTCGGACCGCTTGCGAGACTCATCCACCACACTTGAAAACTGCGCTCGGGCCGCTTCGGCGTCACCGGTTTCCAACAGCCACAACCCCCAGTGGTTGCGCAGACTCAGACGGGTGCCGGCCGACACTTCGGCATCCTGCTCAATCATGGCCAGCGCTTTTCGAAAAGGCGCTTCGGCTTCGTCAAAGCGCTGATGGCGAGTGCGCACGTACCCAAGCAGGCTCAGCGCCCGGGCACGAACCTCGGGCTCGCTCGATTGACCGGCGCGTTCCAGCAGCTCGTCGGCCTGGTCATAGGCTTCAAGTTGTTGGTACACCTCGCCGAGTGCGAGCAACATGCGGTGCTCGAGTTCGGGGTCAAGACCGGGGCTTTCCTGCAGGGTGCGGTAACCGCGCTCGAGCACCTCGGCCACGGTCACATCACGGTCCAGCGACTGTTCGGGTGAAGCCGAACCGATGATGTCGATCAGAAAATCGAGCACCTGGCCGGCATGCTGCGCCTCGCGGGCCGCGGTCGCTTCGGCCAACCGGGCGCTCTGATATTCGCCCAACCACTGCCAGGCCATGGTGGCGGTGACAACCAGCGCCAGCACGGCCGCGGCCACCGCGGTGCGATGGCGCCGAACGAACTTGCCGAGTCGATAGGCGAAACTGCTGGCCACCGCATCGACGGCCCTGCCTTCCAGATAATTGAGCAGATCGGCCTTGAGGGCGGCCACCGACGAGTAGCGCCGTTCCGGCTCCGAGCGCGTGGACTGATCGATGATGGCGGCCAGATCGCGCGGCAACTGACGCTGCCAGAGAGTTCGTCCCAGCGCTTCGTCTTCGGGGGGGCGCCTGGCATCGTCCTCGAAACCCAGCAAGGCCAGCAGCAATCGGCCAAGGCTGTACACATCGCAGGCCGTGGTCACCGGTTGGCCATCGAGTTGTTCGGGACTGGCGTAGCCCGGGGTGTAGTAGCGGGTGGTCTGTTCTGCACTGGCGGTCGGCGTGGACAACAGCTTGGCAATGCCGAAATCGAGCAGCATCGGGCGGCCTTCACGGGTCACCAGTACATTGCCCGGCTTGATGTCGCGATGAATCACCAGGTTCTGGTGGGCGTAGTGCACGCCATCGCACACGGCCATGAACAAGCGGATGCGCGCATGGCGATCAAGCTCTTGGTCGCGACACCACTGCGTGATCGGCACCCCGTCAATGTACTCCATGACCAGGTAAGGTTGACCGTCTTCGGTACTGCCGCCGTCAAGCAGGCCCGCGATATTCGGATGGGAAAGATCGGCCAGGATCTGGCGCTCACGCCTGAGCCGTTCCAGCGCCTCGTCACCCGGAAAACCGCGGATCAGCTTGATGGCCACGTGAGTTATGTATTCATCATCGTCGCGCTCGGCCAGGTAGACCGTGCCCATGCCGCCGCGACCCAGCGCCTCGATGATCCGGTAGGGCCCGAGTTTGCGTGATTCGGGCACGGCATCAGGGCGATCAACATCCCTGGCGATGCCGGAAACCGCTCGATCGACACGCTCATCATCCGTGTCGTGGCGCTCAAGCAATTCAAGCACCTCCTCGACCTGTTCGGGTGAATCCGGACACTGATCCTCAAGCCACTCCCGGCGCCGGCTTTCCGGGATATCCAGTGCACCGTGAAACAGTTGACGAAGGGTTCGCCAGTAGCGGCTTTCGGTTTCAGTCATGTCAGCTCACCAGGGCAGTACTCGGGTCGCCTGTATGATCATTCTAGCGCTTGACCAAAACACGCCCGGATCGGACCGGTCGGCGACCCTTTGGGTCAGGGCTGCTCGAAGCGATCGCCAAATACCGAATCGGCCAGTTCGAATGCGCCCAGGTCCACGGCTTTGCCGGTCACTCTTGGATTTCCGTCCAGGTCCGTGGACACATCCTCGACGTATTCGTTGTTGCCGGCGGCAATGACCGGGGAAGCAGGAGCGAGGCGCAGGTTTCCGTACGTGCTGGGCGCCTGGGTCGGGTCGGCAGGCTCAATGAAGGCTGGATCCGCATCGGGCAGGTTGGATCCATCGATCTCCTCACCGCATTGACTCAACCAGGTGCCTTCGGGCTTGCAACCGTAAGCCAGGCTGTGGCTCGCGGTCAAGTGAGCGGGTCCGAGATTGCTGATCGAATTCGGGAAATTGATCCAGAGAATACTGTTGCGAATCTCAACCTCGACGGCAAAACCATAATTGAGAATGGCCCCTCCCTCACTGTCCGCCACGTTGCCACTGAAAGTAACGTTGGTCAGGACGGAATGGGCGCCGTCGGAGTTGCTATCCCGGTGGGCAAACCCGCCACCGGAATCGGCATGGTTGCCGCTGAAAAGAGCATTGTTCAGGACCAGGTCACTGCTGCCTGTTCGGACAAAACTGGATATGCCGCCTCCGTACCGACCCGCGGAGTTGCCGATGAAGGCGACGTTGGTCAGTACCGGATTACTGGATCCGGACTCCTCGATGAGGATCGACATGCCGCCGCCACTTGCTGCTGCGGTATTGTCAATGAAGGTCACGCTGGTCAGCGTGGGCGTGTCCTCGCCAGCCGGACCTTCAATGGCCATTCCCCCACCGGTGTTGGCGGAATTGTTCTTGAAGGTCACCTGGTTCAGCACGGGACTGGTCGAGCCATCCCGGCCATCATTCATCATGCCTCCACCGCTGACTTCGGCAACATTGTCGGTAAAAAGGACCTGGTTCAGCACCGGATGGCTGTTTCCCTCTCGACCGTCATTGAGCATACCGCCGCCCCGGGTGCCTCCCCAGTTCTCATAGAAAACGACATTGGTCAGCACCGGGCTGGCATTGCCGCCGTAACGCCCATCATTGAACATGCCGCCTCCTCTTTCGGCGACCTCGTTTCTGGTGAAGGTGACGTTGTTGATGGAAGGGCTGCACTCATTGCCGCTGCCCTGACCGCGACAGACCATCCCGCCACCGCGATTGTGTGGATTGTGATTGCCATGGCCGCCGGTGATGACAAAACCGTCGATCACGGTCTCGTTGGTGATGTTGTCGCCGGCCTGTCCATCGACGACGACCACGTTATAGGCATTGCCTAAAAGATCGCCCGAAGCATTGATATCACCGCTGAGCACGGTTTCATTGGCTTCCCAATCGCGCTCATCAAGGCTGGTTTCGCCGCCGGCAAAACCACCGTACACCTGAATGCCATCATGAACAATCGTGAAGCTGGCCAGACGGTCACTCGGATGATCAGTGGGCAGATAAGCACCCTTGGCCACCCAGACCTGGCAGGGTTCGGTTACACGCAAGGCATCCTGCAGGTCGATAAATGCCGAAGCCCAGGTCAGGCCATCCTGGGGTTGGGAGGCTTGTTGGTCGACATGCACCACGCCTGCGGCAGGGCACCGGGAGGACGGCGTTTCATAGGCGCCCAGATCGATAGCCAAACCCAGCAGCCGGGCATAGCCTGCCAGATCGATATCGGGCAGCCCGGCATCGAATGCATCATTGTCACCGGCATCGATGGCCGGTGATTCGGATGTCAGGCGCAGATCACCCGACACTGTCGGTGCATCGACCGGGTCGACCGGTGCAATGAACAGCGGATCGGCATCAAGGTTGTTGCCGCCGTCCGCACCGATCTCCGATACCCAGTCCTGGCCACTGCCACCGGAATTGGCAACCAGACTATGCGAGATACTCGTTATCGAATGCTCCAGATTGTAAATCGACGCCGAGACGGAAAAGGAATCACCGTCTGCTTCGTTGTTCCAGATGATGACGTTGACCAGATCGGTGATCGTGCCCAGACCATTGGCAATGGCTCCACCGCCACTGTCTGCAACATTGCCACTGAAGGTCGAATTGACTACCGTGGTTTCGACTTGATGGCCGATGTCCATTGCGCCACCATTATGTCCTGAGCTGTTGCCTGAAAACACCACGTTGAACAACTCGGCAGAAGCTTGATTGGCGAGCCTTATCCCGCCACCGTTGGAGTTCGCCACATTGGCCTTGAAAACCGTGTTGAGAATGGTCAGTGATGCATTGCTTCCAGAGGTGCTGATTCCCGCACCCAGGCTGGAAGCGTTGTCGGTAAACACCACACCGTCGAACAGGGCTTCTCCACCGTCGTGATACAAGCCGCCCCCGGCCACTGTCCCGGTATTGTCACGAATCGCTACATCGACCAGGACGAGGTCGGCATCCCGATTGTGGATTCCACCGCCGCGACCATCTACCGGGCCGGTTCCGGTCGTGTATCCGTGCTGAATGCTCAAGGCGGCAAGGGTTACCGAGTCCGTGCCTTCCGGAATCATGATGACCCGATCGTCAGCCTCGCCCGCCACAGCGTGGGCCTGGATGATGGTTTCATCCCGACCCTCTCCGAGCAACGACAAGGGCTTGTCCAGGGTGAGTGTCTCCGTGTACACCCCGGCGGCAATCTGAATGTCGTCATGGTCAAGCGCCATTTCGATGGCATGTGCGATGCTTTGACATGGAGTCGCAACGTCGAGACAGGCATTGCTCGTGTCGCTTCCATCGGTGGCCACGTAGCGCGTGCCGGCCAACTCACTGACGAGCATGCGAACTTCGCCGGCATTGTGCGTGATGAGCTCGGCGCCAAGCCCCGGCGGCAGGTGGGCTACAGCCGGACCATTGTTCACCAGAGATCCGGAATAGGTCATCAAGGTATAACTACCGGGCTCAAGTCCCTGCGAATGGGACAGATCGATAACGCCATCCAGGACCAGGTCACCATCGATTGCGATCAGATCATTGACTCCTTCACCGACAGTTTCCGGGATCGAAAGCTGAAATTCTAGGATCGCGTTCTCATCCAGTGTCAGATCACCCATGGTGAGGGTGCCGACCGCATGACCGGGTGACAATGTTCCACTGTTGACGATGACATCGCCGACTTCTCCGTGACCGGCCAGTGTGCCGCCGGCATTCACCGTGACCACCGATTCGGCGCTGGTCCCGTTGATCACCAGCGTGCCGCCCTCAATCGTGGTTGCGCCGGTAAACGCATGCTCTCCCTCGATGACGGTGGCCCCAATTCCGATGTGTTCCAGCTGCGTGGAACCAGCGATTTCGACCGCTTCCCCGTCGGCTTGACCGTTGCTGGTGAAGTAATGGTTGTCATGGTCATGGTCGAAGATGATGCGGGCATCGCCAAATCCCCCCTCCACAAACGAAGCAGAGAAAATGCCCGGCGCTTCGCCGGCGCCAATCCGGATCTGTGCGCCTGAACCCGCTGCCCAGGCTAGCTCTACAGTTGAGCCCTCGCCGAAATCGGCGGTTCCGCCACCCTCGACGCTGACTCCCCCGGCGCCGAACTGACCGACCCTCACTGTGGGAGACTCGGTCAGCGTCCCCGCACTCAAATGACTGCCCTGGCCCTGCACCACCACTTGGCCTTCTGCCAAAGCGTTGACTCCGACTCGGAAGTTTTGGCCGATCTCCAACTGCCCGCCATCGGACACGGTCACGGTTCCCCGGCCACTGGGTGCAACCACAAACTCATCCGAGGCATGCCAGGATGAATCTTCACCTTCCACGATGGCCGTACTGGTTTCCCCTTTGGTCGTGGTTTCAACCCGGACAGGCGACTGACTGATCAAGGCGCCGCCATCGAGAATGTAGAGGCTGCCGACGCCGAACTGCCCGATGCGAGTGAAAGAACCGTCCACCACAAGCTCCCGGCCAAAGCGAACAACAAGCGTCCCGGAAGCGTCCTCCTCCGTGCCCACGAAAAGACCGTATGCCGCTCCGTCCGCCGTTTGTACGGCGGCCATGCCACCATTATTGATAACGGCTGACACGGATTCGGTCGGTACGCCATTCGACCAGTGGAAAGGGTCACTCCACAGGTCGTTCACGGCTGTCCAGTGGGTCGTTTCGGATCGTGCAGTTGTCATGCCCGACGCGATACCGCACGCGACCAGGACGATCAGAAACTGAATTGCAGGTTTGAAATTCATTTGCAGACCTCTTGCGCGGTTTCTCGTGGCAACGATGATCTCAGGGCTGCTCGAAGCGGTCGCCGAATACCGAATCGATCAGTTCGAACGCACCCAGGTCCACGCCATCGCCTGAAATCCTCTGGTGTCCGTCCAGGTCCGTGGGCACATCCTCGACGTATTCGTTGTTGCCGGCGGCAATGGCCGGGGAAGTCGCCCTCAGGCGCAAATTCCCATCGGTGCTGGGCGCATCGGACGGGTCGACCGGTTCGACGAAAGCCGGGTCCTCGTCGGGCAGATTGGATTGATCGATTTCGTCGCCGCAATGGGTCGCCCAGATCCCAGACATCTTGCATCCTTCGGCCAGGCTGTGGCTGACCGTCGAGTGCGCACCTTCGAGGTTGTGGATCGCATGCACGCCATTGTTCCAGAGCAGGCTGTTGCGAATCTCGACCTCGATGTCACTGCCGGAATTGAAGATGGCCCCGCCGTCATTTGCCGACGAGTTGCCGCCGAAAGTGACATTGGTCAGGACGGCGCTGCTGCCGCCGATATGGACGGCCAGGTGGGCCAGCCCGCCGCCGGCGTCGGCGGCAGCATTGCCGCTGAACACAACATTGGTCAGGGTCGGGTTGCTGGTACCGGTCTGGGCAAAGCTGTGCATGCCGCCACCGAACTGACCGGCGGAGTTGCCGATGAATTCGACATTGGTCAGTACCGGTTCACTGGCTCCGAATTCATCGATGAAATTCAGCAGCCCGCCACCCGATGTTGCGGCGATATTGCCGCTGAAGACCACGTTGGTCAGCCTGGTCGTGTTATCCCCGTCCGGTCCATCATTGGCCATGCCGGCGCCGGTGGTGGCGGAATTATCCTCAAAGATCACGTGCTCGAGGGTCGGGTTGCTCGATCCACCGCGACCATCGTTCATCATGCCTCCGCCGCGCTGGGCGTCATTGCCGGTAAAGCTGACCTGGTCAAGGCTGGGACTGCTGTTGCCGGATTGACCGTCGTTGAGCATGCCGCCACCGCGGGCGCCGCCCTCGTTCTCGTCAAAACTGACCTGGGTCAGAACCGGACTGGCATTGCCGCCGAAGCGTCCGTCATTGAACATGCCTCCGCCGCCCAGGCTGGCAAAGTTTCCGTGAAAGCTGACATTGGAGATTGAAGGACTGCATTCGTTGTCACTGCCCTGGGCGCGGCAGACCAGGCCGCCGCCAAGATTGCGGGGTATACCGCCGTCGGCGTTGCCGCCGGTGATGACAAAGCCGTCAATGACGGTTGCGTTGGTGATGTTGGCGCCGGACTGGCCATCGACAACAACCACGTGATAGGTATTGCCTGAAAGCTCGCCCGAGGCATTGATGTCACCACTGAGCACGGTTTCGTTGGTTTCCCAGTCGCGCGCTTCAAGACTGATTTCACTGCCGGCAAAGCCGCCGTAAAGCGCCAGGCCGTCTTGATCGATGGTGAAGCTGGCCTGGCGGTCATTCGGGTCATCGGTGGGCAGATAGGTGCCCTTGGCCACCCAGATCTGGCAGGGCTCGGACAAGCGCAAGGCATCGTGCAGGTCGGTGAAAGCCGAACCCCAGGTCAGACCATCAGCGGGCTCGGTAGCTTGCAGGTCGACATGCACGACACCGTCGTCCGGGCACTGCGAAGACAGCGTTTCGTAGGCGCCCAGATCAAGCGCCGAGCCGACCAGTCGGGCATAGCCTGCCAGATCGCTGTCGGGCAACCCGGCGTCGAATGCATCATTGTCTCCGGCATCGATGGCCGGCGATCCGGACATCAGTCGCAGATCACCCGACTCGGTGGGGGCATCGGCCGGGTCAAGCGGAGCCACGAACAACGGATCGGCATCCAGGTTGTTGCCGCCGTCTTCGCCAATGTCCGGATTCCAGCCCGCGCCACTGCCACCGGAGTTGGCGATCAGACTATGGAAGACCTCGGTGGTGGCATCAATCTCGTTGCAAATCGAGGCTGAAGCCGAATCGTCATTTCCATCGGCTTCGTTGTCCCGAATGATGACATTGGTCAGTTCGACGGAAGCGCCCAGGAAATTGTAGACGGCGCCACAGTCGCTGCCGGCGGCATTGCCACTGAATGTCGAGTTGACCACCATGGCATCGACAAGACTGCCGTTGGCCAACGCACCACCATCTCTTCCCGCGGCATTGCCGGAGAAGACCACATTGAACAACTCCACGGTCGCACTGTTGATGCCATACATGGCGCCGCCGTCGGCATCCGCCTCATTGGCCTTGAATATCGTGTTCACGATGGTCATGGACGCATTGCTGCCGGAGACATTGATTGCACCGCCCAGGTTGGACGCATTGCCGACGAACACCACACCGTCGAGCCAGGCCTGGCCGCCGTCATGGTAAAGACCGCCTCCGGCCTGTTCGCCCGAATTGTCACGAAACGCCACGTCGACCAGGGTCAGGTCGGCATCCAGGTTGTGGATGCCGCCGCCACGTCCCGCGAACTGATCGGCGTCCGACGCATATCCGTGACGAATAGTCAGGGCGGCCAGGGTGGCCGAGCCGGCAACTTCGGGAATCAGGATGACCCGTTCATCGGCTTCTTCGGGCAGCGCATGGGTCTGGATGATGGTTTCATCCCGGCCGGCGCCAAACAGGGACACGGGCTTGTCCAGGACCAGGGACTCTGTATAGATCCCCGCCGCGATGACAATGTCGTCGTGATCGACGGCCACATCAACGGCATGAGCAATGGTTGCGCAGGGTGATTCGATTTCAAGGCAGAAATTGTCCGCGTCGTCCCCTTCCGGCGCGACATAGCGAGTGCCTGTTCCACCCGTGACCACGGCCCGGATCTGGCCGGGCTGACTGGTGTCAATGGAGGCTTCAAACCCTTCTGGAAGCTCACCAATGCTCAGCCCGTTGTCCGTGAGCGTGCCGTCATATATCATCAAGGTATAAGTGCTGGCCGCGAATTCTCCCGTGTCGCTGATGTTCAACTGACCATCCAGGGTCAGGTCGCCATCGGTCATGATCAGATCGTTGATGCCGCCACCAACGGTTCCCGGCGCGCCCAGGTCGAATTCCAGAATGGAGCCAGCGGAAAGATCAAGGGTATCCATTGACAAGGTGCCCGTCGAAGGTCCCGGTGCAATGACCCCACCATCGAGCACACTGACGTTTCCGACGGTACCCAGTCCTTCAAGAATTGCTTCCGATTCGACCGTCATTTGCCCGGCGAGAAAATCATCGACCCGTAAGCTGCCCTCGGCAATCCGGGTTGATCCACTGAAGCCGATGCTCATCCCTGTCAGCGTCAGGACCCCCTGACCGGTCTTGGTCAATTCGCCTTCGCCCTGAAAATCCGTGGCGATGGTAATGTCGTATCCTGCGGTATCAAAAAACGCGCCACCGGATTCGATGACGATATCCTCGGATGCAAACGCCCTGAGAAAGTCATCCTGATGTCCGGATGCCCTCAGCACACCGCCGTCGAAATGGATTTGCGCGCTTCCTTCACCCTTTTCAACATAAGAAACCGTCACGGCGCCGCGTGCCTGCTCGCTGCCTTCCAGGTTCAACACACCATGGGCGTTGTCCGTGATCGCACCCTCTCCGAGGATGAGGTGTTCTCCAATCTCGATCAGCCCGCCATCATCAACCGTAAAAGTACCCAATTCACCCCGGCCGATCGACATCACCCCGCTGACTTCCAGCAGCGAATCCTGACCGCGTACGGTGGCCGCGGACCCCGAACCCAGACCGGAGGCGGTGTTGGCATTCCCATGCACGGTCGTGGCGGCGCCATCCTCGATGGTCAGCGTGCCCCAACCGAATCCACCCACCAGCAAGCCCGTGTCGCTGACGTTGTTTTCCCTGCGAATGTCCCAGAGAGTACCCTGACCGGTCACCAGCACCGCACCACTGCCCTGGGTGCCGGGTCCGATCCAGCCGTTGCCCACGGACACAACCTCTGCGCCATCCTCGATGGTCAGCGTTCCGTCACCGAATCGGCCGATGTATGAAATATGCTGGACCTCCAGGTACGAATCCGGACCGGTGACGGTCACCGCTGCCTGAGCGGGGACACCCGAGCCGATCTCCACCGACGCAGCGCCAGAGCCGGAAACAATCACCTCACCGCCGTCTTCGATAATCAATGTCCCGGAATCATCATTCTTGGCAATGATGAGTGCGACGTTTTCCGGTTGATTGCCAAGAATATGCCAGGCAGCATCCTCGCCGCTGACCGTGACCAGGCTTTCAGAGCCGGGTTCCCTGGTCATCCAGACTTGCCCATCGACCTCGACCTTTCCACCCGCCAGGATGGACAACGAAGCCGTTCCGGTATCGGCCACCACCAGGTCACCGATCTCCCAGGGACTGGCATGGTCCCCGGGAACCGTCACATCCTCATCATCGATCACGATCTCGGCGCCGGCCGGAAGGACATGCAGGGCCAGGACGCAAGAGGCCGCGAGCAGGCCGCAGAAGAATCCGGTCGGCAGACCGGTACTGAAGACAATCTGGCGGTCGGTGGTGTCGGTGGCCGCGCAGTCGGTTGGCCCGGGATGTTCCATTGTGTGTGTAGTCATGACAGGATCCGGCTCTTGTTGTCCTTATCCTGTCTAGCGACATCACGCCTGATAATTCGCCATCCGGTTTTCGGTTCATCGACACGGACCGCTTGTTTGCATGCCTCACAGGATCCGAAAACCCGGGTGAAGCCGGCCGATGAAACACGCTATAACCACATTGTCACATCCGGTACGATAGCCAATTCACGTTCACACCTGATCGGCGCCGGTGCTCCGGTCCGGTCAATGGCATTACTTGTCACACCTCCAAGCGGTGCGCGTGGCTTAGACAGAAAGATTCAACAGGGAGTAATCGGATGTTCTCACGAACCGGTCTTTTTTCACTGCTGGTCCTGGTGGCGTTTTCCACCCAGGCCAATGATGAAGCGACGGACAAGTCACTGCTGGAGCGCCAGGTCAATGCTGTCGCATCGATTGGGGTAGTCCGCCATTTCCACCCGCACGATGGCGTGGAGGCAGTGGATTGGAGGAGTGTCTTGCTGGAGGCCTTCGCGCTGGCCGAAGACGCGGGATCGGATGCCGAATTCGCATCCGGGCTGGCCGACTTGCTGAGCCCTATTGGAACCGGCCTGCAACATGACGCACCCGAGGATGGTGACATCGAGCTGAAGGAATTCGAGTGCGAGTCCGACGATCCGGTCATTCGCTGGGTTCACAGTGGCTTCGGAGCCCCGCCCCTGGCCGCCAGGAGCGGCATCTATGCCAGTCGCCGCAGCATTTCCGGGGTCGAGGAGTCGGTCGCGGAAGTCGAGATTTCCAATGCCATGAAATCCCTGTCCGCAGACGGGCTTCGGGGTCGTTCGCTGAAGTATTCCGCACAAGCTCGGTTGATCGACGGTGGGCAGGCTGCTCTTTGGCTGCGTGTCGATGGGCCGGAAAGCGAAGTGCTGTTTTTCGATAACATGCATGACCGGCTCATCGACAGCAGCGACTGGTCCGAGCACGACATTACCCTTGATGTCCCTGAAAAGGCCGAACAGATCTTGTTCGGTGTTATGAAATTGGGCCCGGAACATGCCGATTTCCGATCGATCCGCCTGCGTGATGTCAACGCATTCGATGAACAGGAGCAATCCCTGCTGTCGGATACTGAAAAGTGGAACCTCGTGTCGCCGCAGAACGGCCATGAGATGAATATCGAGCTCGACGATGATGGTTTCGCGATCGAGCTCGTTCCCAATGCTCTCGAGATGCAAGAGGCGGCCATCGACCGGATCATGCCGGAGGATGCACCGTCGCATGCGCAAATCGAACTCAAGGATGGCTCCACCCTGCATGTGCCTTTGGTACTTTGTCAGAGCGATTCGGCACTGGATGAGAGCCACCGGCACAAGCTCGCGGCTCGCCACGGCGCCTTCGACCCCGAAGCGCTGACACCGGCCGAGCTGGCACGACTGGACGTGGCGACGGCCTGGCCGGTTGTTCGGCATTTCTATCCCTACCAGGAGCTGGTCGATGACTGGGCCGCCATATTGCAGGATGCACTTCAAGCAGCAGCCTTGGTGACCGACCGCGAAGGTCATGGTCAAGTATTGAAGCGCATGCTGGTGCCGCTGGAGGATGGCCACGTGTATGTCATCGATAACGACCCATCCAGTGCGATCGATTGGGCCGGCTTGCCGGTTGCGCTGAGTTTCGCCGAAGATGAACTGTTCGTGGTCAACAGCCTTGAACCCGAGCATATCCGCATCGGTGACAGGATCGTATCCATCGACGAGAAGCCGACCAGTCAGTGGTTTGAAGATCGCCGCCCGCTGTATAGCGGGTCCCCGCAATGGCAGACGATGCGCGGAATCAGGGACCTGGTCTGGGGAGATCGAGGGCAAACGCGGGCGCTGATGCTGGAGCGCGGTGATGAATTGATCGAGACGGTGCTGGAACTCGAGTCGGGAACGATTCTCCCCGCTCACACGCACGATACGATCCGGGAGCCCGCGGAGGGGATCATCTATGTTGATCTCGTGGCCATAGATGAAGGCCAGCTTCAGGAGGTCCTTCCACGCCTGGCCGAAGCGCGCGGCGTGGTTTTCGATATTCGCGGTTATCCGGGCGAACCAGCCCAGCGCATTCTCTCTCACCTGCTCGAACAAGACGATGACTGGGAAGACTGGATGCGAGTGCTTGTGGCCCGCGCCCCCGGCGGCGACCTGGTCGAGGCCGCAAGCTTCGGGTGGACACGCCCCGCCGACACGCCTCACATCGAGGCGCCCGTGGCATTCCTGACCAACGCAAACGCCATCAGCTACCCGGAATCCATACTCGGCCTGGTCAAATATCACGGCCTGGGCACCATTGTTGGCTCCAACACGGCTGGTTCCAACGGCAACATCCTGTTCCTGAACCTGCCCGGCAACTTCCGGGTCTCCTACACCGGCATGCGCGTAATCGGTCCCGATGGCGAGCCGTTCCAGGGACAGGGCATCAAGCCGGATGTCGAAGTGCATCCAACAGCCGACGGGCTCCGGGAAGGCCAGGATGAAGTCCTGGAACGGGCTCTGGAAGTGCTGGATCGAGGACAATGACCGGGCTCAAGCCCCGGCGCAACGGTTTGAAATAGCCGGGCGTGATGCGTATACATCGGGCTGGCCCAAAACTGCCTTGGCCGATTTAGTCATGTTTGCTGCGCCCTGGCTGGATGCCTTCCTCTTCGGAGCAGTGGCGGCGATTTCGCTTCCGATTGGTGAGGCTATTGGTGCGCTGTTGCGGCCCTCGCCGCGTACCATCGCCACCATCATGGCTTTTGGCGCCGGTGGGCTGTTGGCCGCGCTGAGCTTCGAACTGGTATTGCCTCCGATCGAACGAGGTCATCATGCGGTGCTCGCCGGTGGGCTGATCATTGGCCGCCTGACTTTTGTCGGACTCAACCACCTGCTCAACAAACGGGGCGCCTTCCTGCGCAAGGCGGCCACGTTATCCAGCCGTGCACGCGGGCATCGCATCCGCGAAGTCAAAGCGGCCGTCAAGGAGCTTGCCCGAATCGACATACTTCGCTCGCTGACACCCAAAGTTGGTCAGGGCCTGGTGGCGCAGGCCAGACATGTCCAGGTGCCGGCCGGAGATGATATCGTCCGACAAGGTGAATCGGGCGATTGCCTGTTCGTGATCAATCCGGTGGCGAAGGGTGGGCTGCCGTGATGACCGTGTTCGGTTTTGTCGCGGGCATCATGCTGAGGATATTCGCAATCGGAATCCCGATTGACCAGAAATCGGCAGGTTATTCAGAGGCTCCTTATTCTTTCGCGAGCCCTAACTAGTCAGCTTCGATCATTCAATAGATAAGTGGGCACTTGTCGGTCGATACCCTTTGAAGTGCTGATTGCCAAAGGCAATGAACTTTTCCGATCGATCTTCAGAAAGTCTTTGATAGGTTGTGTCACAGATTAGAATCTGCTTCGGAGGGCAGGCCGATTCAAGGCGTGCGGCCAGATTGACCGTTGGGCCCAGGGCCGTGTATTCGATTCGTTGTGTACTGCCAATATCACCGACCACAGCCGGCCCGCTGCTGATGCCCAGACGCATTTGCAATGGATAGGGTAGCAGCTTCTGTGTGTTCAGGTGATGCAGGCGCGACAGCATGGCACAGGCCGCATCAATACAGCGATCAGCGTGATCGGCAGCCGGATCCGGCGCACCGAAAAACGCCATGATACTGTCCCCGATGAACTTGTCCAGGGTGCCGTTTCGATCAAAGATTTCGCCGAGCATTTCTTCGTGGTAGGCGCTCAAAAGGTCTGCGACATCCGCCGGGCCGAGTCGCTCGGAAAGCTCGGTGAAAGGCACCAGATCAGCAAAAAGCACACTGATCTCACATTCTTTTGGAATGAGTCGCTCACGATCAAGATTGCTGCCGGACAGAAGTTGGTTCACTACGGCCGGAGCGTGGTATCTCAGCAGCCTGTTGCGAATTCGTTCTTCATCCTGAAGGCGTTCAGCGAGCAGTGTTCTTCTGACGCTGTAGGCCATCAGGTTGCCAAGCGCACTGAAAAAGGTGATGTCCTCTTCATGCCCTTCCAGCCAGTGATCCACAGGCAGGGTTGCATCAGCGTAGAGCACTCCGAAAACCTGGTTTTCATCCCAAACCGGAACCGCCATCGCGCCGCGGATCCCCTTCTTGTGTATGCTGCCACTGGCTGACAGGCGGTTGTCCTTTCTTGCATCGACTGTCTTGAGAGCAACCTGCCCGGAGTAGACATGGTCGCAAATGGTACGGCTGATCCACTCGGCATCTGACTCAAAGGGCTGATTCTTGCGTACCGCACACAGCGGTACAAGTTTTCCACTGCTTTCCGAATCCACCAACAATGCAAGCCGCTCAACGCCCTGGATATCACTGAATACGGCATCCGAAACGGCCTTGAAGACCTCATCGACACCGGAAGCGCGGCCCAGTTTCTTGGACAGATCCATCAGGTATTGAAGCCGCTGGACGGCCTGTTCGGACTTGTCTCCTGCAATCCAGCTATTCTGAAGTTCGCTTGCGCTGCGAATGGTTGTAAGGCCCGGGTTTCTGGAAGAGCGCCGTTGATCATCACTCTCATGTCCTTTCTTGCTGACCTTGACTTGGCTCCTTACGCGCGCAAACTCGATAAGGTCTCCGTCGTTCAATGGCACGGGAATGTTGCCAATGAACGTGCCGTTGATCTGGGTTCCGTTCTTGCTGCCCAGATCCCGGATTCTCCACAGGCCCTCTTCGTCGCGGATCAGCTCGGCATGGTGCCGGGACACGCCGAGGACCTGCAATCTCAAGTCGCAATCGCTTCCCCGCCCGATTGTGGTGGGGCTGTTTCGTGCCACCATTACTTCGGGCCAGGGTCTCTGAATATGCAGCATCAGTTGGCCGCTATCGGTACGGTCGGACATTTGTCTCTTTTTCCCTTCCATTCCCCCACGGGCCATCATGACGTCATTTGCGGTGATCGTTCATTGGTGAAGACTGCGCAGGTACACTATTCTTCGAATCGATCAGCGAAGATTTCGTTGCCGACGCCCAGCGTATGCTGTGCCTGCAACGGGGAGACACCGTCGGCCTCGGCCTCGGCGATGTTGACGATCACGCCGTCATCCATGTCATTCTGGGTCACCGTATATGTGCCGGTCAGGATACAGGTATTACCCGGCGCCACACTTGCACAGTTCTGCACATCGGGATCGAGCATTGGGTCGCTGACGGCCACGTTGTCGAGCGAAACATTGCCGGTGTTGGTCGCCGTGACCGTGTACTCAATAACACTGTCGACATCGATTGGATCCGGAACATCGGTCAATTCCTTGTCCAGACTCAAGTCCAGCTCCATGACCAGGAAAGCGAGCGCACTGGATCCACCACCGCCCGGTGAAGGGTTGAACACGGTCACATCCACGTTGCCCGGTTCGGTGACCTCGCTAGCCGGCACCTCGGCGGTCAATTCGGTTTCACTGATAAAGTTGGTGACGAGATCAACGCCGTCAAAACGCACCACCGAGTCTTCCACAAAGTCCTGCCCGAAAGCGCTCAGGTTGAAGCTGCCGCTACCAACCTCGATCGAGTCCGGGTCAATCGAAGTCAGCACCGGCTCGGGATTGTCCGGTGGAAGCACTTCGAGCTGCAGGTCGACTTCGGTGACCGGGTTGGCCGGGTCGTTGCTGTCGATGCACACCGTGGCATTGTAGATATTCGGAGTCAGTCCGGTGGCGTCGAAGTCGACAAAGACGTCCATGTTGTCGTTCCCGTCGATCGATCCGGATTCGGGATCAATATCATCGACCCAGACCGGCAGAACGCATCCCGGATCGGATTCGTTGACGGCCCAGTCCAGACGCTGTTCACCGTGGTTGTTGATGGTGAACATCTTCGTGTCGGCATCGTCGACTTCGAGGGTTTCGGACAGGCTGGGGGGAACCACGTCGATGTCCGGTGGATCGATGGCCGCCACTTCCAGTTCGACCGGAACGACCATCACGCTTCGCCGAGGATCATTGGTTTCAATACAGATCTGGGCTTCATGGATTCCCTGGGCAAGGCCATCGGCGTCAATTTCCACTTGCAGGGTGTCGGTGCTTCCGGCAGCGGTGGTGCCTGAAGTCGTCATGATAGCCAGCCAGTCAATGGCATCTGGAGAGGCGCACGCTGTCGGCACCGCAATGCTCATCGAAATCAGACTGGACCCTCCGTCGATATCATCGATATAAGTGGCAGTACCGGTGTCGGTATCGATTGTCATCATCTCGGACGGACCCCCGGTGGCAGGCACCCGGGCCCAGTAAAGTGTGTCGGTGGAATGATCGAAGTCCATGTCCTGGATTTCGGTTGCCATGTCAACGCCCAATGAACCGACAACATCTGCCTGTCCGCTGTGCTTGTCGATTGCCAGCAGCACTTCATCCTCGATGTCGATGCCATACATCTGACCGTCGAAACTGATTGCGATGGCGACGACGATAGCATTCGTCGACATGCCGGACCATTCAATCTTGCCCACTTGGGTAGCTTCCAGGCTGGCGACGTCGATGGTATAGATATAGGAGTCCTCAAAGTCGTACAGTACTGCGTACAGTGCTTCGGTGGAATAGTCCCAACTCATGCTTGTCCAGACATTCGACGCGTGAGCGCCGGTTACATCCCCGACCTCGGTAAAATCACCGGTTTGCGTGTCAAAGGAAAACAGGGTGTGAAAAGTCGATCGAAGCAACAGGTGCTCGCTGAAATCGTTGTCGACAAAGGCACCTGCAGTCAGGGGTACGAATCCGGATGAATCATTAAGCACATTGAATGTCCCCGGATCGAGCACATCGAGGCTGACATAACCCTGATCGGGACTTTCCGTGGTTGAAAACGCCGGCACGGCCTGCGAAGACCGCATCTGTGGACCGGCTTGAGCCGGTTCGTGAAGGAATGTGCTCCAGTTCAGCGCGATGGAACCATCGACATTGTCAATGGTCAGCGAATCGCTGGCGGTTCCATCCGTGGCCACAGTCACTTCCAGCGACTCCGGATCCGTGCGAGCACACGGCGATTCGACCAGCAGATCGAGATCGACGATTTCGGTGGCGCCGGCACCCAGCATCAGTCCGGATTCGACCCCGTCCAGATGGCCGGCCAAGCTGGCCGTGATATCGATCGGTGATTCCCCCGAGTCAATCTGGACCGAGTACTCGCCATTTTCATCGGCGCTGATGTTCCAGGTGGTATCGGCGCCGGCGATTTCGATGTCGGCATGTTCGGCCGGCTGGAGATCATCGTTGCAGTAACCCAGGCTGTCGATCTGCCCGGAGATGGTTCCGTAGTGGGCCGGCGCCTGAACGTCCAGGTTGATCGGAACGAAAAGCACCGGGCGCATCGGATCATTGGTCAGCACGCACAACGTGGTCGAGTAATCGCCCGGAAGCAGTCCGTCGGTATCGAATTCGACATCGATCGTGTCAGCATCACTGCCTCCCACGCTCCCGCTTTGAGCTGACAGCGACAGCCACTCGACACTGACCGGGCTGTCACAGGTCGGTGCATCGAAGTTGGTCAGACCGAACTCGGCCGGACCACTGTAGCCTTGTAGTACATGGACCCGGAAGCCGAGCAGGTCTCCCGCTTCCACGGGAATGGTTTCCGACTCCTCGAAATGATCCACCTCGTTCCAGGTATCGGCCAGGAATGTAAAGTCGTCATTGACTCTGTACCAGGCATCGCTGTACCAGGTGACCGGGGTCTCAAAGCCCCAGTCAAAAGAAACTTCGCCATCGCGCGGAACGGTGATCTGGAACTCGGTATAGCCGACGACCCCTTCGTCACCACCCATGACAAAGAGCTCTACCGGCGGTCCCGGTTCATCGTCAATGAATCCGCCAACGGCCGGAGGGTTGTTGACAACCGTCCAATTGGCCGGGTCGTAATAGCCGGCAAAGTCGCTGATGCTTCGCGCGCCGGATGTTGTGTCCTTAACCTCGATGGCCCACTCCAGGGTCTGGTCACCCAGATTTTCCAGTGTCAGCGGGACCGAATCGGTATCATCCGGAAACATCTGCATGTCAATTTCTGTCGGCTGCAACTCTGCCGTTGGCGGCAGCTCATCGAACAGGCATTCGTAACCCTCGATCCGCACATTGTCAACAAAGATACCGGGTGTAGTCGATGAGCCGGAATCCAGTGTCCATCTCAGTCGCAGATTGTTGCCCGCGGCATTGGTGATATCCGCATCCAGCCGATTCCAGAACCGTGTTTCCATGAATTGATTCTCCCAGACCGTACTCGATACACCATCGACGATCGCTTCGAGCGTTGCTTCATGGTTATTGGGGCCGAGCAGGTCCCACGCCTGGCCCCAGTAAAGAGTCATTCCATCGACACCGGCTGCCGCCGAAAGGTCGATGGTCCCCGATTGAAGGGACTCATGACCCAGGGTCGCGAAATCCCCATCCAGATTGGTCCCCCAGCAGTTATCCCCCACCTTGCACTCGTTGGGCCAGTCGTTGGGACTGCCCCATTCCCAGGGCAGGGGAAAGCCGGGAGCATCGGTGAAATAGCCCCCGTCATCGGAATCGAAGTCCTCGCTGTAATAGGTCGTGGCGTCCTTGAAATAGCCCGGTGCTTCACAGGCATGGAGATCGGGATCGACATCGATGTCGACGGTGATATCTTCGGTCAGCGGGCCGACGGTCACCAGTGTTTCGTCGTAGCCATCGGCCAACACGGTGACCTGGAGTTCGAACTGCTGACTTTCCGGCAGATCGATGGC
>SL_3KL_010_SEDDRAFT_10001681_pt1 | contig 20207 bp, 19 predicted proteins | sample SodLakKL_010_SED_2_FD_10381 | JGI IMG/M metagenome (IMG submission 10381) | reverse complement strand
CTGGGACCGCCGCTGGCCCTGGCCGCCGCCGCATTCCTCCTCGTCCCCGGCCGTGGACGGGCACAGGACACCCAGCCCGACGCTTCGGTCCCCGGGCAGGGCTTCCCGGATATGCGTCTCCCGGCTCCGTCGGCGGGGGGGGGCGCAGCGCTGGACCCCGCAGCGCTGGACGTCGGGGGCGAGGCCGCGAGCGAAGATCCCGCCCTCCTGCTCCACCAGCGTCTCCGGCAGGCGGAGCGGGATCACCTGGTGCGTGTGGGGGTGTGGGGCCTGGCCAACGCGGCCGCTGGGACAGCCATGGCCCTCGCCGCGGACCGGGGGGAACGTCCCACCCTCCACGCCTTCGGAGTACAGACGGCGGGTTGGGGGTTGGTGAACACGGGGATCGCCGCCGCCGGCCGCCTTTTCGGAGGTCGGGGCGACCCGCCGAGCACCCCGGGGGAAGCGCTCCGGGACGAGTCCCGCTGGGGCCAGATCCTGGTCCTGAACCAGGGATTGAACGTGGGCTACGCCATGACCGGCGCCGGGCTCTGGGTCGCCTCGGGAAGGGGTCTTCGGAACGGCGATGAGGTGAGGGGCCATGCTCAGGCGGTGATCGTCCAGGGGCTGGGCCTCTTCGTCCTCGACGGGGTCGCCTGGCTGGGCCATCGGGAACGGATGCGGACCCTCCGGGAATGGTTTGACGGTGCCGAGGCGGCCGTCTCCCCCGGGGGAGGGATCGAGGTCCGGTTTCCGCTGAAGTAGACCCCATTCTCAGGGGAACGCCAAGGCGTCGGCGGCCGCCCCGCCGCCTCCCGGTTCCGGCGTCATCCCTCCTCAAGTGTTGATTGAGCCGACGCTTACGTCGGCGGGATCTATCCTGGACAGCCCTCCGGTCCTGACGTTACCATGACCATGCGGGCCGGTCCGGCTTCGCTGAGAGTCGGGCCCTTCGCCATGACGAACGGCGACTCGAAGCCAAGGAGGAACGATGAAGCGCGTGGCCAAGCTCACGATGACGATCCTGGGGTCCGCAGTCCTCACGACCGCCTGCGCAGAACCACCGGCGACCGACTCCCCCCCGGATCCTGCCGAACCGTCGTCGACGGAGTTCCACGAGCCCAACCACGATGAGTTGGGAGAGGTGGCCTTCCAGGTCACCTGCGCCGACGCGGTCCGCCATGACTTCGACCGGGCGGTGGCCTTGGTGCATCACATGATGTATCAGGAGGCTCGGAGTGCCTTCCAGGAGATCAGCGAGGCGGATCCGGAGTGTGCCATGGCGCACTGGGGCATCGCCAAGACCCTTTTCCAACCCATGTGGCCCTCGAGGCCAGGTCCGTCGGAGCGTCAGCGGGGGTGGGACCACGTGCAGACCGCCCGTGACATGGGCCCCGGAAACGAGCGTGAGGCCGCCCTCCTCGACGCCACCGAGGCCTTCTTCGAGGATCCGGAGGTCGACGAGTACTGGCCCCGGATCGAACGCTGGGCCACCGCCATGGAGGAGGCCTACCAGGCCCACCCCGACGACAACGAGGTGACCGCCTTCTACGGCCTCGCCGTCATGGCCCGGGGTCAGACCACCGACGACCCGGTGGGGCACAACGCCCAGGCCGCGGAGATCCTGGCCCAGGTGCTGGAACGGGAACCCCTGCATCCGGGAGCCATCCACTACACGATCCACGCCGACGACGTCACGGGCCGGGCATCGGAGAACCTCGAGGTGGTGGACCGATACAGTGAGATCGCCCCCCAAACCCCCCATGCCCTCCACATGCCCAGCCACATCCACGTGCGGATGGGGAACTGGCCCGAGGTGATCGAATGGAACCGGGAGTCCGCCGAGGCGGCGCTGCTCCACCCGGTTGGTGACGCGGTCTCCTTCCACTACATCCACGCGCTGGACTACAAGCTCTACGGGTACCTGCAACGGGGAAATGACGAGCAGGCCCGGGCGGTTCTGGACGACGCCCTTTCCACCGGACCGTACCAGGAGGACTTCAACAGCGCGTTCCACCTGGCCATCATGCCGGCCCGCTTCGCCGTGGAACGCCGCGCCTGGGATGAGGCGGAAGAGTTGGAGCCCAGGGAGCCGGACTACCTCGAATGGGATCGCTATTTCTGGCCCGAGGCGCTGAGTTGGTACGCCCGGGGGCTCGGAGCCGCCCATACCGGCAACCTGGAGGAAGCCCAGTCGGCGGAAGCCCGAATGATGGAGTTGCGGGACACGGCCGCCGAGTCCGGTGAGACCGCCTTCGCGACCTACATCGAGGTGGACCGTCTCATCCTGAGTGGACGGATCTCCCATGCCCAGGGCGACTCGGATCGGGCGGTGGCTCTCATTCGGGAGGCCGCGGAGCTCGAGCAGACGGTGGAGAAGCACCCCATCACCCCCGGTGCCCTGCTCCCACCCTATGAGGCCAAGGGGGACCTGCTGGCGGAGCTGGATCGGCCCACCGAGGCGCTGGCCGCCTACGAGGCCGGCCTCGATGTCTGGCCGAAGCGCTACCGTAGCCTCCTCGGCGCCGCTCGGGCGGCCCAGGCGGCCGGTGCCTCGGAACGGGCTCGCGAGCACTACGCCACCCTCCTGGACGTGGCCGACGAATCGTCGACGAACCGGGCCGGCATCGAGGAAGCACGACAGGCACTGGCCAACGACTGACCTGCCGCACTGACCGATCGGGGTTGCGGCTCAGGCCTCCCCGATCCGACCGTTGGCCGCTCCGGGTCGAGTATGGCCCCCGACCGCCACCGCTGCGGTGATGGCAAATGGAGCCTCGAGACGGTTGAGCTCGGCCTCCATCTGCTGGTTGATCTCCAGGTCCTGGTCGGGGCGGTCGCTCACCACAAGGATGTGGGTGATGTCGCCCCCGTTGACCAGCCGGCCTTCCCAGGTGAGGGCGGCGAGTCTGGCCTTTGTGTGCCCACCTTCCAAAAGGGCTTTCATCGGTCCCATACGGTCCCGGGCGATCGGGGGGACCAACACATATCCGTAGGTCCAGATGTCCCGGTGTGGAACGGCGCGGTGGTTGATATTCATGGTTCCTCACACACGGCGCTCACGGCACCGTATTCCCTGAAAGGATAGGCGGGACCACCCATGGACCAGGCGATCACGACAAGGGACCTTGCGGGACCCCTTGGGGGAGCCGTCGGGCGTCGGCGGCAGACAGCCCGTGCCCGTTGACGGGTCTCTCCCGATGGAACATCGCCCGGCAGAGGGCGGAAAGGCCATCGCTCATTGGGTGGACGTTCGGGTGACCGCCCAAGGGAGGGAGTCCGTCCTGATTTCTTCCTTCCGTCCTTCCTTCCATCCTCCCTTTCTCTCCTCCCCGACTCGATTCCGGACTTCCCGCGGTTCATGCAAGCCACTGGCGGGCTTCAGGATGGTCCAGATCGTCCCCACGGTTTCGTCCTCCATCATGCCACCGCCGGCCAAAGGCCCTCGGAGCCCCGAGGCGAGGAATCCCCGGGCGATCCCCGCCGGGTGCCGGCCCGAAACTGATCCTTTTGGCTGATCTCTGGGAGGCCTTCTGCCTCTTGAGCATGTGATCCAAGGTTCACCCTGAAAGGCGATGGGCCTCGGGGGGTGGGGCCTGCGATCTTCAGTCCATGCGAATCAGGGCGGGAGTCCTACGCCGGCGCGGCGTTAGACCCGTTTCGAGATCGCGCCAGAGGGCTGTCCAATACCACAGCCCACGCTTCTCGCACCGAAGGAATCGACCATGCTCGTCACACTTGCCGTCATTCTCATCGTCCTGTGGGCCCTTGGCCTGCTCAGCGGATACGCCTTGGGCGGACTCATCCACATGCTCCTCGTGGTGGCTCTCGTGGTGGTGGTTCTGCAGTTCCTTTCGGGGCGGCGCCGCGTCTGATCCATCCTGGATCCCCTGGGCCCAACAGGGGGGAGGTCCGCCGGCGGCCCTACGGGTCCACGGGCGACCCCCATGTCCGCGGGCGACCCCCATGTCCATGGGGCGGCCCCCCAGTGGAAACGCACCTCGACCGGAGGCACCGATGAGAATCCCAACCCGAGCGACCTTCGCCGGCTTCACCCGATTCGTCCTGGTCCTGGGCGCGTTGACCGTGAGCGCCTGTGCCCTGAATCCCGTCTCCGGGAGCAGGGAATTCGTGATGATCTCCGAGGCTCAAGAGATCGAAATGGGGCGGCAGGGGTCCGCCGAGGTGCTGGCCGCCATCGGTCGAGTCCCGGGCTCGGACCTCCAGGCCTACGTGAACGGGATCGGCCAGGGGATGGCTCGTCAGAGCGAGCGTCCGGAGCTCGCCTGGGAGTTCCACGTCCTCGATGACGCCTCGGTCAACGCCTTCGCCATGCCGGGGGGATTCATCTTTGTGACCCGGGGCCTGCTGACGCACATGACGAACGAAGCCCAGCTCGCCTCCGTGCTGGGACATGAGATCGGACATGTGACTGCTCGACACAGCGTCCAGCAGATGAGCCGACAGCAACTGGCCTCCCTCGGACTCGGGCTCGGATCGGTGCTCTCTCCCACCATCGCCGATTACGGGCAGGTTGCGAGCCTCGGACTGGGACTCCTTTTTCTCAGCTACAGCCGGGACCACGAGAACCAGTCGGATCAGCTTGGCTTTGGGTATGCCCTCGCCAGGGGGTATGACACCCGCGAGATGAGCAGCGTCTTCCAGATGCTCCGACGGAGCGCCCAGTTGGCCGGGGTCGGCCGACTTCCGGAATGGCAGTCCTCACACCCCGATCCGGGGAACCGGATCGAAAACGTGGAGCAGATGGTGGCCGCATCGGCCGAGGACTTCAGCACGAAGCTCGTCGGGGGAGACGCGTTCCTGCGACATCTCGACGGGATGGTGTACGGGGAGGATCCCCGGGTCGGATACTTCCAGGGATCCCGGTTCGTTCACCCTGACCTTGAGTTCGTCATGGTCTTTCCCGACGGTTGGGCGACGCAGAACGCGGCGGACGCCGTGACGGCTGTGAGCCCCAACCGGGATGCGGTGGTCCAGCTTCGGGGGGCCGAGGGGAGCGCGGCTGAGGCCGCCCGTCGGTTCCTGGCCCAGGACGGAGTCCAGGCGGGTCCTCCGTCCACCGGGACCATCCACGGAAACCGTGCGGTGATGGCCGAGTTTGCCGCCCGGGGTGGCGAGAACGAGTCGCTCCGTGGGATCGTGACCTTCATCGAGTACGCAGGGGCCACATGGGGGATCCTCTCCTACACCCTGGCCGACCGGTTTGCATCCTACAGCCCGGCCTTCTCCCAGTCGCGGGGGAGTTTCCAGCGCCTGACCGATCCCGCCGCGCTGGCCGCTCAGCCCCTGCGGATTCAGATCGATCAAGCCCCCCGGGCCATGTCGCTGCAGCAGTTCCACTCAGAGATGCCATCGACCATTCCCCTGGCCGAACTGGCCCTCATCAATGGGCTGGACGAGACGGCGCAGCTACGCGCCGGGCAGTCCATCAAGCGGGTCACAGGCACGGTGGTGGCCCGTGCGCACTGAATCCGAAGCTGGGCTGGATACTGGGACGGCGCCCGGGACGACCGCCGGGACCGGGGCCGGCCCAGACGTTCGGGTCCTGCGGGCATCGTTCAGCGAACGGAACGTCCGGCGTCTGAACGTCGGGGTGGCCGTGGGAGGGATCCTGATCACCCTGCCCCTCATGATGCTCATCGCCCTCGTCGTGTGGTTGACCTCCCCCGGCCCGATCCTCTACTCCCAGGAGCGTGTGGGGCGCGACCGTCGCCGCGGAGAGAGACGGAGAGGTGGCGCCGAAAGACGGGAACTGGACACCGGCCGACGAAGGCGCTGCACCGGCGGTCAGATCTTCACGATGTACAAGTTCCGGACCATGAGCACCCCCGCGAAGGGGAGCGCGACCCGGGAAGTCTGGGCCAGTCCCGACGATTGCAGGATCACGCCCGCGGGATCGATCCTCCGTCGCTACCGCCTCGACGAGCTCCCCCAGCTCGTCAATGTCCTTCGCGGGGACATGAATGTGGTGGGTCCCCGCCCTGAGCAGCCGGCCATCTTCCAGGAGCTCAGAGCCCAGGTGGAACGTTATCCCGAGCGACAGGCGGTGCTACCGGGGATCACCGGATGGGCCCAGGTCAACCACTCCTATGACCAGTCAGTGGACGACGTTCGCAGGAAGGTCGAGCTCGACCTCGAGTACATCCGCCGGAGATCCCCCGCCGAAGATCTCCGGATCATGGCACGAACCCTCCCCGTCATGGTTGGGAGGCAGGGAGCCCTCTGAACACGGCGCCCTCTGAGCACGGCACCCACTGGACTGCTGGCAGTTGGAACCCATCCATTCCCCAATGCCTGGACACCACTATGCAACGTCTCCATCGAACCGACCATTCCCCGAGCCCTCCGGCCACCCGGGCTCCGGCCATCCACCCTCCGAAGAGCGGCGGTTCGGCTGACAGCGCTCAGGATCCGTCCGGTGCATGCGCAGCCCCTCGATTCGCTCGGCGTGTCGGGCTCATGACCGTGCTCCTTGCCGTGGGGCTCGCCACGGCCTCGTGCGCGTCCTGGGGCCATCGGGAGACGGGCGTCGTGGTGGGCACCGCAGCGGGAGGAGCCGTCGGCGGGGTCATCGGAACCCAGTCCGGTTCGACGGCGCGGGGTGCCATCATCGGGGCCGTCCTGGGGGGTGCCGCAGGGGCGGTGATCGGACATCAGATGGACAAGCAGGCAGAGGAACTGGAGGCCCGGGTTCCCGGCGCAGTCGTCGAACGGGTCGGGGAGGGGATTCACATCACGTTTCCTGCGGGCCTCCTCTTCGACTTCGACTCGCACGCCATCCGTCCGGACGCGGCAGCGCACCTGCGCCAGCTCGCCCTCAGTCTCGGGGAGTATCCGGACACCCAGCTTCTCATCGTGGGCCACACCGACTCGGTGGGGAGGGACACGTACAACCATGACCTGTCCGTTCGGCGTGCTGAATCGGCGCTGAACCATCTCACGGCCCAGGGTGTCTCGAGACAGCGGGTCCAGGCCTCCGGCCGGGGGGAGTGGGAGCCGCTGGCGACGAATGAGACCGCGGCAGGGCGTCAGGCGAACCGGCGCGTCGAGGTGGCCATCTTCTCCGGCGAGGCCGCACGCGCCACCCCGTAGCTCTCGCGATGCCGATGACGGGCCGCATGATCCCAACCGGATCGCCCGACCCCAGTTCGCGTCTGAACCATTATCCCCCCTCACGGTGTTGTGGGCGTATGACCATACGTTCGCCTCCCCCATGGCCCTGGATTGGCGGGGTCCCTTCGGGGCCATGCCCGACGGGTATCGCCATTTCTGAGGGCTTGCTCCTTCGGTTTCCGGTCGAAGCCAGGAGGCGAACGGGTCGGAGGCGAAGGGGTCGGCTGACCTTTCTGCCGTTTCTCGTGTCGGCACTGGCGCTCGCCGTGGAAGCCGTAGCGCAGGACCCAGCGACAGCGGCCCTGGCGGCGTGCGACGGGAAGACGGTCACGGAGATCGTCATCACCCCACATGACCCTTCCTTCCTGTCCTTCCCCCAAGGTCTGAGGCCCCTTGCCCGCGGGGTGGGTCTCCACCACACGACCTCGAAGAAGGAGATGATCAGCCGGTTCATCTTGTTGGAGGCAGGGGAGGAGTGCACGGAGCGACAGCGGGCGGAATCGGAACGGATCCTGCGACTTCAGCCCTTCCTGGCGGACGCGAGCGTCCGTGCGCTACCGGATTCCGAGGAGGGTGTGCGCATCGAGGTCGAGACCATCGACGAGATTCCCACTGTGTTCGGGATGCGGGTTCGCGGCTTCCTTCCTTCCGCGCTTCGCTTCGGCAACGGCAACGTGGACGGTCGGGGCCTCTACCTGGCCGGGAATCTGCGAAGGGCGTCCGGATACCGGATGGGGATGGGGGTGGACGCGGCGGCCCACCAGGTCTTCGGCGGGCCCTACAGGCTCTCCTTCGAGGCGGAGCGTGCACCCCTCGGAAGCACCTTGGCTGTCGCCCTGGACCACCCGTTCTTCACCGACCTGCAGCGAACCGCATGGCATGTGGGGTTCAGGGACGTGAACCGCTACCTGGACTTAGTACCCCAGGAGGGTGACCGCCTCTCACTGGGAGTGGAGCGGCGCTTCTGGGACGCAGGAGGTGTGCGCCGCCTGGGGGTCGGACGCCATGGCGCCTACGCTGGAGTCCTCCTGACGGCTGAGTCTGTGACCCCGGCCAGCGTGGCCGTGGTCGTATCGGACTCGGGGCTCGTCGCGGACACCACCAATCCGTTGGGGCTTCCAGCCCCTGCCTACCGAAACCTGCGAATGAACGCCGTCATCGGGGTTCGGGCCCTCTCGTTCATGACGGCGCGCGGCTTCGACGCTCTCACGGCGGCCCAGGACGTGGCGACGGGGGTTCAGCTCGGCACCGTCGTGGGGCGGGGCACCTCCCGCTTCGGGAACCAGGACGAGGACCTGTTCGTTGCCGCGGACCTTTATGCGGGCCGGGGTTCCGTTTCGTCCTTCGCCGCGGTTCGGGTCGAGGGTGAAGCACGCCGGGGATCGGGAGCGGACCGCTGGGACTCCCTGGTGGGCAGCGGTCGACTGGCGTGGTACCTGAAACCTGCCGATGCGCACGTGGTCATCGGGAGCGTGGAGTTCAGCGGTGCGTGGCGGCAGCGCGTTCCCTTCCAGCTTCTCCTCGGTGACCGCGAAGGTGGGGTACGTGGGTATTCCGCCTCGCGGAGCGCCGGCGCCACGCGGGCGGTCCTTCGACTGGAGGAGCGATGGGCCATCGGTCGATTGACCCGGCACGGAGCGTTCGGCCTGGCAAGCTTCGCGGACGGGGGATGGGTCTGGGCGGGCGACGCGCCTTTCGGCACCGACAGTGGCATGAAGGCAGGAGTGGGTATCGGGCTGCTGGCAGCCTTTCCACCCCAGTCGCAACGGCTCTGGCGAGTGGATCTTGCGGTTCCGGTGCGTTCGGACCCCCACGCGGGGTGGGAGGTGCGGCTGACGAGTACCGGCACACGACGCTTCTGGAAGGAGCCGGATGACCTGTCCCGCGGGCGAGCCGGAGCATCCCCGGCCACGATCTTCGGATGGCCCTGAGGGGGCGGGAGTTGGGAAGGAGTCCCCTTCGAGCCTGCCAGGTCCGCGACGCATGACACCAAAGAAGGTCCATCACACTTTCGAACGATCCCGCTTTTGAGCGATGGTGAGGGCGGGGTCCTACCGCTAACGTTCTTATATCAAGATGCAGCTTGGGTGAGCGAGCAGGATAAGCCTACAAAGGAGCAAGCCATTATGTCCACTACCACTCTTATTGTGATTCTTTTGATCCTGCTCCTTTTCGGTGGAGGATGGGGATACTCGCGCCGCGGTCGATAGAAGGGGAGTCCCATTCGTTGGAAAGGGAGTCGGAGTAGCTGGTCCGGGGTCTTGTCGGCCGCCGGGCTACGCTACGTCCTTCCCCTCTCATCCTTCCGACTCTCCTTCCTCTGGGCGATACCCCGGGGAAAGGCGTTCAGCGATTGTTATCCATCAAACATGATCAGTACAAGACCGGCTTCCTCGGATCCGGGCGAATGCCCGTACCACCTGGGTTGGGCCGTTCTTCTTCCGGAGAAAAATATGAACCGATTCGTATTGGGTATAGCCTTAGTCACGGCCCTGGCGGCCTGCGGGGGCGAAGCCGAGTCCCGCGAAGACCTGGAGAGCCAGGCGTTGGCGGACACGGCAGCCCTCGAGGCCACCCGTTCGGCTCCTTCCACAGGTGAGCGTGCCACCGTTGAGCGCGCAGCCCCTGCGCAACCTGAGCGCACCGCTCCCGCAGAACCGGTCCGCGCCATCCGGGCGGGAACGCTTCTCACCTTCGAGGTGAGGGAGACGGTATCCACCTCGTCCCACGATGCAGGTGACACCTTTTCCCTGGTGCTGGTGGATGCCGTTTCCGGCACCGCGGGTGCCATCCTCCCTTCCGGGACTCCGGCTCGGGGAGTGGTGACGGATTCGCATGCGAGTAGCGGTGCGGACGATCCGTCGGTCCTGGGCCTTCGGATCTCTTCGGTGGAAGTCGGGGGATCCCAGAAGCCCCTCATCAGCCTGACCCAGTCCGCCGACGTCTCCAGCTCCACCCGGGACAGCGGGACCCGGACTGCCGCCACCATCGCGACCGGAACCGCGGCAGGGGCGATCATCGGTCAGGTCCTGGGCGGTGACACCCGGTCCACGGTGGCGGGTGCCGCCGTCGGGACCGCCGTTGGCGTGGGTGTGGCACTGACGACCCGCGGTGGGCACGCTGAATTCCCCACGGGCTCCCGGATCGTTGTCCGGCTGAGCCAAGACCTTGTCTACTGAAGGAGCTTCCATGAAACCATATTCCGTGACTGTGACCGATTCACCGAGACCTCGCGGCGCCTGGCTTCCCGCCATTGCGCTTGCGGCGGCGTCCTTCTTCCTCGTCACCGGCGAAGCCCAGGCCCAGATGGGACTGGGAGCCGAGGGACGGGTGGGGGTCACATTCCCTCAGGGTGACCTTTCCGACGGCGGAGCCGAGGCCGGGCTCTCCTTCGGGGCCGAACTACAGGCAAACTTCCATCCGAGGATGACGGCCTACGTGGGCCTTCAGCGCCACTCGTTCAACTGCGAGAACGGATGCACCCTGGGTGACAATCCCAGGAGCCAGGGGATCGGGGCGGGCCTGAAGTACATCGTCCACAGTCCGGGAGATGTCCTGGGCTGGGTGCGCGGAGGGGTGGTCGCCCACACCTACAGCACCGATGACAGGACAGGGGACCGTGAGATCGGATTCGAGCTGGGGGTGGGAGCGGACCTGCCTGTGGCGGAGCGGCTCTACCTGGTTCCGAACATCGGCTTTGTGAGTCACAATGCGGGGAGCGGCTTTGGCTCCTTCTCCAAGGCCAACTTCTTCACCCTGGGAGTGGGCGTCCATTATCACCTGAGGTAGAGAACGATCCTGGCCTGGTAGGTCGTCTGGATATTGCCCGCCCCGGGGCCGCTTCGAAGGAGTTGAAGCGGGTCCGGGGCGGGATCCCTATATAGGAGTGATGCCTGATGAATGGTGCCCGGATTGTCGGAGTCATCCTGCTGGTTTGCGGGGGACTGAGCCTCGCCTATGGCGGATTCAGCTATACGAAGAACAGAAGCGAGGTGGACCTGGGGATCGTCTCGTTCCAGGTAGAGGAGCGGGAAAGGGTGAACCTCCCGATCTGGTTCGGGGTCGGGCTACTGGTAGTGGGTGGCGGGCTCTTGGCGGGCGTCGGACGGAAGGCGTGACCGGAGCGCCCACCCTGGACTGGGATAGACCGGAACGGGTTGGGGCTTCTTGGGGGAGGGGGGCGATCCGCTGGCAGGACCAGCTTCGTCCCTGCGGGCCTCCCCTCGGGGGAGGTTACTCGGACTCGGACTCGTCGGTGTCCCGTCTATGGGCGTAAGCGGCGATCTGCAACCGAGAGTTCAGGGTGAGCTTCTCCATGATGTTCCGCAGGTGGCTCTTCACCGTGTGGACCGAGATATGGAGCTGCTTCCCGATGGCTTTGTTGCTCATTCCTTCCGCGATGAGGTTGATGACCTCCCGTTCCCGTGGCGTCATCCGCACCGCGTCGTGGTCGTTCGACCCACCCTTCGCTATCACTTCCCTGGCGATCTCGGAGAAGAGCGTGGCGGTCATCTGATCCGGTAGGACCTTGAGTCCCGACGCCACCGACCGGATGGTGTTCAGCACCACATGGAGGTGGGCATCCTTCATGATGAATCCGGAAACGCCTGCGCTGACGAACTCCTGAAGCTCCTCGTGTGCCGGAAGGAGGTCCATCACGATGACCCTGGCTCCGGGGAAGCCCTCAAGGATCCCCCGCGCTACGCGCAGGCTGTCCCCGTTCTCGAGTCCGAGATCGAGAAGGACGACATGCGGGTCGCCTTCCAATAGCAGTTGATGCCCGTTCGGAGCTTCACCGACCGCGTGTATGTCGGGGGCCCGATTGAGGACCGAGGTGAGGGCTTCCCGGACCAGCCGATTGTCCTCGATCAGGGCGACCCTTATCACGTCGCCCTCGGGCATGGTGGGAGCCGGCGTCTCGTCCTGGGTCGTCTTCGTCTGGTCTCGGAGCGTTCCGGAGCTATCAATCATTTCAGTCTTCCATGAAGCTGAGGTGGGGGACAGGGGCGTCAGGGCCGAGCCAGGGAAAACCGCTCCAGGCTTCCGAGAGGCCAGGAGGAACCACATGAAAGCCAAGAGGCACCATCGGAAGGCCGACGGCAACCCCTTGGAAACATCGTGCTTTCTCAGGTGATTAGCGAGGTCACCCGAAGAGCGACGCTGCGGCGGTTCGGGTGGCCCGGGTCCTCACTGGGTCCTCACGTTTCGGTTCATGGTCCCTCACTCCCGGCACGCACGGAATCGTCCTTCCCCTCCGGCAGCCAGCTTCGGAAGGCCACCCCGTAGATGTGCCAGACGGTGACGAAAAGGGCTGCGACAATCGGTCCCACGATGAAGCCCACCGCCCCGAACAGGACGATTCCCCCAAGGGTGCTGAGTAGGATCAAGAGGTCCGACATCCGGGCATCCCGACCGATGAGCCGGGGACGAAGAAAGTTGTCGATGCTGCTCACCACCACCGCGCACCAGATCAGGAGACCGATTCCCGCCGCCGCCTCACCCACCATGAAGAGGTAGATCACTGCAGGGACCCAGATGAGCCCGGCCCCGATGGCAGGGATGATGGAGAGGACCACCATCACCGTCCCCCAGAAGGCGGGCCCAGGGACCCCGGCCACCCAGAACGCCAAACCGGCCACGCCCCCCTGGATCAGGCCGATGAGGAGGGAGCCCCGAAGGGTGGCCCGGGTGACCGAGACGAAGCGCTCCAGGAGTTCCTCTTTCTGCTCCGGATCGAGGGGGATGTAGTTGAGGATCCTTCGGAGAATGGCGGGCCCATCCAGCAGGAAGTAGAAGAGCGCGTAGCAGAGGACGAAGAGCTGGAGGAGGAAGCTGAGCGTTCCCCGGGTGGCGGCGGCCAGGACCCCCATGAGGACCGGACCCGTCCTGCTGGCCGCCTCCCGGAGTTGCTCCACGAGTTCCGCCCCTTCAGGGAGCAGGCGCCCTGTGAACGGGATCCGTTCGACCAGGGCCCGGAGTTGGGCCGTCCGACCGTCCTCCCGGAACCACGCCTCAGCCCCCTGGCTCACCTGGACCGCCTCGGTGGCTACCAGGGTCAGGAAGCCGGCCAACGGAAGTCCCACCCCCACCAGCAGGATGACGAGGGTGAGGGCCCCGGCCCGGCGCCGGCCCGTGTGGGCCAGGAGCCATCCATAGAGGGGATAGGCCAGGCCGGCAAAGACGGCGGCAAGAAAGACCGCCAGTAGGAACCGGCGGACCACAAAGAAGAAGAGGACCGAGATCCCCAACGCCAGGGCCAGGAGGAACGCCTGCTGGAAGCGGAGGGCCCCCGGAGGAGCCGAAGTCGGGTGTTGCTTCTCGTTCATGGCTACCTGGGGCCCCGTTCCCGTGACTCGGACCCCCCCCAACCCGTGCGCATCCGGGCACGCGCCTGAGTAGGCGCCCGCGCCGTTCCAACTCCCGGATCAACGCCCGGCTCAACACCCGGTCCGGCGCCCGGTTCGACCCGGATCACAGGACGCGCCGACCTGAAAGGACTCGGAGAATGATCACGATGAGGGCGATCACGAGAAGGATATGGAGGAGCCCACCTGCGGCGTAACCGCCCAGGAGGCCGAGGGCCCAAAGGACAATGAGGATCACTGCGAGCGTCACAAGCATGGTCGATCCCTGGAGGAAGCAGCGAAAAAGAGGGTGCCGGTCGTCTGGTGTCCTGCAACTGAGGTCCTGCGTCCGATGTCCCACGCACATGGCCTGGACGATCGAGATCCGGTCGGTCAGGGACCGTCTATCTCAGTGTGACGGCAGGAAGCCACATGCGAACGGTCGTCCCGCAACCGGAAGCGTTGGGGACCCTCAGGGGCTCCGTATCCCTTCCTCGCCCCGAGTCCGACACCTCCAACATCACCCAGCCTGTGCCAGACCTCCCGGCGATCCGCTTTCCTGTGAAGTGGTCGATCCGGACCAGTACCGTGCCTGAGTGACGCACCGCCTCCCTGGCATTCAACACCAGCCCGACCACCAGCTCCTCAAGGGGCAGGGAATCGACCTGCACCAGGCATGGCACCGTCGCAAAATCTGTGCAGAATACGGTATTGCCCGAGAAGAAGCGGCCCAGATCCATGCCCGACACCAGAGCCCGGAGATCGACGACCCGGAGCTCACCCCAGCGGTGGCCGCTGATGGAGACGGGCTGCGTCGAGAGGTCCATCGCCCGCCCACCATCCCGAGAAGGCACCTGGACCGGACCGCGAGGGGGCTCCACGACAGGATCTGCCCGTGGTTGGTGCTCCATGAATGCCGGTGTCGCGGGCATGGCCGATTCCCTGGCGAAGGTACTTGCAGTTGCTCCGTTTCCCCTGAGTCAAAAGTGTCGACGGCAGGGCGGGGGTGCCATCGCACATCAGGATGAACGTCCGATCCCCTTCAAGAGAGGGAGGGCGTTCCGGTGGGTGACCCCGCAGGCCTACCTCCAAAGGATGAAACGAATGAACAGGGGGAGGAGACGAAGTGGGGCCGCCCGAGACCCGTCAGGGAGCTTCCGCACCGGCCAGGCTCTGCGCCAGATCCCGGGCGAGGGTGGCCAGCCCGCTGTCCAGCAGCCTCACCAGCCCGCCAAAATCACCCACCGACCAGCCTCCTTCCCGCACCTCTTTGGTGCCGCGGCCCAGGACGGCACCATCCAGTGGGCGAAGGATCTCCCAGGTCGCCAGGAGGTGGGCCTCTCCCTCGCCACTTTCGGAACGCTCCGGCCCGACTCCCTCGAACCTCAAGACCTGGAGTTGGATCACGAGTGCGGGGGAGGTCCCGCTCGGCCATGGGGCCGCCTCCACCCGATGGGAGGGCGCAAGAGCCGCCAACCGGACAGCCACCGTCCGGTTGATGGCCCGGCCCAGGTCCTCGCCCCAGCGGTGATACTCGGAGAACTCCACCTGGTGCGCTCCGCGGCGGATCACGATGAACGGCGTCGCCAGGTAATCGGCCATCCGTGGGGGACGAAGGCCGATGAGGTATCCGTCGGGATCCGTCACCGGCCCATCCGCCGGCGAGGCGGCGAGTTCCGGAGCGCCGCCGGCCCCAAGCACGTAATGCTGCTGGGGCGGGGCGTCGTGTCTCAGGCTGAAGCACCCTGCCGGAGACAGGAGGAGCACAAAGAGAAGCAGGTGGATCGTGCGGTCTCTGATCAGGGTCTGCATGGGGCTATCTCCCGGGCGGGGTGGTCCCGCGGATGAGCATGTCGGGATTGCGCTCGAGGGTGATCACCAGGGTGCGGAGGGCTTCTGCCGCCTCTCTGAGGCTGATGAGCGCCTGCTCCATGCCGTACCCGATGCCCGAGTCCGTCCCCATCAATCCATGGGTCTCTTCGATGGTCTTCCGGGCGGCTTGGAGGGTCAGGGTGGTCTCACTCAGGGATTCCTCCATCCCGGCCTGGAGGGGGCCGATGGCGTTGCCCAGCCGGTCGCCCAGCTCCTCGAACTCGGTGAGGGTAGCGCTGAACTGTGCGGACATCGCCGGAATTTGATTGATGGCATCCTGCAACTCCGGAGATGCCACCAGCCGCTCCACCGCCTGGGCCGACGCCACCACCGCCTCGTTGAGACCCCGCATGTCCACCTCCTCCAACATCTCATTGACCCGGAAGAGAACCTGGAGCACGTCGGCTACCAGGCTCCCCGCCTCGGTCCCGAAGGCGGCGAGGAGGGAGGGGGTCGTGGGGATCTCGGGGTGGGTGTTCAGCCTCGCCACTCGAGTGGGCGGAACGGCTTCGGGTCGATAGGTGAGCTCGATGTAGAGGATTCCGGTGACCAGGCTCTCCATCTGGAGCTGGGCCCGAAGTCCATCGGTGATCTGCCGCTGCAGCACCTCGTCGTCGTCCAGGTGAAGGAACTCCCCGACCTCGGTGGTGAGGCGCGTCAGGTCGATCTCGTATTCCACCGGAACCAGGAAGGTCTTGTCCACCTGGTTGATCTGGATGAGAAGCTCCGACACGGTCCCCACCGGCACGCCCTGGAACTTGACCGCGGCACCCCGCTCCAGGCCATTCACCGATTCCTCGAAGTAGCTGATGAAGGTGGGCCGGTCTCCGAACCACGCATTCGAGGCCAGCGTGGCGACGCCCAGAATCGTGAGGGCAACGGCCCCGATCATGAATAGCCCGATGGCGGTGGGATTGGCTCGAACGCTCATGGTTCATTCCTCCGTTTCGGGGTCTCTTTGTCGCGGGACGTGCCGGAGCCCTGCGATGGACCGGCCTCCGGAGCAGGCTCCGAACCGAACTCTGGACCGCCCTTGAGCGCGGCTTCCGGACCGGCCTCGGGTCCGGCCTCGCGATTCTCCTCGGGACCGGGCTCGCTGGTCCGGGTCATGAACCGCCGGACTTCGTCGCTGGGGGGGCTGTCGCGCAACGCTTCGGGCGTTCCCATCGCGGTCATGGTCTTTTCCTTGATGTCCAGGAAGAGCGCCCGGTCGGCGATCTTGAAAATGCTTTCCAGGTCATGACTCACTATGACGATGGTCGTGCCGAAGCTGTCCCGGAGTTGCAGGATGAGATCGTCCAGGCGACTGGCCGAGATGGGATCCAGACCAGAGGAGGGCTCGTCGAAGAAGAGCACCTCCGGGTCCAGGGCCGTGGCTCGGGCCAGCGCCGCGCGCTTTCGCATCCCTCCGCTGATCTCGGAGGGATAGAAGGCCTCGAACCCCCGGAGGCCCACGAGCGACAGCTTGAGGGAGACCACCTCGGAGATGGATTGGGCGTCCAGTTCCGTGTATTCCTCCAGGGGGAGGGCCACGTTCTCTGCCAGGGTGAGGCCGCTCCAGAGGGCGCCGTTCTGATAGAGGACCCCCATCCGGCGGAGGATTCCCTTCCGGGTCTTCGCGTCGGCCTCGAGGAAGTCCTGTCCCTCGAAGAGAATGGATCCCTCCGCCGGGGCCTTGAGGCCGATGAGGTGCTTCAGAAGGGTGCTCTTCCCGCTCCCGCTCCCGCCCATGATCACGAAGATCTCTCCCCGGTGAACCTGAAAGTTCAGATCCTCCATGATGACAAGAGGTCCGTACCTCATGGTGAGCCCCCGCACCTCGATGGGGGAGGCTCCGTTCTCTTCCGGCAGTCCTCCCTCCATCTCCCGTTCCCCCGCATTCTGGACGCTCATCAGATGTTCAGCAGGACGGCGAGCCAGTCGATGACCGCGTTCGCTGCAATGATGAGGGTGATTCCCAGGACCACGGCGGAGGTGGCGGCCTTCCCCACCGCGCTGGCGTCCCCGCCGGTCTGCATCCCCTTCATGCACCCGGCCAGGCCGATGATCAGGCCGAAGACGGTTCCCTTGAAGATGCCCAGGAGCGCGTCGGGGAGCGTCACCGCGGCCATCAGTCCGCCCATGAACTGGGTGGCCGTCAGGTCCAGCACCATGATGGCCACCACCATCCCACCCAGGATTCCAATGAACCCCGCGTAGATGGTCAGAAGGGGCATGGTGACCAGGATCCCCAGGACCCGCGGCACCACCAGGTGGTCGACGGGAGAGATCCCCAGGGTCCGGTAGGCGTCGATCTCCTCGCTGATCTTCATGCTCCCCAGCTCGGCCGCGAAGGCGGCTCCCGTCCGGCCGGCCATGATGATGCCCGTCATGAGGGACGCCATCTCCCTGAGCATTCCGTAGCCCACCAGATACGACACGAAGTACCCCGCCCCGAAGCGGCGCAGGACGACCGCCCCCAGGAAGGAGATGATCATCCCCACCAGGAAGGCGATGAGGGTGACGATGGGGAGTGCCCCCGAACTGTTCGCCTGCACCACGACCCAGAAGTCCCGCCAGCGCATGCGCAGCCGGAACATGAAGAGGCGGAGGAAGCTCTCGGTGACCTCTCCCAGGAAGGCCACGGCCGCCACGAGGCCATCCCATGCGGCCAGGCCCCTGGTACCCACCGCGCTGGGGAAGGAAGCCGCAGCCGACGCCCGTTCCGTCTCCTTTTCGGGAACGGCCCGGGCGAGCTCCAGGAGGCGTGCGATGTTCTCCGGCAGGTTGCCACTCCTGAACTCCAGGTCGTGGGCCTCGCAATGGATCATCCCCTGCTGAAGGAAGGTGAGGAGACTGCTGTCCCAGGACCCGAGATTGGTGGCATCGAAATCCACGGCTCGGACCGCAGGCGCCTTCGAATCGTTCTCCAGGAGGGGGCCAAATCGCGGGATGGTGCCGGACAATTCCCAATCGCCGACCAGCTCGACGATCAGTGCTTCGGCCTCGCGACGAACTTCCAGGCCCATGGTAGTCACGACGAACCCATCTCCCGGATTGGGCAATCTCCTGGTTCCCGCCCTCCAGCGAGAGCCTCGGAGATCACAGTATCAATGCGCCGACAGGCGGTGCAACCGGTGTTCCCGGACCCACGCTGCCGAAAAGGTGGAGGTGCCATCGTGGGGATCGACTCCCCAGTCGGCTCGGAGCCAGCCATCCACCCACGGGATGCGGGCTCGCAGCCCCCCGCCCAGATGGACCGCACCTCGTCGGCCGTCGGCCAGGTCGGCACCCCCTTCCGGGGACAGGACTCTCATACCGTCGGCAAAGAGGGCGAGGCCGATCCCCACGGGGCCCAACGCTCCCACCGGCCGTACCACTTCGAGCCCTCCGTGGGCCCATGCAGTGCCGGGGAGGAGGGGACGGATCACCCCCTGGTGATCCAGGTCTGAGTGGGCCCGCATCAACAGGGCCGCGTTGCCGCCGGATCCGATCCGGGGCAGGAGATCCGCTGGGATCCACCGCGACACCGCCACGACTCCCCCGCGGAGGTCCACGCCCACGCCGCGTCCTCCTCGGCCCACCGCTCGTCCATCCTGAGGGGTGCGCGCCCCCGACGCCCGGGGGCGCATGGCGTGAAACAACCCCCGGATCTCAGCCCGCCCGAACCGCGCTTCCGGTTCCGGACCGTGGCCGGTCGGGGCACCTCCTCCTTCCCCCGTTCGAAGCCACCCCGTGGCTTCCGCTCCCAGGGCGCCTCGCTCGGCGCGAGGGAGGAGGGTCCAACTCGCTCCTGCACCCACAAAGGTGCCGCGCTCCGGTCGGACGTCGACCTGGCCGTGAACTCCGCCCCGGAGCGTCGCGGTGACCCAGTCGGTGTGGCTCCAGCCCAGACTGCTTCGCGTTTCGCGAACCGCGTCACTGGAGTCTTTCGGCCCGTAGCGGCCGGTTTGGTGATCCACCTCCCAGCGCCAGATGCCTGCGCTCCCCGGGGCCGGATGGGCCAGGGCGAGCCTGGCCCTATGGAGCGTCCCTTCCATGGTCCCGGAGAGCTCCCATCGCTCCAGGCGGTCCAGGGGGTCCGCCGAGACCAGGTGGACCTGTCGTCCCAGGAGCCGGAGGGCATGGACCACCAGCTCCGGCCGGGTGAACGGGTTGTCCCTCCCGAGCACCACGGTGCCGTCGACGGTGGCCTCGCCTCCCGGGAGCATCCGGTAGTCGAGCCGGGCTCGTTCCGCCGCCGGAAGCGCCCCCAATCGCCGCTCCCCCCGCGTCAGGGCATCCACCGTGAGCCTTCGGCCTTCGGTGATTCCGCTGACCCGATTCGGGTGCGGGCCGGACCCGGAAGCTCTGGGTCCGTTGTGGCTCAGAACCCGGACATCCAGGTCCCGGATCAGCGGCCGACCCACCTGACCCCACGCACGAAGGGCGCCGGGGGCGTCATCCTGGAGGTACCGGGTCAGCGCCAGGAGCTCCCAGGCAGGGTTCGAACCGGGTCGGATTCGGACGAGGCGGGTCGCCAGGGCTTCCGCTTCCACCAGGTCGCCCTGCAGGACCCGGACCCCGGCGAGGTCGAGCAACAATTCCGGGTGGTCCGGGCAGTTCCGGAGGGCACCTTCCAGGAGAGCCGCAGCCGCGTCCGGCCGACCATCGTCGGTCCACACCTTTACGGACCGGAGGAGCTCCTGGAAGTCCTTGGACCCGGGATCGCAGGAATCACCCTTCCCAACCCGGGAGTGGTCCTTCGGGGCGGCCTCCGCCTGGGAGGCCGCCGGGACCGGAGTCCCCAGGAGTTCCGGCGGAAAGAGGCCGGCTACCGCGCTGACTACCGCAAGGAGCGCCGTCGTCAGGAGGAACTGGAGCCCAACCGGCGGCGCTACCAAGCGGCGGGTCCCGCCT
>SL_3KL_010_SEDDRAFT_10001680_pt1 | contig 20215 bp, 15 predicted proteins | sample SodLakKL_010_SED_2_FD_10381 | JGI IMG/M metagenome (IMG submission 10381) | reverse complement strand
CGGCCGTAGATGCCGTGGACCTCGAGGCCCTTGAAGATGATCTGATCCCAGTTGATGCCGGCATCCTTGGGCAGCAGGCCGAGCAGGGCGACCTTGCCGCCGTGGTACATGCAGGTGAGCATGTCGCGGAAAGCGTGCGGGTTGCCCGACATTTCCATGCCGATGTCGAAACCATCGATATTCAATTCTTCGAGAATGTCGGTCAGCTTTTCGCGCTGGACGTTGATGGTGCGTGTCGCACCCATGTCCTTCGCCAGTTCCAGGCGGTAATCGTTGATGTCGCTGACCACGATATGGCGCGCACCGACATGCTTTGCGATGCCCGCGGCGATGATGCCGATGGGGCCGGCGCCGGTGATGAGCACATCTTCGCCGACCAGATCGAATTGCAGAGCGCAGTGTGCGGCATTGCCGAACGGGTCGAAGAAAGCGGCGAGTTCCGAGGGAATCTCGTCGGGGATGGGCCACAGGTTGGTGGCCGGCACGACCACGTATTCGGCGAAACCACCGTCACGATTGACGCCGATGCCCTCGGTATGCGGGCACAGGTGTGGCTTGCCTGCACGGCAGTTGCGGCATACGCCGCAGACCACGTGACCCTCGGCGCTGACGCGCTGGCCTTCCTCGTACCCGCGCACGCCATCGCCGATGGCGACAATGCGGCCGACGAATTCATGACCGAGGATCAAAGGGGGGTTAATGGTGCGCTGCGACCATTCATCCCACTGGTAAATGTGAAGGTCCGTGCCGCAGATGGCGGTCTTTTCCAGCTTGATCAGCACTTCGCCGGCCCCCGCGGAGGGGACCGGAACCTCGCGGATTTCCAGGCCGGGAGCAGCAGCGGGCTTGACCAGCGCACGCATCGTCTGGGTCATGGAATCACTCCGGAAATGGGAAAGCCCTCATTATATCAACGTGTAGCGATCAGCTTGTCGACAAGTACGGGGAGCCATTTTGCGCTCGGTCCGGCCAGGTGCCAGTCGGCCAGCCCGGTCAATTCACTGCGCTCGGGATTGATGTCGATCAAACTGGCACCGCGCTCTTTTGCCAGCACCGGAATGCTCGCTGCAGGCTGCACTGCGCCGGCCGTGCCGACGACCAGCATCAGATCGCAGTTCGAAGCAGCCTCGAACGCCGCCTCCAGCGTGGCCGAATCCAGGGCTTCTCCGAACCAGACGACACCGGGCCGGGCCAGCCCCCGGGGATGATGTGGCGATGGGGGTGGTTGACGGTCCTGGTGCCTCTGCATCCACTCCGCATCGATGATCCGGCCGGTGACCGAGCAGACGTTGCGGTGGATGTTGCCATGCAGTTCCAGTACCCGATTCGACCCGGCCAGCTGATGGAATCCGTCCACGTTCTGAGTGACCAGTGTCAGCGCTGGTACCAGTCCCTCAAGCCGCGCCAGCGCCTGGTGACCGGCATTGGGCCGGCTCTCGGCGATTAGCTGGCGCCGCCATTGGTACCACTGCCACACGGTTTCGGGGTCCCGCTCGAACCCCTCGGGCGAGGCCAGTGCCATCGGCTCATGCCGAGCCCACATGCCGGTCTGGGCATCGCGAAAAGTCGGGATGCCGGATTCCGCGCTGACACCGGCGCCGGTCAGTACGCCGACCTGGCGACAAACTCGAAGGGTCTCGACGAGCGATTGAGGTATTGCGGGGAAATCATCCACTGTCACTTCGCATGCAGGCATGGAGGGTAACCTTCTGCTTGTTGTAGCGGGGGATACTCACTTGCTCTCGGCGGAACGCGTCTGCCGAGCAGGAAACCATGATCGATTGTACATCCGGTCTAGTGGGCCACGCGGTTAATGAGGTAACGCTCAGCCGTCGCACAAGTGTCGTGGGCAAGACGCCCGGTCATCAGGCAGACACCGGCTGACGAGCCGGAGCAGGGCACTTCATCGGCATGTATTCGCCTGCAGCCCTTGAATGCCGTCGGTGAATCGGGCCATCGCTGGCCATGAAGGGTGTCGAGTTCCGGTGTTGCATCAGGAGATGGGAACTTCGCCAGGGATTTTCGGTGTATCCTGCTGAAATATGCGATCAGGAATTTATTGACTTGACGCAGTGGAACGTCATATTGGCGGTTGCCGTGGCGGCTGCACTGGCCGGTGCGGTGACATATCGTCACTTCATTCGTTGGCACGGCAACCGTGAGCAACGCGGCAACGAGTCAGGCAAGCCCGACACGGTGTTTCGCGATTCAGAGGAACGGTACCGTCTGTTGGCCGAGAATGCCTCCGACGTCATATGGACCGTGAACTGGCCTGAACTCGATTATTCCTACATCAGCCCTTCGGTCACCCGTTTGCGCGGAATTTCGGTGCAGGAGGCCATGACCGAAAACTTCATCGATTCGATCATTCCCGACGATCGAGACCGGATCCGGCAGCTGATCGACAGGCGTGTACGCGCCTACCATGAGGGCTGCATGGAGGAATCGGAGCCGCAGCAGGTTCATGTGCGCCAGCGATGCGCCGACGGCGAGGAAAAGGATATCGAGGTCAATGCGTCGCTTGTGGTTGACAAAAACAACCGGGTTGTCGCCATTCAGGGCAGTTCTCGCAATGTCACTGCAAGGATGCGTGCCGAACGGGAGCGAGAAGCGCGTGAAGCCATTCTTCATGCCCTGGCGAAGGCGGCCCGGATGCTGTTCAGTGCATCGGACAAGGATCAGGTCATGGAGCCGGCACTGGCGACCCTGGCGCAGGCAGTCGGTGCCGATCGCGTCTACGTTTTCGAGAATCACAGGCATCCGCAAACCGCGAAATTACTGGCCAGTCAGCGCTACGAGTGGTGCGGTCCGGACATCAAGCCGGAACTGGGGAATCCGGCCATGCAGGGCATGAGCTATGATCAGGTAATACCCAACTGGCGTCGTGTGCTCGAGTCGGGCGAGGCGGTTCACGGCCTGGTTTCCGAAATGCCGAATCCGGAACGCGACCTTCTCGAACCTCAGGCAATCCGATCGATTGTTGTGGTTCCCATATTCCTCGACGGCAAGTTCTGGGGGCAGATCGGATTCGATGACTGTTCCAGGCAGCGTCAGTGGAGTCAGCCAGAGATCAATGCCTTGCAAATCGCTGCCGGGGTCATTGGCGGCGCCATCCACAGCATACGGGTCGAGGAAGAACTGAGGCGCCTGGTCAGCACCGACTCGCTGACCGGGGTGCGGAGCCGTAGGGCATTTCTCGAGCAGGCCGGAATGTTGTTTGAAGATGCCGGTGATCCCGAAGGGAGCCTGGCGTTGTTGTTGCTGGACCTCGATCACTTCAAGGCGATCAACGACAAACACGGTCATCCGGTCGGAGACGAAGCCCTGAAACGCTTCGCCAGGATTTGCTGCCAGTCGCTGCGACCCGATGATCTGGTCGGCCGCACTGGGGGCGAGGAGTTCGGAGTTCTACTGAGAGGGGTGGCGCACCGGCGAGCAATCGGTCTGGCAGAAAAGCTGCGGCGCAACGTTGCGTCGGAACCGTTGGAAATCGGATCGGTAGAGGTGCCCTTGTCGGTCAGTATCGGGGTGGCCGTGAAAGGCGCGGACGAAAACGAGTTCGGCAGCCTGCTCAAGCGTGCCGATGATGCGCTGTACGCGGCCAAGAAGAGGGGACGCAACCGGGTGGAGTTGGCCGATCAGTCCTGATCGGAATGTTTTCCGGCCAGATCGTGCTTGCGCAGGATGCCGCGAAACTGGTCATAGGTCAGCCCCAGTAACCGCGCGGCCTTGCCCTGGTGGCCATTGCTTTGTTGCAGAGCCTTCATTGCCATGCGCCGTTCTTCCTGGTCGAGATGGCGCCGCAGATTGAATGAGCGGTCGGGGTCGGCGGGTGTCGGCAGTTCTCTGCTTGCTTCTGCCTGGCGACTCTGGCCGGGACGAAACGGAGAATCGAATGGATTGAACTGCAGTGAGTCGACCGGTTCTTCTTCAGTCTCCAGCCTGTAGACGGCGCGTTCAATCGTGTTTTTCAATTCACGCACGTTACCGGGCCAGGCGTGCTGGTAAAGCGCGTCCACGGCCTGTGGGGTAAAACCGGCAAAGAGTTCACGCCCGAGTTCGTGGCTCATGCGCATGGCGAAGTGTTCGGCCAGCGGCAGTATGTCTTCCCGTCTTTCGCGCAGAGGAGGGAGCGTGATGACGTCGAAAGCCAGCCGATCGAGGAGATCAGCACGAAATTCACCCTTGTCGACCAGGGTGGGCAGGTCGACGTTGCTGGCGCCGATGATGCGCACATCGATTTCCACGGCACGCGAGGACCCCAGTCGTTCGAACTGCCCGTATTCGATGACTCGGAGGATCTTTTCCTGCACCGCCATCGACGTGCTTGCCAGTTCATCGAGAAACAGGCTGCCGCCGTCAGCCTGCTCGAAACGGCCCTTGCGCTGTCGGCTGGCGTCAGTGAAAGCGCCGGCTTCATGTCCGAACAGCTCCGACTCCAGCAGGGATTCGCTGATGGCCGCGCAGTTGACGCGCACCAGCGGTCCGTCCCATCGCCCGGAGAGAAAATGGAGTCTTTCTGCAACAACTTCCTTGCCTGTGCCGCGCTCACCGACGATCAAGACCGGGCGATTGAGTGCGGCAGCCCGCGAAACCTCTTCGAGCACCTCGAGAAAGGCGGGAGATTCGCCGATGATGGGTTGTTCCTTCTGGTTCACGTCGGTAAAGGTACGGGAAAGATGAGAAGAGGGGAAGAGGGGAAGAGGTAACACGGCTGGTTGCCTCTGGTTCTCGCCCCTTACAATGTCACCATGCCGAAAACGAAGTCCGTCTATACCTGCCGCGAGTGTGGCGCGTCATTTCCCAAGTGGTCGGGGCAATGCCCGGATTGCCAGGCGTGGAATTCCCTCGAAGAAGGGATAGCCGAACCGGTTGCGGCCAAGGGGCCAAAGGGTCGGGGGAACTGGACGGGCGTGGCATCGGCCAAGGTGCTTAGCCTGGCCGATGTGCAGGCCGATGAAGCGACCGCGCGTTTGCCCTCCGGCTTGAGCGAACTTGATCGCGTGCTGGGTGGGGGGCTGGTTCCGGGTTCGGTGGTTCTATTGGGGGGGGATCCGGGTATCGGCAAGTCGACCCTGCTGCTGCAGGTGCAGGATGCCCTGGCTGGCAGTCACGGCAGTTTGTACGTGACGGGCGAAGAGTCGGCAGCCCAGGTGGCGATGCGGGCTCGGCGTCTGGGCCTGGATCCGGAACAGCTGGATTGCCTGACCGAAACCAGTCTGGAAATCGTGCTGGCCACTGCTGCCGAACGCAAACCGGCCTTCATGGTGGTGGATTCCATCCAGACCCTTTGGACGGAGGCCTTGCAGTCGGCGCCGGGTGCCGTGGCCCAGGTACGCGAGTGTGCTGCCCGACTTGTTCAATTTGCCAAGCAGACCGGATGCGCGGTGGTACTGGTCGGGCATGTCACCAAGGAAGGTGCACTGGCCGGCCCGCGCGTACTTGAACACATGGTTGATGCCGTACTGTACTTCGAGTCCGATTCGGGCAGTCGCTATCGCCTCATCCGGGCGGTGAAGAATCGCTTTGGTGCGGCCAATGAGCTGGGTGTATTCGCGATGACCGACAAGGGCCTGAGAGCAGTGGGCAACCCTTCGGCGATTTTCCTTTCCGGGCAATCGGAACCGGCTCCGGGCAGCTGTGTGCTGGTCACCCGCGAAGGCACGCGTCCGATGATGGTCGAGGTGCAGGCGCTGGTGGCTCCTTCCAGCCTTTCCAATCCAAGGCGAGTGGCTGTCGGCATCGATCCCAATCGGCTGGCCATGCTGCTGGCAGTGATGAACCGCCATGCAGGCATTGCCATTGCCGACCAGGACGTTTTCATCAATGTCGCCGGTGGCATTCGGGTTACCGAGACGGCCAGCGATCTGGCGATCGCGCTGGCCCTGCAATCATCGCTACGGGAGAAACCGCTGCCACAGAAGCTGGTGGCTTTCGGCGAAGTCGGCCTGGCCGGTGAGCTGCGGCCGGTCTACAACGGTGAGGAGCGCCTGCGTGAGGCCGCCGGCCAAGGATTCGAGACCGCGTTGGTGCCCGAGGGCAATCTCAAGGGCGTGCGCACCCGCATGACCCTGCGCGGCTGCCGCCGCCTGACCGATGCCCTGGCCATGGCCCGCGAAGTTGGCTGACGCGCTTGCTCGAAGGCGTGGTTGGTTCCCTGGTCTGTTCTTCTTCCCTTCCCCCGCTTTCCGCCATTCCCGCTAAACTGGCATTCATTGCAAATTCAGCAGTCGCGGCGCAAACTGGTGTCTTGAGCGACCAAGGGTCGAGCAGTACTCAACAGGAGATTTCGGATCATGAACCGACTGGTATCAATCTCGATAATCACTTTCACGCTGGCGCTTGCCGCCTGTGTGACCATCAACGTCTATTTCCCGGAAGCGGCCGCCGAGCGTGCCGCTGATAGATTCATCCAGGACGTTATCGGCGAGGCTGCCGAGCGGCCACCGACCAGTGAGCCGAATGCCGGTGGCGGTGGTTTACTGTCCCTGAGTCTGATCAGTTCTGCCTATGCCCAGCAGCCCAACATCAATATCGATACACCCCAGGTTCAGGCGATCAAGGACCGCATGGCCGGGCGCCATCGCGAGCACCTGGCCGACTGGTACGATGCCGGCGCCATTGGTCTGACCCGCAACGGCCTGGTTGAGATCCGGGATCGGTCCGCCGTCGGCCTGGCCGATCGCCGTAACCTCGAGCGGGTGGTGGCCGATGAGAATTCGGATCGCAATGCCGTTTACCGGGAAATCGCCGTTGCCAATGGTCATCCCGAGTGGGAAGACGAGATCCGTCAGACCTTTGCCCGCCAGTGGATTTCCAATGCCCGAGATGGCTGGTACTACCAGGGTGATGACGGTTCCTGGACGCAGAAATGATGATTGGATTATTGATTCGTTTGTTGGTTGATTCGTTCGACATCGACTGACATCGATTACAACGGGTATCATCCGGGGCTTGCCATCCTTCTGGAGGCAAGCCCTTTTTCTTTCGTGGATCAAACCAGCATACCAATAGACGAATAAGCGAACACCATGCCAAGACGACGCCGCAAGCTCCCGGCAGAGCCAATCGAGATCGACATTACCGACCTGTCACATGACGGGCGCGGGGTGGGACGCCACGAGGAAAAGGCCGTGTTCGTGCACGGCGCATTGCCGGGTGAGCACGTCTCCGCCCGTCTGATCGATCGCAATCGCCGTTTCGACGAGGCCCTTTGCGAACAGGTGCTCGAGCCTTCCGCTGACCGGGTCGAGCCGGAATGCCCCTGGTTCAACCATTGCGGTGGTTGTGCCCTGCAGCATCTGGGCCATTCCGCCCAGCTCGAATGGAAACACAAGCGTCTGGTCGACAATCTGACCCGGATCGGCGAGGTCACCCCGGATGAATGGTGGGACCCGATTTCGGCCGACCCCTGGTTCTATCGTCGACGCAGTCGACTCAGTGCGCGACTGGTGAAGGGAAAGGGCAGGGTACTGGTTGGTTTCCGGGAGCCGCAAGGCCGTTTCGTGGCCGATGTCGGCAACTGCCGCGTCCTGCATCCGGATTTCAGCAATCGCCTGCTCAGCCTGTCGCAGCTGCTGGGAAAGCTGTCGGTGGCCGATGCCGTGCCTCAGGTCGAGACGGCCAGCGGTGACGACGGCTCGGCCATCGTGATCCGTCATCTGCGGGCGCTGACTGCCGAGGATGAAACGGCCCTTCGCGCCTGGTCGGCCGAGCACGCCATTGCCGTCTATCTGCAGCCCAAGGGCCCGACGACTGTGTATCGGCTGTGCCCCGACGAGCACGAATTGCACTACCGGCTCGACGATTTCGGTATCGATCTCGCCTTTCATCCGCAGCACTTCATACAGGTCAATGCCGCGATCAACCAGGCGCTGGTATCGAAAGCAGTAACCCTGCTCGATCCCGGTCCGGACGATCGCGTGCTCGACCTGTTCTGTGGCCTTGGCAACTTTACCCTGCCGCTTGCCCGGCGCGCTGGCCGCGTGACCGGCGTCGAGGGTGCCGAGGAACTGGTTGAGGCTGGTCGAAAAAACGCGCAAAAGAACGGTCTGGATAACATTGACTGGGAGGTCGCCAACCTGGCCGAGGATGTCTCCACCCGGGCCTGGTATCGTGCCGGGTTCGACCAGGTGCTGATTGATCCGCCGCGCTCGGGCGCGCTCGAGATCCTGCCGGTAGTCGCCGGCAGCGGTGCCAGGCGCGTGGTGTATGTTTCCTGCAACCCGGCTACCCTGGCACGCGATGCCGGGGAGCTGGTGCGTGAATATGGATTCCGACTGGTCAGCGCCGGTATCGCTGACATGTTTCCGCACACAGCGCATGTCGAGTCCATCGCCCTGTTCGAGCGCCGATGAGTACCGTTGAACTGCCACTGGGGCCGTTGATCGTCGGCATCGAAGGCACGGAACTGAGCGCTCCGATACGGGATCAGTTGCAGCATCCGGCCGTCGGCGGCGTCATTTTGTTCACCCGCAATTACCGGTCTCCCTCACAGTTGCGCGAGCTCTGTGCCGCCATCGCCGAGTTGCGTGCGCCCCGATTGTTGATCACGGCCGATCAGGAAGGCGGGCGGGTACAGCGATTCCGGGAGGGTTTCACGACGTTGCCGCCGCTGGGTCTGCTGGGACGCTGGTACCGGACTCATCCGGATCGTGCGCGTGACCTGGCCTACCGGCACGGGCGTGTGATGGCTGCCGAGGTGCTGGGGCACGGCGTTGATCTGAGCTGGGCACCGGTGCTCGATCTTGATCGGGGCAGTCAGGTGATCGGCGATCGCGCCTTCAGTGATGATCCGGATGTGGTCTGCGACCTGGCTGCCTTCTACCTGGCCGGCATGCACGATGCCGGGATGAAATCCTGCGGCAAGCACTTCCCCGGCCACGGATCCGTGGCAGCCGATTCCCATCACGAAGTCGTGGTCGATGATCGCCCCCTGTCGCAGCTGGCCGTGGATCTGGCCCCCTTTTCTCGGCTTGGCGCGCAACTCGAAAGCGTTATGATGGCGCACGTTTGCTACCCGGCACGTGATCCGCGGCCGGCGGGATTTTCGGATCAGTGGATCAAGCGTTGTCTGCAAGACGAGCTCGGATGCCGGGGGGTTGTCGTATCGGACGATCTGGATATGCTGGGAGCGGCCCCCGGAGGCGACCTGGCCGGACGCATGCAGCTGGCCCTGGCGGCCGGTTGTGAAGCGATTCTGGTTTGCCAGCCGCAATCGGTAACCGATGTGCTGGCGAGTGACATTGAATTGGCCATGCCGGAACCCGGCCGTCTCGAAGGATTGTATGGTCGGCCCATGCTCTCCCTGAATGAGCAGCTGACTGTTCCGGAGTTTCGCGCCTGGCGAGAATCACTACAGAGAATGAGTGAGAGCTAAATGGAAGACGTTGTTGGGGAAGTTGTTGAAATCGTAGAAAGCGTTAGCCTGTTCGTGGGGCTGCCTGGCTGGGTGATGCAGGCTTTTGTCATTATCCTGGTCGCCCTGTTGCTGGAGTTCGTTTACAGGTTGTTCATCAATCGGCTGGGCAGGCTGGCGGAGAAAACCAGTCATAACTGGGACGACGCCGTGGTATATGCCGGCAAGCGGCCGGTATCACTGCTGATCTGGTGGCAGGGCATTGTCATGGCCGCACGTGTGGCCGCGCCGCATACCGACGCGCTCGGGTTTGATCCTGGCTTTCTTGGCGTCATGCAGCAGCTTGGTCTGGTCGTTGCCGCCACCTGGTTTTTCTTCCGACTGACCACCGGGTTCGAGAAGGCATTTGTGGCCGCCCGGCGCAGGCGCAACGAGTCGGTCGATATCACCACCGTAAGCGTGCTTGGGCGAATCGTCCGCATTGCGGTCTTGCTGACCGGTGCGTTGACCATCCTCAGCATCCTCGATATTCCCATTTCCGGGTTTCTTGCCGCCGGTGGTGTTGGCGGCATTGCTGTCGGTCTGGCGGCACGCGACCTGCTGGCCAATTTCTTTGGTGGTTTCATGCTGTTTCTCGACCGGCCACTCTCGGTCGGCGACTGGGTGCGTTCGCCGGATCAGGAGATCGAGGGCGTGGTCGAGAAGATCGGTTGGCGCATGACCACCATTCGCAAGTTCGACAAGCGTCCGATGTACGTGCCGAATGCCACCTTCACCACCATCACGGTGGAGAACCCCTCGCGCATGACCCATCGACAGATCTTCGAGCACGTCGGCATTCGTTACGACGATTTCGCGAAAACGCGCCAGATCGTCGACGAGATCCGGGACTACATCCATGACCATCCGGACCTGGATACCACCCAGACGACCATGGTGCATTTCAACGTATTCGGACCGCACTCGCTCGACATCATGATCTACTGCTTCACGAAGACGGTGGTGTGGACCGAGTACCACCAGGTGCGCGAAGAGGTGCTGATCAATATCGGCGAGATTATCCAACGCAACGGCGCCGAGATTGCCTTCCCTACGCGCACGCTGAAGCTGGAAATGGCCGAGGAAATGGCGCTTCAGCAAGGCCGGGAGCAGGGTTCGAATGGATAGTGAGACCGCCGGCGGCTGGCCGGAAAAAGCCGAGCGTATTGTCTCGGCCGAGCAGGTTTCGGCAGCCATGGACCAGCAGGCCCGGCGGCTGGAGGCCATGCTGCCGGTCGACGAGGCGGTCACCGTGGTGGCATTGATGAACGGCGGCATGTACCCCCGTCGAGTTGACACGCCGTATCTGCCGTCCGCTTCGATTCGAATATGTGCACGCCACCCGTTATCGCGGGCAAAAGACCGGGAGCGAGATCGACTGGGTGTACATGCCGGATTGCGAGCGACTGCTCGGTCACGTCTTGCTCATCGATGACATTTTTGATGAGGGTTACACCATGGATGCAGTGCGCGAGCGCCTCCTGGCTGACGGGGTTGCCGACGTGACCACCGCGGTGCTGGCCCTGAAGCGACACGATCGTGGGCTTGCTCGCGACCGTGTTGACGATTTCGCCCTGGAAGTCCCGGATCGCTATGTCTTCGGATGCGGCATGGACCTGCATGGCTATTGGCGCCAGCTCGATGAGATCTGGGCGGTATAGCCGATGACGGCGCTGGCAATCATCGGCGGAACGGGTGCGCTGGATCTGTTTCCCGTTGTCGAAGAGCGCACGGTTGAAACGTCCTGGGGTGAGCCTTCCGCGGCGGTGGCCCGTGTTGCGCTGGAACGTGCCGAAGCCTGGTTTCTTGCCCGGCATGGCCGTCCGCACCGTATTGCACCGCACCGAATCAACTATCGCGCCAACATTGATGCGCTCAAACGCCTGGGCGTGAAGCACGTTATCGCACTCAACGCCGTCGGCGGCGTCGACCCATCGCTTGAGCCCGGTTGTCTTGTCGTCCCGGATCAACTGGTCGACTACACCTGGGGCAGGGCCCATACCTTCAGCGACGATGATGAATCACCGCTTGTTCATGTGGAGTTTGCCCAACCGTTCGAGGGTCGGGTGCGAAAGGCATTGCTGGAAGCGGGGGAGTCGGCGAGTGTCCCGGTGCAAAACGGTGGTTGCATGGCCGTCACCCAGGGACCGCGCCTGGAAACGGCGGCTGAAGTCGCCCGGCTGGCGCGCGACGGTTGTTCCGTTGTGGGCATGACCGGCATGCCGGAAACCGCGCTGGCCCGTGAGTCCGGGCTGGATTACGCGAGTCTGTGCGTTGTTGCCAATGCCGCCGCCGGACTGGAACAGGAGCCGATCACGCTGGAAGAGATCAAACGGGTACTGTCGGCCGCCATGGCCGATGTGCGACGCCTGCTCGACTGCCTTGCCGTCTGAGAGCCCGGGGGGTTGAAAACGGAAAGTGTGAACCGCTTCTCGCTGATTTTTCTTGGGTTTTTTCTCAACTGACGCTATTCTGGTCAGCAAGCTCGAACCCTTGGAATCAGCTTCAATGCCAGAGACCCTGACGCTGACCGTTCTGCACACCGGCCAGAAGGAGTTGACGGTGATGCGTTCCCTGCTCAATCTGGCAGGCAGCGAACCGGTGTGGCAAGTCACGGACCGGATCGGCGGCGAGTTCACGGTCATCGATGTCGATTCTCCAGACGGAGCGGAGTTCTGGGAGGCAGCCGGCGGCGATGACGTCATTGCCTTGACCCGGCGGCGTGACTTCCCGGCCAGGCTGGTGCTTCGCAAGCCCTTGCGATCCCGCCAGTTTCTTGAACTGCTCTCCAGGCTTGCCCGGGGCGAATCCATGCAAGACGATGACGAGCCTGCCGGGGCCGAGGAACCGGTCTGGGAGGGGCTGGAACTCAGTGATGATCATTGTCCGCTGGCCGAGCACCTTCGCAGGGGGACCTGGACTACACCGGTGCTGCTCAGTGAGCAGGGCTGGCCCGAGCTCATCATGGACCCCGGTTCCGGGACCTGGTACTACGATGGTGCCATTACAGACCTGACCCCCGTGATGTTTGCCCAGCCACTGGCCGACACGGCTGGCGTCCCCCTGGACAGCGAAGAACTGGTCGAGCGCACTGCAGGCATGCACCAGCGTTCGCTGGCGGAACTGAAGTGGTTCGCCGGGTTGGCCCAATCGCGTGGCAAACTGCACCCGGACCTGATCGGGGGCTATGAGTTCATGCTGACGCAAGTGCCTCCCCAGGCCATCGAGAATGATCGGTTTCAGAGTCTGGCTCAGGCCCTGATTCGAGCTCCCATTACTCTCGACGACCTTCATCGCCAGTCCGGTGAGGCAGTAGAGACCGTGGCAGCATTTCTCAACGCCTGTTACACCAGCGGTCGTCTGTTGATCAATCACTCAGCCCGCGCAGCCAGTTTCTGAACAGGTTTCAGTAGCGAAGCCGGACGCGTTCAACCCCTTTCAGTCCGGAGACCGCCGCCAGCAGTTCCGATGACGGTGCGACCTGCCAGTCCGTACCGAGCTTCAGCAATGCCTGCGCCGCTTCGTTGCGATAGCGTACGATGACCGGTGTCTGTCCGCTACGGTAGGGCTGCATGGCGGCGGCCAGGTCATGATCGAACTCGACCGCGGGCTGCAGGATTTCGATTTCCAGTCCGCGGGCGAACGTTCGCGGGCCTGATCGACATCAAGAACCTCCTCGGCCACCATGCGGAAGCCACCGCGGAACTCATCGACTTCGACGCGACCGCGCACCACCAGGATCTCGTCAGCCACGAGGCGGTCGGCAATCTGGTTGTACAGCGAATCGAAGATGGCCACTTCCAGCCGTGCAGTGCCGTCATCGATGGCGACGAATGCGCCCTTGCCGGGGCGTTTTCTGATTGCCATCACCAGGCCCGCAAGGGTCATCTCAAGGCCCCGCCCACGACCCTTGTAGCCGCCGCTGCCATTGCCGTTGCCCAGTCGATCGCCGATATTATCGAGGGTGGTCGTGGTGACTTCGGCCAGTTCATCCCGCACTTCGTCGATGGGATGACCGGAAAGGTAGAGTCCGAGGGTTTCGCGTTCTGCTCTCAGCCGTTGGCGCGAGGTCCAGTCCGGGACGTTGGGGAGCGGTCTCGCGCCATCTTCGGCGGTTGGTTCGCGGGTTGCTACCGCGCCTCCGAACAGGCTGCTCTGGCCGGCTTCACGGTCGGCCTGGAATCGTTCGGCTTCACTCAGGATATCGGGGAGGGCCTGCATCAGTGCTGCGCGGTTGGGGTGCAGGGAGTCGCCGGCGCCAGCGCGAATCAGTGTTTCCAGCGTGCGGCGATTGAGTCGGGACAGGTCGACTTCCCGGCACAGGCTGGCCAGTGACGAAAAAGTGCCGACGCGCTCGCGCACCGCGATGAGGTTCTCGACCGCACCGCGCCCGACCCCCTTGAGCGCTCCCAGGCCATAGCGAATGGCGCCGTCTTCGACCTGGAAACGATAGTGGGAGTAATTGACATCGGGTGGCAGGATGACCAGCCCCATCAGGCGGCAATCCTCGATGAGGTTGGCGATCTTGTCGGTCTTGTCGATATCGGCCGACAGCACGGCGGCCATGAACTCGGCCGGGTAGTGCGCCTTCAGCCAGGCCGTCTGGTAGGCAATCAAGGCGTAGGCGACCGAATGCGACTTGTTGAAGCCGTAGCGTGCAAAGGTCTCCATCAAATCAAAGATCGGTTCGGCCTGCTCCTTGGGAATGCCGTTATCGGCTGCGCCGGAGATGAAGATCTCACGCTGGCGCTGCATTTCTTCCGCTTTCTTCTTGCCCATGGCGCGCCTGAGCAGATCAGCGCCGCCCAGACTGTAACCGGCCAGTTCCTGGGCGATTTGCATCACCTGTTCCTGGTACAGGATGACGCCGTAGGTGGGCTTGAGGATCGGCTCGGTCTTGGGGTGCGGGTACTTGACCTGCGCCTTGCCATGTTTGCGGTTGATGTATTCATCGACCATGCCGGCATCCAGCGGCCCGGGACGATAGAGCGCTACGGCGGCGACGATATCGTCGAAGCCATCCGGCTTGAGTTTTCTCAGCAATTCCTTCATGCCCGGCGATTCGAGCTGGAAGACGGCGGTGGTGTGGGCCGCCTGCAGCAGTCGCAGGGCATCGCGGTCGTCCAGTGGCAGGTCGTCGAGGCTCAAGGCATCCTTGCCCTGGCGTGAGCGCGTCTCGTTGACCGCCTTGAGTGTCCAGTCGATGATGGTGAGGTTTCTCAGACCCAGAAAGTCGAATTTCACCAGACCGACCGATTCGACATCGTTCTTGTCGTACTGGGTCAACACCGAGTGCCCGTCGGGTTCGGTATACAGCGGGGTGAAATCGGTCAGGTCGCTGGGGGCGATGACCAGCCCCCCGGCATGCTTGCCGGCGTTTCGGGCCAGCCCTTCGAGTGAGCGGGCCAGGTCGAGAATTCCGCGGGTATCGTCCTCGTTGTCGTAGCGGGTTTTCAGTTCCGGCTCCTCCTCCAGCGCCTTGTCCAGCGTCATCTCCAGCTTGTTGGGGATGAGCTTGGCGATGGAGTCGACAAAACCGTAGTTGAAGCCCAGCACTCGTCCGCAGTCGCGCACCACGGCCTTGGCCGCCATGGTGCCGTAGGTGATGATCTGTGAGACCTGGTTGCGCCCGTAGCGCTGGGCCACGTACTCGATGACCCGATCGCGTCCCTCGACGCAGAAGTCGACATCGAAGTCGGGCATGGAGACGCGTTCCGGGTTGAGAAAGCGCTCGAATAAGAGCTCGTAACGTATTGGGTCCAATCCAGTAATTCCCAGCGTCCAGGCCACGAGCGAACCGGCCCCGGAACCGCGTCCGGGACCGACCGGGACGCCGTTGTCGTGCGCCCAGGTAATGAAGTCGGCGACGATGAGGAAGTAACCCGGAAAGCCCATGCTGTTGATGACTTCCAGTTCATGATCGAGGCGCTGGTCGTAATCTTCACGCGTGGTGCTCGTGGCCAGGCCGTGGCGTTCGAGACGTTCATCCAGGCCTTCGGCCGCCTTGCGCCGGAGATACTCGGCTTCGGTTTCCCCCTCCGGTACCGGGAACGCGGGCAGGGCATATTCGCCCAGGGTCAGTTCCAGGTTGCAACGTTGCGCCAGGTGCAGCGTGTTTTCCAGCGCCACGGGCAGGTCGGCAAAGGCCTCGCGCATCTGCGCACTGCTTTTGAGGTACTGTTGATCGACGTAGTCGCGCGACCTGCGCTTGTCATCGAGCAGGCGGGACTGATGAATGCAGACTCTTGCCTCGTGAGCGAAGAAATCGGACTGCTCGAGAAACCGCACGTCGTTACTCGCCACCACCGGCACGGCATGGTCGGTCGCGAGTTTGAGCAGACCATGTTCCATCGTGTGCTCGCCTTCGCGTCCCATGCGTTCGAGCGTGAGATACAGGCGGTTGGGGAACAGCGACTGCCACTCTTCCAGCTGCTGGCCAGCAAGGCTGTTGCGGCCATGGGCAATGGCATCGCCGATGCTGGATTGGCGTCCGGCCAGCGCGATCAGCCCATCGGTGCTGCCCTTGAACCAGGCCGGGTGGATGCGAGGCTGGCCGCGATGACGGCCTTCAAGAAAACTTCGTGAGAGCAGTCGGCAGAGATTCAGGTAGCCGGTGCGGTCCTGGACCAGCAGCGTAACGATACTCGACTCATCCGCGCGTGTGGAATCCTGAATGCGGACATCGGCGCCGGCGATCGGCTTGATACCGCGACTGATGGCGGCCCGGTAGAACTTGACCAGCCCGAAGAGATTGTGCCAGTCGGTGACAGCAACCGCCGGCATGCCAAGTTCGGCGGCCCGATCCACCAGTTCACCGATGCGCACCATGCCATCTTCGAGCGAGAACTCGGTGTGCAGGCGCAGGTGTACAAAGGGAAGTGAGGCGGGTTCGGTCTCCGGCATGGTCCTATTCTAGTGTAGGGGTTCCAGCAAAACGAGCGGCCGGGCAGGAGATTGGTCTGCCCGGCCGCTGAAATGATTTCCGAGACTCAACCGATCATCGACTGCAACAGCTTGCGGCACTTGTCGATACGCCTGGCCAACTCCTCGTGTTGTTCCGGAGGCAGGGGGAATGTCTCGTACCAGCGTTCCTGCAGGGCCGAAAACTCAGTGGCCAGGTCGGGCTGGCCGTCACGATCGGACAGCTGGCGGGCCAGGCGCTTGACCTGGTAATCCATGCGCTGCTGGCGGTCAGCCTCCGGGGTCTCGACGCCGGCCAGAAATTCCATTTCCACCGCTACCTGGCGTGCCGATTGACCGTTTTCTTGCACCGTGCGTTCCAGTTCGCCCGGGTCGGCTTCGGGGGCGGTGACCCATTCCAGCTTTCCGGAGAGCCGCTCGGCCAGCGGGTTGTCGTCGACGGGTGGGAGGTCGTCCGGCGCCGTGGAAGGCGCTCCATCGGCATCGATGCGCTGCTGCCAGGACGCCTGAATCGCACCGGCAAGTATTTCCAGAGCCCGGTTCGCCTGCTCGCGCGCCTGCTCGCGCAGTTCGCCCAGCCGTCGGCTGAACTTGCCTTCGGCGGTCGTGAATCGCTTGTCCAGCGCTTGCGGGCGTGGCGAACGGGCATGCCAGTCCTCGCTCAAGCCGCGAAAACGACCCTCGGCTTCGGCAAGCTCGGCGTCGTCGAGTTCAGCGATTTCCTCGGCCTGGCCGCAAAGGGCTTCCAGTTCGGCGACGATCTCCTGGTGTTCCTGTTCTTTCTCCTCGCGTTGATGGTCGAGCTGTTCGAACAGGGGATCGATCGGCTCGCGAAACTCCTTCCAGAGCTGCTGTTCGACACGGCGCCGGCCACGGCCGGATTTCTGCCATCGGGCCTGCAGTGCCTTGGCTTTTTCGATAGCCGTGGCGAGGTCTTTCTCATGAGTCAGCTCGCGGGCCTCGGACACGAGCCTTCGCTTGGCCAACTCCACTTGCTCGTAGGCTTCGTCAAGCCGGTCGGACAGGCGGTTCATCAGCTCCTTGAGGTGACTGGCTGATGTGCCGCGCGCCTTCGGTGGCAGGTCGTCGAGTCGGCGGATGGCCTGGCGTGCCTTGCGCATGAAGCCGAGCAGTTCGTCGCTTTCGGGAGATTCGGCATTGGCTGCCCGCATGCCTTTTTCGACAAAGGCATTGAGCATTTCCAGGTTCTGTTCCTTGACTTCACTGCGTTTTTCAAAGAATTTCACTGCGTTTTTCAAAGAACGGCCTGGCCTGTTCGAAAGCCTGCTTGCAGGCTGCTTGAAAGCGACGCCACTGGCCGGGAGGCGCGGCGAACCGGTGCTTGTCGCCCGGCAGGACTTCGAGGGATTCCAGGCGTTGCCACTCTCCGCGTGCTTCCTTGAGTGCCGAGGTGATGGCATCGGGGTGCTGGTCGGAATCGGCCAGTTGCTCGACCTGGGCGATCAACGCGTCGCGAATCTTGTTGTTGGACCAGTGCTGCCAGTTCCGCATTTCCTTGAGCCGGCCCTCCATGCGCTGCTGGCGACCGAGCATCTTGTTCGGGCGATGGCGGACGGGAATCTGGTTGATCTGGCCGCGCAGCTTGCGCAGGGCGTCGTGGGCCTTGCCCAGTTCGCCATCTTCGAGCATGTGGGCAATGTCGTCGAGCTGCGCGTCCAGCTCGGCCGTGTCCACGCTGGCTGGCTTCGACTTCACGGGGGCCGGTTTCGATGCCGATTCGTGACGCTTCTGAATCTGTCGAAGCAGTGGCAGCATCTCTTCGCGCAGGGCCAGTTCGGCCTTGCCGGGATGCGAAAGGGCGTTCCAGGCCCGGTCCCAGTCAGCCAGCAGTTTGCTGTCAGCGGATGGGTCTTTCGATCGTTCGCCGGCATGTCGCAGGCGTTCGGCGATTTGCAGCAACTTGCCGTCGGTCGGTGCGGATTCGCCTTCGTCCGGCCCGCCTGCAGTGCCGGCTGTTTCTGTTGGTGGTGGGACAGGCGTGGGCCGGTTCAGGGAATTGCGTATGATGCGAACGGCCCCGTTGAAGCGCCGCTCGAGCGCCTCGGGGGGCGATTTCAGGTCTCGCCACTCCGACTCCAGACGTTCCACGGTCTGCTCCCGGTTGCCACTGCCATCACCTCGGGTCAGGGCTTCGGCCTGTTCCACCAGACGCCGGGCGATCTGCGTGACGGTACCGTCGTGCCCGGCATCGGTGGCAATGGTGGCCAGGCGCTGTTCCGCGGCCCGCGCACGCTTCTTGTTGGACTTGCGCAGCTTGTCAACGATTCGCTGCAGGGTGGATTCCTGATCGATACGCGCAAGAATACGCGCGGCCAGTTCCTCGCTGGATTCATTCATGTAGCAGTCGCCGAGAAAGCCGGGTGACTGGATTCGGTCCAGGGCAGCGCTCCGCAGGGATTCGTCGGGTGCTTCCCGGGCCACGTGCCGCACCAGTTCGGGACGGTCGACGTGCGCGAACCACTCCAGCCGTTCCTTGAGCATGTCAGGATTGGGCTTGCGCATGACACTACGCGCCAGGAATTCGTCGGCAGCTTCGACGATGGCTTCGTCTGACTCGCGCAGGCGCGCGTCCAGCCAGAAGGCTTCGGTGTTGATGCGGCGCAGTGCAACGAGCCGAACGGCCGGTGAATCGTCATGCTGGGCCAGGTCCGGCAGCTTCTTGAGCAACTCGGCGTCGTGTGAATCGGCAACCGCCGGTGCCCGTACGTCGGGGTCGGGGTTTTGCCATGCGGGTTTGCCGAAGAGTCGTGATGTGAGCTTCATGGCCATGTCCGTTGCTGCTTTGATCCTGAGCTTTCAGTGCGATAGATTACCCCACTGCGCATCCGGAATTGCCGGATTTTGCCGGGTAGCCGGGTTCGGGCACCGGGGGTACCATAGGCTGCCGGTGACGGACGATACACGCCCGGCCACACGCAAACGATAACAATACAGGAACCTGATCGCTCATGTCCGACAATACCCGGCACCCTTCCTGGTTGCAGGCTCTCCTGCCCCTCGTCGCGCTCATTGCCATGCTGGTTGCCTCGGTCTGGTTATTCGGCGACGACTCCTCTTATGGCCCCAATCAGATCGCGCTACTCATTGCCGCAGCCATTGGCTGCCTGGTCGGTTTTCGCAACGGCCTGACCTGGAACCGGATGCTTGACGGCATTGTCGGCGGCATCTCGCTGGCACTGGGGGCAATCCTGATCATCCTGATGGTGGGTGCGCTCATTGGTACCTGGCTGCTGGCCGGTATCGTGCCGACTCTGATTTACTTCGGGCTCGAGTTGCTCAGTCCCCAGTGGTTCTACGTTGCCGCCTGCCTGATCTGTGCCATCGTGGCATTGTCGATCGGCTCGTCCTGGACCACGGCAGCGACCATTGGTGTGGCCCTGATCGGTGTCGCGGCCGGGCTTGACATGTCGCTGGCGGTGACAGCAGGTGCGGTCATCTCGGGTGCCTACTTCGGCGACAAGATGTCGCCGCTTTCCGATACCACCAACCTGGCACCGGCGGTCAGCGGAACCGAGCTGTTCGCCCATATCCGTTACATGACCTGGGTGGCCGTACCGGCACTGGTTATCGCCGTGCTCGGCTATACCCTGATGGGGCTGGGCAGCGGCGGCAGTGCCGATACCGGCGGCTTGGCGGCGATGCAGGATCAGCTGGTTGAACTGTTCAACATCAATGTCTTCATGCTGATTCCGCTGGCGGTGCTGTTCGGCCTGGCGGTCGCGCGGCAGCCGGCCCTGCCCAGCATTTTCATCGGCGCGATGCTCGGTGCGGTCTGGGCCATCCTGTTCCAGCCCGAGCGCGTCGCCGCCATGGCCGAGGGCGAGGGGCTGCTTGCCGGCATCGAGCTGGCCTGGCTGGCGCTGTCGGACGGCATCG
>SL_3KL_010_SEDDRAFT_10001679_pt1 | contig 20217 bp, 16 predicted proteins | sample SodLakKL_010_SED_2_FD_10381 | JGI IMG/M metagenome (IMG submission 10381) | reverse complement strand
AGGCGGGAGAGGATCCCTACCACCGACACCTCTACCGGGTCGGGCTGGACGGGTCGGGGCTCACCCGCCTCACCAGCGAGTCCGGGGATCACGAGATCACCCTGACGCCTTCCGGAGCCTTCTTCGTGGCCCGGGTGTCCACGGTGGAGGTGCCTCCCGTCATCACCCTCCGGAGGACGCGGGACGGCGGGGCCGTCCGGCTCCTGGAAGAGGCGGATGTCAGCGAGCTGGAGCTGCTCGGGTGGAGACCTCCCGAGTCCTTCCGGGCCAAGGGGAGAGACGGCGTCACCGACGTCCATGGCCTCCTCATCCGACCCTCCCACTTCGATCCCGAGAAGCGCTATCCGGTGGTGAACGCCATCTACCCCGGCCCCCAGACCGGAAGCGTGGGGACCCGGGGGTACTCCGTGAGCCGACGGGGCCAGGCCCACGCCCTGGCGGAACTGGGATTCATCGTGGTCCTGGTGGATGCCCTGGGGTCTCCCCTCCGATCCAAGGCGTTTCACACCGCGTACTATGGCGACATGGGAGACAACGGCCTCCCGGACCAGATCGCGGCCATGAGGGAACTGGCTTCCCGGCACCCCTGGATCGACCTGGATCGGGCGGGGATCTACGGCCACTCCGGAGGCGGGTTCGCCACGGCTGCGGCCCTGCTTCGCCATCCGGACTTCTTCCACGTGGGAGTGTCGGGAGCTGGGAATCACGACAACCGGGGATACACCTACTACTGGGGGGAGAAGTACCAGGGGCTCCTCACGGTGGACGAGGACGGCGTCGACTCCTACGAGAACCAGGCGAATCACCTCCTGGCGGAGAATCTCAGGGGAAGGCTCCTCCTGAGCTACGGGACCATGGACACCAACGTCCACCCCAATACCACCCTCCTCCTCATCGATGCCCTGGTGGACGCCAACAAGGACTTCGACCTCCTGGTGTTGCCGAACCGGGGCCATGGCTACGCCAACGAGCCCTACGCCGTTCGCCGCACCTGGGACTACTTCGTGGAGCACCTCATGGGGAAGGCACCGCCCCGGGAGTACCGGATCGGGGGGTAGAAGGCCGTTGAGGAAGTGGGGAGGGAACCTGGGAGGGGATGGAGCATAGCCCGTGGAAGGGTCTTCCCTCCCCGGTGTTCCCGCCTCAAGGGGCGACCCGCTTTGGACCGTGCCCTTCGATCTTCTCCTCGCAAGGAGAGACGCCATTGAAGATGCCATCGGCAGGGGATCTGGCCCCGCCCCCACCCCCGGCGCACGTCGCCCCCTTCCTTGGCCTCCTTTGTTCGTTCCTGGTGTTTCTACCCGGGGGCGGGCTGAACGCCCAGGAGGAGGACTTCCTGGAGATCGGTGGGGCCATCCGCTACAACCTCTTCTTCACCGACTACGAGAGCCCCGCCGAACCCAACGATTTCCAGTTCACCTGGGACACCTGGCGCCTCAATGTCCAGGCGCGCTCCCGGGGGGTCGGGCTCCGGTTCGAGTATCGTTTCTACCCGACCTTCAACACCCATTTCGTCAAGGAGGGATGGCTGGATTATGCCTTCTCGCCGGAGACGGAGGTCCAGGTCGGGGTCACCCAGGTACCCTTCGGAAATCTCCAGTACAACTCCCATAACTGGTGGTTTCAGCTCCCTTACTATGTGGGCCTGGAGGACGACCACGACATGGGAGTGAAGCTCATCCATCGCCGAGACGATTGGTCCTTCATGGGAGCATGGTTTCTCCAGCCGGAGCCTGCCGGACCGGCGGGGGGCGAGGGATCCTTCGGGATTGGAGGGGCCGGGCGGTACTCCTATGATCTTCTGCCCACCCCCGGCGAGTCGAACCAGGAAAAGCACCAGGGAAACCTCCGGATCGCACGGAGCCTCTCCCACGGCCCGGGGGAGGAGGGAGGCCGGACCGAGCTGGGCGTCTCTCTCCAGGGGGGTGGAATCTGGAACTCGGTCACCAAAGCGTGGGGACGTCGATGGGCGGTGGCGGGCCACCTGGACGGGACCTGGGGTCCGTGGGGCGTGAAGGCACAAGTCCTCCGCTATGGATTCAGCGCCACCGACGACGAAGGAGCGGGGCTGGATCGGGTCCAGGTGGGGGCCTACGGCGACACCTATGCCACGGCGGCCCGGGCGACCATCGCTACACTGGGGGTTCAGTATGGGCTCGAGGTGGAGCGGGGTCCCCTGACCGGCGTCAATCTCTATCAGAACTACTCCTGGATGGGAAAGGCCGAGACGACCTTTCACGACTCCCAGCAGCACGTCCTGGGCGCCTCGGTGGCGGCAGGCGCGCTCTTTGTGTACTTCGATCTGGCGTCGGGACGGAACCACCCCTGGCTCACCGACGACTTCGGGGTGGGACTGGGCGAGGGAAGGGCGGACGCCCGCTGGAATACCCGGTTCAATGTCAACATCGGGTTCTACTTCTGACAGATGAGGATTCGACCTGCATCGGAGGGCCGGACCGGTCCTCCATGCCCTGACCCCGGGAGTCCCGGATGAGATGGAAGCCGAAGCTGGATCTGAGCCCGTGGGTCTTTGGCCCCGCAGTCCTCGTGATCGCCGTCTTTCTCTTCTTTGGCGCGGTGCACACCGAGGCCACCGGTCGAGTCTTCGACGCGCTGCAGTCCGGGATCGTGACCCGCTTCGGCTGGTTCTATGTCGGGTCCGTGGCCTTCTTCCTCCTGTTTGTGGTGGGCCTCTTCTTCAGTCCCTGGGGAAGCATCCGGCTGGGCCCGGACGACTCGGAGCCCGAATACTCGTACCTGTCCTGGTTTGCCATGCTCTTCAGCGCCGGGATGGGGATCGGGCTGGTCTTCTTTGCGGTGGCCGAACCCATGTTCCACTTCACCGCCTCCCCCACGGTGGAGAGCGGAACGGTGGAGGCGGCCCGGGAAGCCATGCGCTTCACTTTCTTCCACTGGGGGCTCCACGCCTGGGCCATCTACATCGTGGTGGGGCTGTCCCTGGCCTACTTCTCCTTCCGTAAGGGCCTTCCCCTCTCCATCCGCTCCGCCTTTCATCCCCTCCTCGGGGACCGGATCTACGGCCCCATCGGGCACCTCATCGATGTTCTGGCCATCTTCGGGACGGTGTTCGGAGTGGCCACGTCGCTGGGACTGGGGGTCATGCAGGTCAACGCCGGGCTCGGGTTCCTCTTCGGGGTGGAGATCAGGACGGCTACCCAGGTGGCCCTCATCATCGCCATCACCCTGGTGGCGACGATCTCGGTGGTGGCGGGGCTGGACAAGGGGATCCGCCGCCTTTCCAACTTCAACATGGTGGTGGCATTAGTTCTGGTTCTCTTCGTCTTCGCCGCCGGGCCCTCCACCTTCCTCCTGAACGCGTGGATGGAAAACACCGGGGCCTACCTGCAGTCCGTGGTGGAAACCACGTTCTGGCTGGACACCTATGGGGATGGGGTCTGGCACGGAGAATGGACCCTCTTCTACTGGGGGTGGTGGATCGCCTGGTCCCCTTTCGTCGGGATGTTCATCGCCCGGGTCTCCCGGGGCCGCACCATCCGGGAGTTCATCGGGGGCGTCCTCCTGGTTCCCGCCGCTTTCACCACCTTCTGGCTTACCACCTTCGGGAACAGCGGGCTTCACCGGGAGCTCTTCGGCTCGGGTGGAATCGCCGGTGGGGCCACGGAGGAGATGCTCTTCGACCTCCTGCAGGGGCTCCCGTTGTCGGCGGTGACCTCCATCCTGGCCATGGTGGTCATCGTCGCGTTCTTCGTCACCTCCTCCGACTCCGGATCGCTGGTCATCGACATGCTGGCGTCGGGGGGAAACCCCGATCCGCCCACGATCCAGCGGGTCTTCTGGGCGCTCCTGGAAGGAGCCGTGGCGGCCGTGCTCCTGCTGGCGGGTGGGCTGGCGGCGCTCCAGACCGCGGCCATCACCACCGGACTTCCCTTCGCCGCGGTGCTGGTGGTGATGTGCTTCTCCCTCCTCAAGGCGCTGCGGGGAGAGTCCCGGGGGGGCCTGCGCACGAAGAAGGTGTTTCCGGCCCAAAAGGGGGGAGGGGGGAGTCCTCCCGAACCCGTGGTTTCCATCCAACCCACTCCCGGAGGAACCCATGAGTGACTGGAAGGAGGAGCTGAAGGGGCTCTTCGAAACCCCCGAGAGCTCAGGCGGACGGGCCCGGGCCGAGCGCCGACGGGTGAAGGGATTCATCGCCGACGTGGTGGTTCCGGCCTTCGAGGAGGTGGCGGCGGAACTCCAGAAACATGGTCGGGACGTGGAGGTGGAATTCGGGGAACGGAGGGCCTCCATCACCGTGTTCCACGAGGGTGCCGAGGAGTTCCACTACGAGGTGCGGGTGAAAGCCTATCGGAAGCGGGACTTCGCCTTCCCCGCCATCCCCCTCTTCGACGCCGAGGGCCAGAGCTACCGGGCGGAAGCGGCGCTCCGCAGCGGCTCTCTCGACCTGGACGTGACCAATTTCACCCCGGAGGAGCTCATTGAGAGCTTCCTCCGGGAGTACCGTCGCCACTTCGAGTGGGAGCGATGAACCCCTCCCGGGGTCACCCCCCCATATGGGGATAGCGCCAGTCGGTGGGGGGGTCGAAGGTCTCTTTCAGGACCCGAGGAGAAACCCACCGCAGGAGGTTCAGGTGGGAGCCCGCCTTGTCATTGGTTCCCGATGCCCGGGCGCCACCGAAGGGCTGCTGGCCCACCACGGCACCCGTGGGCTTGTCGTTGATGTAGAAGTTTCCAGCCGCGTTGCGGAGGGTCCGGGCAGCCTCCCGGACCGCTCCTCGGTCCTGGGAGAAGACGGCACCTGTGAGGCCGTAGGGGCTGGTGGTGTCCACCAGCTCCAGGGTCTCGGCCCAGCGGGCGTCGTCGTAGACGTGGATGGTGAGGATGGGCCCGAAGAGTTCCCGCTCCATGGTGTCGTACCGGGGGTCGTCCGTGACCAGCACGGTGGGTTCCACGAACCAGCCCTCCGCGTCATCGGTTCCCCCTCCCACCAGGATCTCCACCCCCGGGGCGGCCCGGGCCGCCTCGATGGCGTCCTGGTGTTTCTTGAAGGCGCCCCCGTCGATGACGGCCCCCATGAAGGTGGAAAGGTCCTCCACGTTCCCCATGGTGATCTCCTCCGCCAGGGCCACCAGCCCGTCCCGCACCTCGGGCCAGAGGGACCTTGGGACGTAGGCCCGGGAGGCGGCGGAGCACTTCTGTCCCTGGTACTCGAAGGCGCCCCGCCCCAGAGCCACCACCAGGGCATCCACGTCGGCGGAGGGGTGGGCCACCACGAAGTCCTTTCCTCCCGTCTCCCCGACGATCCGCGGGTAGGTACGGTAGCGTCCCAGTTGGTCGCCGGCCTTCTTCCAGAGGGACCGGAAGACCCCGGCGGATCCGGTGAAGTGGAGGCCGGCGAAGTCCCGGTGGGCCATGGCCACGTCGGAGATGGCCGCTCCGTCTCCGTGGACCACGTTGATCACCCCATCGGGTAAGCCCGCTTCCCGGAAAACCTCCATGGTATAGTAGGCCGAAAGGGCCTGCTTCTCCGAGGGTTTCCAGAGCACCACGTTCCCCATGATGGCCGGCGCTGCGGGGAGGTTCCCCCCGATGGCTGTGAAGTTGAAGGGGGTGATGGCCAGGACGAAGCCTTCCAGGGGACGATACTCCAGCCGATTCCAGACGCCCTCGGAGGAATGGGGTTGGCCCTCGTAGATGGCTTCGGCGAAGTGCACGTTGAAGCGGAGGAAGTCGATGAGTTCGCAGGCGGCGTCGATCTCCGCCTGGATCACCGACTTGGACTGTCCGAGGATGGTGGAGCCATTGAGCACGTCCCGATAGGGGCCGGAGATGAGTTCCGCCGCCTTCAGGAAGATGGCGGCCCGGTCCTGGAAGGGCATGGTACCCCATTCGCTCCGCGCGCTCCCGACCGCCTGGATGGCCGACTCCACCTGCGGAGTTCCGGCAGCCTGGACACGGGCCAGTTCGCGATGCCGCCGATGGGGAGAGAACTGGGTGAAGGTGCCCTCCCCCTTCTCGTCCCGTCCGCCGATGATGAGGGGGACGTCCCGTACCACATCGTCCTGGGCGGCGAGCCACCGGGCCAAGGAGTCGCGTTCGGGGGAATCGGGGGCGTAGTCCAGGACCGGCTCGTTGTCCGGGAAGGGAACGTGGAAGCGACCGTTGGTCATGAGAGGTTCCTCGATGGGGTTGGTGGGTGTCGGTCCGGTGCGTGGATCACGGTTGGCTGTCAGGAATGGACATCGGGAACGGGCGCCCTGCCGCCATCACCGGCGGCGGCCAGTTGGACCAGGGTCTCGGCGTCGATCCGATAGGTGTGCCACTCGGAGAGCTGGATGGCTCCTCGGCGTTCATAGAAGCGGATGGCTCCGTCGTTCCAGTCCTGGACCATCCACTCCATGCGACCGCAGCCCCGGCGCACCGCCTCCTCGACCAGGTACTGGAACATGGTGCCTCCGAATCCCCGTCCCCGGTATGCATCCAGGACGAAGATATCCTCGAGAAAGAGGGTGGGGCGAGCCAGGAAGGAAGAATAGGCCTCGAAGGTGATGGCGTATCCCACATCCTTCCCGTCGATGGTGGCCAGGAAGGCCGCGTAGCGAGGAGGGTTCGCCAGCCCGTCCCGGACCAGGCGTTGGCGAGCCGTGGGAGAGGGCCGATCCATCTGTTCGAAGTCGGCGTGGGCGTCCACCAGGGTGAGGAAGACCTCCATGTCGGCCTCTCCCAGGGGTCGGATCCGGACATCGGTCACGGCTCCGCGGAGGGAATGACGGTGATCTCCAGGAAGGCGGAAGCCCGGGCTCCGTTGAACTCGATCACTTCCAGTCCCGCCAAATAGATACCCGGGTCCTCGTAGACCCATTCCACCTCCAGACTGGCCCGACGGGCGCCGCCGGCCTCACTGGTCTGCTGTCCTCCGTCGCCGAAATTCAGGACCAGTGCGCCCAGCCGGTCTCCTGTTCCCTCGGCGGAGAATCGCACCGTCTGGCCTGCGACCAGGGAAAGCTGATCCGCCTCGAGGGACGCCGAGAGGGCGAGGGGGGATTCGGCGGTAATGAAGTCGCACCCCGCCACGAAGAGAAGCAGGGGGAGGACCAGGGGGAGGATTCCGGCGGGGACGTCCGGTGGGAATGGCCAACGGACGCCAGGACGAAAGGGGGAACGCAGTCGGTCTCGGAGTCGATGTCCTGGTCCTGGTCGCGGCTTCGGATGCGGGAGATGGTACGGAGTCATCCGGTGCCTCCGGATCGGGCGTCCATGATGCGCTCTCCCCGCCGATCGGCCAGGAGGATGAAGTCCAGGATGGTCTCCACTGCTTCAACGTAGAAGCCCGGTGTGATGTCCTCCACCACGTCGGTGGGGTCGTGGTATCCCGGATGGTCCTCCACTCCGAAGTAGAGGAAGGGGATCCCCGCCTGGTGGAAGGGCCCGTGATCCGACGCCATGGTCCAGTCCTCTCCGGGGGGAAGGTCGGGCCGGTCATGGCCCATGAGTAGGGAGATGGACGAGGCAGCGGCCACCTCCTCCACCAGGGGCCTGAGGAAGGGGTAGTGATGCGTGCCTACGGCGTAGAGCTCCCCTGCCTCGCTCCGGCTCACCATGTCCAGGTTGACGTTCATCACGATGCGGTCGAGGGGGACGGGGGGGTCCTGGATGAAGGCCCGGGCACCCTGGAGCCCCATCTCCTCGGCGTCGAAGGCGACGAAGAGCAGCGAATGTCGGGGGAGGTTCCGGCTGAACCAATCGGCCAGGGCCAGGATGGCTGACGTCCCCGACGCATTGTCGTCGGCCCCGTTGAAGATGTCGTCGTTCTGGATTCCCAGGTGGTCGTAGTGGGCCGATACCACGATGAACCGATCCGGATGCGTTGTCCCCGGGACCAGGGCATGGAAGTTCACGCCCTGGTATGTGGCCCCGTCCTGGCGGGCGACGAACTCGAAGGACCGGGTTCGCTGGCCATCCACCAATCCCAGCCCCCGCTCCTCCATGGCCCGGCTCAGGAAGCGCCGGGCCCGTTCGATCCCCGGGGTGCCGGTGCGACGACCTTCCATGGAGTCGTGGGCCAGGATCCTCTGGTCTTCCAGCAAGCGATCCCCATCGATGCGGGGGCGCTCGCCGAACCGGTCGGAGACCTGCCCCAGGACGGGGCCGGTGTGAACCGTTGCCGGAGTCCCGACGGTGGGTGCGCCCAGGGCCAGAAGCAGGAGAAAGGGCAGCATCCCCCCCCGAAGAAGGGGGAGAAGGGTGGAACGTGATGAGGTCATGTGCCCTCCGCGCCAGGGAACTGTCGGCATCGCTCTGGGGAAAGAAGAATAATATCCCCGCGGGGGAGACGGAGCCTCTACTCAGGTTTCCCGATTTTCCCCCTCAGAGATCGTGCCTCCTTCCAGCTTCCACTCCGGTTGACCCTCCCGTGTTCCTTCGCCTGCTCCAGTCGCTGCGATTCGTCCTCCTTCTCCTGGCCATTGCCCACCCCCTTTCCGCCCAGATCGCCCACGAGGAATTCGAGGGACGGCGGGCGGCCCTGGCGGCCGTCGTGGGGGATGGGATCATCCTGGCCATGGGGAGCGCCGCGCCTCCCCAGGATTACATCGCTTTCCACCAGAATTCCCTCTTCCGCTACCTCACCGGGTTCAGGGAGACCAACGCGGCCCTGGCCATGGTGGTCCGCGACGGCGGGATCGAGGAGATCCTCTTCGTGAATCCCCGGGACCCGGCGACGGAGACATGGGAGGGGTACCGGGTGGGTCCCGACGGTGCCCAGGCTGCCACGGGAATCCGGGGGAGGGCGATCCAGGAGCTCCCCGGGTTCCTGAACCGGAGGCTCCGCGCCGGCGCCCGGCTCCATATCGTCGGGAACTACCAGCCTGCTGCCCCTCTGCGGGATGACGTCACGCAGCGATTCCTCTCCCTCCTGGCCCAACTCCCGCAGGTGGAGCTGGTCCCGGTGAACGACGAGGTGAACCACCTCCGGGGGGTGAAGTCCGAAGCGGAGCAGGATCTCCTGAGGAAGGCCACCGCCATCACCGTGGAGGCGCATCGGGAGGTGGCCCGGGCCCTGGCTCCGGGACACAACGAGTTCGAGATCCAGGCCTTGGTGGAGTACACCTTCCGCCGCTATGGGGCCGAACGCCCCGCATTCGCCTCCATCGTGGGGTCCGGCCCCAACTCCACCATTCTCCACTACAACGCCAATGACCGATTCATGGAGGATGGGGACGTGGTGGTGGTGGACATCGGGGCCAGTTATGGGGGATATGCCGCCGACGTGACCCGGACCTATCCGGTGAACGGTCGGTTTTCCGATGAGCAGCGAGCGATCTACCAGCTGGTCCGGGACGCCCAGGCGGCCGCCGAGGCCCGAGCCGCCGCCGGGGTCTCCGTGGCGGAGCTGAACCAGGTGGCGGATTCGGTCCTGGCCCGGGGGCTGGCGGAGCTGGGCCTCATCGAGGCCCCCAATGCCACCTTCGAAGGGCCGGGAGGCCAGGCGATCCCCCAGCTCCGTCTCTACTACATGCACGGTCTGGGACATGGCATCGGGTTGGACGTCCATGACCCCTGGCCACCGGTGCTGCAGCCTGGCGTCGCCTTCACCCTGGAGCCTGGGGTGTATGTCCGCCCCAACCTCCTGGAAGAGGTGATTCCCGACACGCCGGCCAACCAGCGGACCATCGAGGCCATTCGTCCCGCCTTCCAGCGCTTCGTCAACATCGGGGTCCGCATCGAGGACGACTACATCGTCCGGGCCGACGGCACCCTGGAATGGATCTCCCCGGCCCCCCGGGAGGTGGAGGAGGTGGAGGCCCTCCTCGCGGAGGCGCGGGCGGAGCCGGAGCCAAGGGTCGGACCGGCCGAGCGAAGGGATGAGTGGGTGGAGTGGTATCGGCGGATGAAGTGACGCCCCCCCCCGGCTCCGCAGACGGCCGTCCGCCCCTTCACCTCGCACGGCGTCTCACCGGGATCGGGCTGGGGCTCGGGGCCCTGGCGGCATTCCATCTCCTTTCCCGGTCTCCTGGGGCCGCCGAATTCCTGGTGGGGCAGGGTCCCATCCCGGCTCTGACCCGGGGTCTTTCCCGCCTCACCGGGGCGGTCCCCATCTCCCTGGCGGAAGCCGTGGTGGTGATCGTGCTGGCCCGTCAGGGGGTCGGAATCGGCCGAGGGCTCCTCCAGCTACGTCGGGGAGCGGACGGCTTCCCCCGGACCCTGGCCCGGGGAGGACTCCGACTGGCCCAGGATGCGGGGGTTCTCCTCTTCCTCTTCTACCTTCTCTGGGGGTTCCAATACGCCCGTCCAGGGGTGGAGGCGCAACTGGGGATCACCAGCGCCGGAGAGGTTCCCACCGCGGAGCTTCGGGCCCTGGCCGCCCGGTCCGTCCAATCAGGCAACGTCCTCTATCGTGCCCTCCATGGCGTCGAAGACACCGGGGTTCCCACGCCATCCGTCCCCCCGGAGGTCGTTCTCCCGGCACTCCACCAGGGGTGGGAAAGAGCGGTGGAACGCTGGGGGCTGGACCCCCGGATGACGAGGCGGTTCGGCGATCCCAAGGCCTTCGTGGCCACCCCCGTGGTGAAGCGGTTCGGAGTGGCCGGGATGTACTTCCCCTACACGGGCGAGGCCCTGGTCCTGGCCGATCTTCCCGGGGCGCTCCGGGGGAAGGAGATGGCCCATGAGATGGCCCACCAGCGGGGGATTGCCAGGGAAGCCGACGCCAACATCCTCGCCTTTCTGGTCACGCTGGAGGCCCCGGATCCGCAGGTTCGCTATGCCGGCGCCCTCTTTCTCCAGCGGCAGCTCATCAGCGCCCTCGGGCGGTTGGATCCCGACGCCGCCTGGGCCCTGAGTCGAGAGCGGCTCCCCGGTGTGCGGCGGGACCTGGAGGCCATCGCGGCCTACTGGGCCGATGCCGTCGGCCCGGTGAGCCAGGCCACCACCCGGGCCAATCACGCCATGCTCCGTTCCCACGGCATTCCCGAGGGGGTGGAGAATTACCGGGGGAGCGTGTGGGCCTTCGTGTCCCTGGCTCGACGGGAAGGAGTGGATTCCCTTCTTCCGGAAACGGTCCTACCCGGGGACAGCGAGTCCCCGGCAGGGCCGGTTCCTTGAAATGTCGAGGGATTCAGGGGAGATTCAGGGGTTCGGCCCCTCCTGGGGGGCGGCTCGCAGGCGGGCGCGCCCTGAGTGGGGTACTCTCCCTTTTCCCAGCCTCTCCCTCTCTCCCCCTCCCTCTCTCCCTCACCCGAGGAACGGGCGCTCAATGACCGCGGCACCGAATGATCGGGCTTCCCTCCTCATGATCGGCATGGCCGCATGATCGGCATCGTGGGCGCCGGAATCACCGGCCTTTCCCTGGGCAACTTCCTCGAGGAGCGAGGGGTTCCCTTCCGGATCCTGGAATCGTCCTCCCGGGCCGGCGGGGTGATCCGGTCCTCCCGGGTGGAGGGACGGGTCCTGGACCACGGGCCCCAGCGGACCCGTGTGACCCCCACCATCGCCGGGCTGATCCGGTCCCTGGGTCTGGAGGAGCAGGTGGTTTCCGTGCCTCCTGAACTCCCCCTCTTCGTACTCCGGGGGGGACGACTCCGCCGGGTTCCCTTCACGGCCCAGGACCTCCTCCGCACGGACCTCCTGTCCCCTGGAGGAAAGCTCCGCCTCCTCCGCGAGCCCCTCACCCGGGGGTTCGATCCCCAGGAGACGGTAGGTGCCTTCCTCATCCGGAAGTTCGGACGTGAGGCGTATGAGAACCTCATGGGCCCCCTCTTCGGCGGGCTCTACGGCTCCGATCCAGGGGAGATGTACGTGCGCCATTCCCTGGCGGAGACCATGGAGGGGTTCGGCGTGAGCCGAAGCATCCTCTGGGCCTTCCTCCGGGGCTCCTTCAACCGGGGGGCGGCTCCCCCTGCCGTCTCCTTCCAGGGCGGAATGGCGGAGCTCACCGACGCCATGCTGGGGAGGATCCGGGAGCGGGTCTCCCTGGACTCTCCGGTGACGGCCCTGGAGCGCAGCGGTGGCTCGGGGTGGGTACTCCGGACGGGAGGCGGGGAGTCCCTGGAATGCTCGCAGGTGGTCCTGACCTTGCCGGCGGAGGGCGGGGGCTGCCTCCTCCGTCGGGAGGCCCCCGGGGTGGAGGAGCGGCTCCTCCGGCTCCGGTACAACCGTCTGGTCATGGTCCACCTGGCCGGCGAGCGGCTCCTCCACGGCCTGGGATACCAGGTCAGCTACGGCGAGGGGCTCCGGACCCGGGGGGTCACCTGGAACGCCAGCGCCCTGGACCGGCAGGATGTCTATACCGCTTTCCTGGGAGGAGCCCGGGACCCGGGGGCGCTGGAGTTGGAAGACGAGGAGCTGGGTGAGATCGCCCGCCGTGAATTCCTGGGGGCCACCGGGTGCGACGCCCGAGTGCTTGCGGTGGGACGAACCCGGGTCCCCTCCTGGGACCGTAGCTGGGTGGCCCTGGATGGAATGACCCTCCCCGAGGGCATCCATCTGGCCACCAACTACGAGTCCCGGGTGGGGATCCCCGGACGGCTCGCCCGGGCCCGGGAACTGGCGGAGGCTCTCTCCGCCGGAACCTCCGGCGGGTGACGCTCCCCGTGTTTCGCCACCAGGGCCGGCCATCTCGTCCAATCCGACGGGACCGTTCCCTGGGGTGAGCCTGCGCTGATTCCCCGGGATCAGCGCGTCGGTACCAAGGCCTCCGGACGGGGGGCCGCCTCCTCCCGAGGGAGGGAGTTGAGGCAGAGGGTGTTGGCCTCGGGTCGGCAGCGGCACCGACCGTAGCGGAAGCCGATGGGACTGGGCTCGCCGGAGAGGAAGGGCTCCATGAGGTCTGCCAGCACCACCGGGAACCGAGGGTCGTCGTGGGGGACGGGGACACGGTGGAAGGCGAGGCCCCGCTCTTCCGCCTCCTCCCTCAGGTCATGGTCCAGCTCGGCCAGGGTTTCGGACTGCTCGTGCATGAACGAGACCGGGTCCACGACCACCGTATCGGCGTCGACGGTCTGGATGACCTTCTCCACGTCGGGCTGGGTCCACTCCACGCCCCGGTTCGAGTGGTTCTGGAATCCAAGCTCGAAGGTCTCCACCCCCAGGAGGTCCGCCACCTCCCGGCAGAATTCGTCCACGTATCGCCCGTAGCCGCTCCCTGCGTCCAGGTACTTCTTCGGGGTCCCGTGGGCGGAAAAGACGAGCCGGGTCCGGGGGTGGTTCAGATCCAGCCCCGCCGCCTCCACCGTGCGGCGGATCGTGTCCGCCCGCATCCGGAGGTATCCGGGGTGGCGGTGCCAGCCCGTGATTCCCTCGAAGGTCACATCCGACCACTCCAGTCGGTCAATGGCGCGCTGGACGTCATTCAGGGCGCCCACGTTGGTGGAGTATCCGCAGAGGGGGTAGACCGGGAGCCCGATGAGGTGCTCCACCCCATCCGCCTGGGCCTCCCGCACCGCGTCGGCGACGAGGGGCGTGGTGTACTGGAAACCGGAGTAGACCTTGACGTCGTACCCCCGGCGGCGGAGCTCCGCCTCGAGGCCCCGGGCTTCCGCCCGAGCCTGTTCGTTCAGGGGGGATCCTCCGATCTCCTCGTACTCGGCCATGAGTCCCGGTGCCCGTCGCTCCGCGAGCTGGCGCGAACGGGCCCGACGCTCCTCCTCGGTGGTGTGGTCCTCCAGCGAGGCATTGGCGTGGAAGATCCGTTCCAGGAACGGAACGACATGCTCGGCGGTGGGCTCCTCGGGCTCTCCGAAATTGAGGACGAGGATGCCGGTCTTCTTGGGGGAGGGCGGAGTCATGGTCTCGAAGGGAAGGGGGTACGGGGCGTGGATGGGGGCGCCGTCAACCGGGACGCGTGGTCGGGCGCTCCAGACGACTGGACCCCGGCTACCCCTGGCCCCGGTCCCGGGTCCACCTGGACGGGAGTTCTCCGGTTCAGCCGTCTCCCCGGAGTTCCGACAGTTTCGTTCCGTGGACATGATCCACCACCGCGCGAACCACCGCCGGGTCGGTCTGGGGGAGGAGGCCATGTCCCACGTTGAAGATATGCCCTGGTCGGCCGGCCACGGCCTGGAGGATCTCGTCGGCCCGGGCCAGGGCCACCTCTTCTCCAGCCAGGAGGGCGATGGGGTCCAGGTTTCCCTGGACGGCCCGGTGGTGTCCCACCGTGGCCCATCCCTCGTCGACGCGCACCCGCCAGTCCAATCCCACCGCGTCCCCTCCAGCCTCCGCCATGAGGGGGAGGAGGGCCGGGTTCCCGGTGGCGAAGTTGATGGTGGGAACCCCGGCGGCCTTCAGTCCGTCCAGGATCCGCTTGGAGTAGGGGAGGACGGAACGGCGGTAGTCGTCGGGGTGGAGGACCCCGGCCCAGGAATCGAAGAGCTGGATGCATGCGGCACCCGCCTCCACCTGCGCCTTACCGAAGTCGATGAGGTGCTCGGACCAGTAGGACATCAGGTCGTCCCAGAGCGCCGGCTCCCTCCACATGAAGGCCTTGGTCCCGTGCCGTTCCTTGGAGCGGGGGGACTCCACCATGTAGGTCATGAGGGTGAAGGGCGCCCCGATGAACCCCAGGACCGGGATGTCCAGCTCCGCCTTGAGGATGCCCAGGGTCTCCATGACGAAGTCCAGGGTGTCCCGGGGATCGAAGGGACGGAGGGAGCGGATGGTCTCCGCCGAATCGTAGGGATGGGGGAGCACCGGGCCCAGCCCCTTCTCGATGGTCACCGGGATCCCGGCGCCAAGGAAGATGGTGGAGATGTCGGCGTAGAGGACCGCCCCATCCACGGGGAAGTAGTCCAGCGGGAGCATGGTGATGTCTGCGGCCAGGCGCGGGTCCCGGGTCACCTCCAGGAGGTCCCGGTCTCCCTTCAGGTCGTGGTAACGGGGGAGGGAGCGGCCGGCCTGGCGCATGAACCAGACGGGCGTGCGGTCCAGGGTTTCGCGTCGGAGGGCCCGAAGGAGGAGGTCATTCATGGATGGGTCGACGATGGAGGGTGGGGGAGCGCCGAAACCGTCGGCGCGGGGAATCTATCACCGGGGGGAGGGAACGTCATCCATGGCCGAGTCGAAACTTCGCCTCGACTCCCTGGTAGCCTTGTAGATCAGGGGGCCACGGGCGTGGTGAGTTTCGAATCGCTGAATCGGGACTCAGCACAGCCGACGACCCTCTGCCCAGTCCATCCTGGATGAAGGAGTTCGAATCATGGCGCTCGGAGAGATTGGATCCAAGGTCAAGGGAAGCCTCGTCGGTACCATCAAGGGGGCGGGAGATGTGGTGGGCACCGCCGTTACCACAGCCCGCGGAGCGGTGGTCACCGCCCTGAAGGGCGTCGGGGACGTGGCCAAGGAGGTCACCGCCGTGACGGTGGACGTGGTCCAGGGGGCCCTGGAAGCGGCCCAGCAGGTGGGGGCTTCCGCCGGGAATGTCGTGAAGGGAACGGTCATCGGAATCGTCCGGGGTGTGGGTGAGGTGGGCACCGTGACCGCCGGCGTCCTCAGTGATACCGTGCGTGCGGCCATCCAGGGGACCCGGGAGGTGGGGACCGATGCGGGATCCACCGTCATGAACGCCGCCGAGGGCGCCATCCGGGGGACCCGGGACCTGGCCATTTCGGTGGCGGATGCCGCGGCCGGAGTAGCCACCGGAGCGATCCGGGGCGCCCGGGACGTGGGCTCGGACCTGGCATCCACCGCCAAGAACGCCATGCAGGGCACGGTCCGGGGGGCGAACGAAATCGGAGAGGACACCCTCCAGGCGGTGGAAGGCACTGCCCGGGGGCTGGTCCGTGGGACTGCCCAGGTGGGTGGCGATGTGGCCGCCGTGGCCCGGGGAGCCATCTCCGGAGCCATCGCCACCGCCAAGGAAGTGGGTGTCTCGGGTGCCGACGCGGCCTCCGCCGCGGTCACGGGTGCGCTTCACGCCGCCCGGGATGTGAGTGAGTCCGCAGTGGAGTCGGTAACCTCCCTCCTGGATACCACCATCGACGGAGTGAAGGTGGTGGCGAAGGCCCCCTTCCGGAAGGAGGAAGGGAAGGACTCGGGGTCGGAGGGCGGCAAGACGCTTCCCCCCGCCGGAGACTGAGCCCGGCGCCCGGGATGCAAGCCCCCATCAAGGGGGCCGGCGTCCTGTGGTTGCTTCGTCTCGGTCCAGTCCCTTTATTCCCGGGGTCGGGTGACGCAGAGGGATCGCGCCGCCTGACCCCCGAGCCCGTCATCCCCCGTCCCGCTGCCAGCGATCGACCCTCATGGAGACCCGACGTCCCACCACCCCCGCCGCCGAGGAGATCCTCGGCGGGTATTTCCCGGTCCTGGATCACGGATTCGTCTCCCTCGTGGACTACATGGGCTCCGACGAGGATGTGGAGCGGGCCGCCCGGGTGAGCTACGGCTACGGGACCCGGCAACGCTCGGCGACCCGTGGACTGATCCGGTACCTCCGACGCCATCGGCACAGCACCCCCTCGGAGATGGTGGAGCTCAAGTTCCACTGCGCCATGCCCATGTTCGTCGCCCGGCAGTGGATCCGTCACCGCACAGCCTCGGTGAACGAGTACAGCGGCCGTTACTCCCTCATGCCCCTCCTCTTCTATCGGCCTGCGCCGGAACACTTCGCCCTCCAGAGCGAGGCCAACAACCAGGGGCGCCGGTCCGAAGCTGCGGCCCTGGAGCTCTGGGAGCAGGCGGTGCGACGCTGGAATCGTTCCCGCGACGAAGCGGCGGCGGCCTATCAATGGCTCCTCCAGGAGGATGTGGCCCGGGAACTGGCCCGGATCGACCTTCCCCTCTCCACCTATACCCAGTGGTACTGGAAGATCGATCTCCACAATCTCCTCCACTTCCTCACCCTCCGGGTGGACCCCCACGCCCAATGGGAGATCCAGGCCTTCGCCAGGGTCATGGCGGGGATCCTGAAGCGGGTGGCGCCCATCAGCTACGAGGCGTGGGTGGACTATGACCTCATGGGGAGCGCCATGAGCCGGGGGGAGCTGGAGGCTCTCTCCCGCCTGGTGGAGCCTTCCGACGACGATGGGGTCCAGCCCCGGGCGGGCGTCCAGGGGGTGTCCCGGGAGGGGCTGGAGGGGCTGGGCCTCTCCGGGCGGGAGATCCGGGAGCTGCGAACGAAGCTCACCCCCCTTCCCCGTCCGGACTTCGAGCTGGATCTCTCCAGCCTGCGGTCCGCCGAGGACGTGGCCCGGGAGATGGACCGGGCGGTGCCAGGGGCCTTCGAGTAGTCCTCCAGGGGAGGTTGGAGGAAGGGGGGGGGCGCTCCGGAATCCGAATCAGCCTCCCGTCCTCGCCTCCGGGGGTTCCGAGTCGGCGTCGGGAAGGGCGCAGGCGCTGCCCGCTCCGGGAGGGAGGAATCCCTCCGGGTTCAATCCCAACTCCTCCCGCACCCCTTCGTCACCCAGACGATTCAGGCTCCAGTAGGCCAGGCGTTCCGTGGACAGGAGTTGCGCCACCTCCCCCGTGGACGTCTCCCACCCCAGGACCCTTCGGGGAGCGGCCTCCTCCACATCGATGGTCCGCTGGTACCCCTCCGCCTCGATCTGGAAGCGGGTCACCGGCACCGGGCCCCGGGTGGCCGAGGAACGGGAGATGCGGGCCTCGACAGGTGCCACGGGACCGTGCCCGGTCCGAAGGCTCCAGAGTTCCCGGACGAGCCACCCCTCCCAGTCCCCGCCCTCGTGGAAGGGGCCGTCCAACTCCCGGAGCTGGATGAGGAGGGCGTCCTCGAACAGGGTCCCCTCGGGAAGGGCGACCTCCCGAAGGGTCTCTCCCTCCGAGGCGAAGTAGGAGAGGCGGAGGGAACGGAGCCGGTTCTGCGCCGGCCAGACCCGGTGGCTCACGCTCCCGCACCACTCCTGCACATCCAGGTGGATCCGCACCGGATGGAAGGGTTCCCCGCCCCACCGATCCACCGGGGAGAAGACCGAGGAGAAGACCGAGTAGGGGTAGATACCCGTGAGGAACTGGAAGCTCCGGATGAGCTTCAGGACCTCGACCCGATGGGGGGAGGTGGCGTCGTCGTCCTTGATCCAGCTCCGTCGGTCATGGGGCTCGGTGACGTAGATGAGGGCCATCTCCCCTTCCCTCGGCGCCCCGTAGCGGGGGATCGTGACCCGGTATCCCGAAAGCTCGGCCCGCCCGTCCCCCCAATGGTCCCAGAAGGCGCTCGAGGCAGAGGCCCGGGGCGCGGCGGGGAGTCCGGTGAAGGTGGCCAGGTCCGGAAGGAGCGCCCCCTCTCCCCCGGGAGGGCCGGGGATGGGCGACTCGGAGGCGCATCCCATCAGGGTGGGCACCAGGGCAACCATCCCCAGGAGGACGAGGAAGCGAGGGGCATTCCGGGAGGAGGGGCACGGAGAGGGGACAGACATGGCTCGAGGACCGGTTCGGGGGAGGATCGGGGCGGGGTGCAGGGAGGTGGGCGCGCCGCCAGACGTTCATCCCTGGGCGCAGGCGGGACAGTGCTCCACCTCGGGCATCACTTGGAGGCGGCCGGGCTCGATGGGGTCGCCGCATCCGGTGCAGATTCCGTAGGTACCTTTCTCCATCCGCTGCAGCGCCCGTCGAATGGCCGTGTATCGAACCCGTTCCCGCTCCTGCAGGTTCCGGCTCATGTGCTGGTTCTGAAGGGAGTCCATGCGGTCAGGGTAGTGTCGCCATGTGCGGGGCGACAGGGGGAGGGGAGGCGGGACGGAGGAGGCGGGGCGCGGCCCCCCCACCTCAGGGCCCCCGGTGCGGGCCCATGGTGCCTGGGTCCTGTCCCGGCGCGGACCGCACAGGCGTTCCTTCGGCTTGCCTGAACCCACCGGGGGGCCTACCCTGGCGAAGCGGTGGCCGCCCCCATCCCGGACCCGGGAAGGGAGGTGGGCCCTGAAGGGAACGGGGGTGCGTCCACCAGGATGGATTCCCGCATACCAGGGACTCCGGACGGAGGTATCACGAAGATGAGACTCGGACAGGCAGGCATTCTGGCGGTAGCAGCACTCCTTGGCGTGGTCCTCTCCACGCATGCGCTGACGGGAGGGGAGGTCGAGGCGCCGGACACGCAGGAACCCCTGGGCTTCTTCATCACCAGTGTCGGCCTGGGAAATGGCGCCGACCTGGGCGGGCTTTCGGGAGCCGATGCCCACTGCCAGGCGCTGGCGGCGGAGGTGGGGGCGGGTGACCGGACGTGGCGGGCCTACCTCAGCGCCCAGGCCGCCGGCGGCCAGCCTGCGGTGAACGCCCGGGACCGGATCGGCGAAGGACCCTGGCACAACGCCCTGGGGATTCTCATCGCCCCGGATCTGGACCACCTCCACTACGACAACTCCAACATCCGCTACGAGCATGCCCTCAATGAGCGGGGGGAGCGGGTTAATTCGGGGGTGATGGGGGATTCGCCCAACTTCCACGATATCCTCACCGGGACCCGCCTGGACGGCACCGCTTTCCCCCCGGGAGAGGACCGGACCTGCAGCAACTGGACGAGCAGCGGGGAGGGGTCCGCCTTTGTGGGGCACCACGACCGGTATATCCGACAGGACCCGGGAAGCCCCTGGAACTCCGTGCATCCGTCCAGGGGGTGCAGCCAGGAAGACCTTGTGGCCACCGGGGGGGCGGGGCTCTTCTACTGCTTCGCGGCCAACTGACGTAATCCCGGGTGGTCCTTGCCCTTACCGCCGCGGGGTGCGCTTCCTCGGAGATCGGAAAGCGGAGCTTCATCTCCCCCAAGACCGTGGACACCTACCGAGGCCGGATCATGCAGAAGCTGGGGCTGAACCACCGTTCGGAACTGGTGCGTTTCGCCCTCCGCGTCGGCCTCCTCCGGAAGCCATGAGCCTTCCGGGAGAAGGATGGGGAGCGTTGGTCCTCCGGTTCGAGGTGGAGGTGGAGGCGCCACCGGAGCGAGTGTGGGATGTCCTGACCGGGGTGGAGGCCTGGTCCCGCTGGCACCCAGGGATCAGCTTCGCCGTCCTCAGGGGACCGATGGCCCCGGGGACGCCCCTGCATTGGCGTGGCGATGGCATGCGCATCCGGTCGGTGGTGGCCGAGGTGGGCGAAGGGCGGAGGGTCGCCTGGACCGCCCGGACCCTCGGGGCACGGGGATTCCATCGCTGGACCCTGGAGCCCCAAGGTTCGTCGAGCACTCGGATCCTCTCCGAAGAGGTCTGGCGGGGTCTTCCCGTCCTCCTCCTCCGGGGCACCCTCCGTAAGACCCTCACCGCGTCTCGGACCGTATGGCTGGAGCGGCTCAGGACCCGAGCC
>SL_3KL_010_SEDDRAFT_10001678_pt1 | contig 20217 bp, 18 predicted proteins | sample SodLakKL_010_SED_2_FD_10381 | JGI IMG/M metagenome (IMG submission 10381) | reverse complement strand
GTGGCCCGGTGCGCCTGGCTCCGCCCCGGCATCCGCCTGATCCTTGCGCCGACGCCGACGGCTCTTCTTCTTCGGCGCGGGCTCCGGTTCGGCTCGTGCCTCCTCCGCCAGGGCGAGGTCGATCTTGCGGTCGTCCAGACTGACGCGGACCACCTGGACCTTCAGCTCGTCACCGATGCGGAACACGCGCCCGGCCCGTTCGCCAGTCAGGGTGTGGCGCGCCGGGTCGAAGTGGTAGAAGTCGTTGTCGAGGCTGGCGACATGCACCAGGCCCTCGATGTAGACATCGCGGATCTCGACGAACAGCCCGAAGCCGGTGACCCCGGAGACCACGCCGTCGAACACGTCGCCGACCTTGTCCTGCATGTACTCGGCCTTGAGCCAGGCGACCGCATCGCGGGTGGCCTCGTCGGCGCGGCGCTCGGTCATCGAGCAGTGCTCGCCCAGCGCCTCCATGTCGGTGTGCGAGTAGGGGAAGCCCTTGCGGCTGCCGTGTTGCAGCACATGACGGATGCCGCGGTGCACCAGCAGGTCCGGGTAGCGCCGGATCGGCGAGGTGAAGTGCGCATAGTCGTCCAGCGCCAGGCCGAAATGCCCGTGCAGCTCGGGGGCGTAGACCGCCTGGCTCAGCGAGCGCAGCAGCACGGTCTCGATCAGCTGCTGGTCGGGGCGGCCCTTGGACGCCCGCAGCACCTCGGTGTAGTCGCGCGGGGTGGGTTCGTCACCACCGCCCAGCGACAGGCCGACGCCATTGAGGAACTCGCGCAGGTCCTCGACCTTCTCCGCCACCGGCTGGTCGTGGATGCGGTACAGCGCCGGGACCTTGTGCTTCTTGAGGAAGCGAGCGGCCGCGACGTTGGCCATGATCATGCATTCCTCGACCAGGCGGTGGGCGTCGGTGCGCTCCACCGGCACGATCTGCTCGATCTTGCGGTCCTCGCCGAACAGAATGGTGGTCTCGGTGGTGTCGAAGTCGATCGCACCGCGGCGGTTGCGCGCCTGATGCAGGGCGCGGAACACACGGTAGAGTTCCTCGACATGCGGCAGCACTGCCGCGTAGCGCTCGCGCAGCGCGGCGTCGCCGTCGAGCATCGCGGCCACGTCGTCGTAGATCAGCCGCGCATGCGAGCGGATCACGCCCTCGTGGAAGCGGAAGCTCTTCAGCGCGCCGCGGGCGCCGATCTCCATCTCGCAAACCATGCTCAGGCGATCGACATCCGGGTTCAGCGAACAGAGGCCGTTGGACAGGACCTCCGGCAGCATCGGGATCACGTTGTCGGGGAAATAGACCGAGGTGCCACGGGTGTGCGCCTCCCGGTCCAGCGCGGCATCGCGCTCCACGTAGTGGGAGACATCGGCGATCGCCACCCACAGGCGCCAGCCCTTGCCCAGCGGCTCGCAGTACAGGGCGTCGTCGAAGTCGCGGGCATCGGCGCCGTCGATGGTGACGAACGGCTTGTCGCGCAGATCCAGCCGGTCCTTCTTCGCCTTCTCCGGCACCTTGGTGCCGAATTCGTCGGCCGCCGCGGTGACCTCCTCCGGCCATTCGTGCGGCAGCCCGTGGGCGCGAATCGCGATGTCGATCTCCATGCCCGGGGCCATGTGCTCGCCGAGGACCTCGACCACGTCACCCTTGAGACGCGCGGTGCGCGAACTCGGCTCGCGCAGACGGACCACCACGATCTGGTCGTCGCCCGCCTCGCCGAGCCCGTCGGGCGGCACCAGGATGTCGTGGGTGATGCGCTTGTTGTCCGGGGTCAGGATGCCGACGCCGTCCTCCACGCGCAGGCGACCGACCACCTGCGTCGTGTTGCGCTCGAGCACCTCGATGATGCCGCCCTCGCGGCGGCCGCGACGGTCGACGCCCATGACCCGGGCGAGCGCGCGGTCCCCATGGAACACCCCGCGCATCTGCCGCGGCGACAGGAACAGATCCCCCTCCTGCTCGTCGGGCACCAGGAAACCGAAGCCGTCCGGGTGGCCGATCACGCGGCCGCGGATCAGGTCCTCCTGGTTCACCGGCAGGTAGGCGCCCCGACGGTTGCACAGGGCCTGGCCGTCGCGCTCCATGGCCTTCAGACGACGGCGCAGCGCCTCCAGGCGTTCGTCGTCGTCGATCTCCAGCCGTTCGGCGATCTCGTCGTAGGAAAGGGGATTGTCGGCCGCCTGCAGCAGCTCGAGGATGAACTCGCGGCTGGGGATGGGGTTGTCGTATTTCTGCGCCTCGCGTTCGAGATTGGGATCGACCGGAGGTCTGGCACGTTTTCTTGGCATTCAGCAAACTCGTTGGATGATTCGGTCAGGGGCCGGGCCACCGGCCTCCCCCTGCGCACCCGGCGCCATGACGCGACGGGTGGGCGGGTATCGCCCCCATTATGGGGCATCATGCGTTTTCGTGCGTGCAACCCCGCCCGACCGTTGACAGCCCTGCCGCGCGTGCTTATAGTGCGCCCACCTGAAGCGCAGGACCCAACGGTCCTTCCTCGTGCCGAGGTGGCGGAATTGGTAGACGCGCTAGCTTCAGGTGCTAGTGAGCGAAAGCTCGTGGAGGTTCAAGTCCTCTCCTCGGCACCATTCCTGCTTCCGGATTTCCATCGCATGAGCATCCCGCCCGCGCCGGCCACTGACGCCCCGCGGCGTTTTCGCGTGCGCGCGCCATACGGGCATCCCGCCGGTGGCGGTCGCACCTCGCCCCGGGCCCGGGACGAGGTGCACCCCGTCAGCCGTCGAACGGATCCCGCAGCACCAGCGTCTCGTCGCGCTCCGGGCCCGTGGAGACCATATCCACCGGCACGCCCACCACCTCGGACAGACGCTCCAGATAGCGCCGCGCATTGACCGGCAGCCGATCGTATTCGCGCACGCCGACGGTGGACTCCCGCCAACCCGGCATCTCCTCGTAGACCGGCGTGCAGGCGGCATACGCCTCGGCGCCGGACGGCGGCACTTCCACCCGTCGCCCGTCGCATTCGTAACCGACGCAGATCTGCACGTTTTCCAGCCCGTCCAGCACATCCAGTTTGGTCATGCACAAGCCGCTGATGCTGTTGACCGCGACCGCCCGGCGCAGCGCCGCGGCATCGAACCAGCCGCAACGGCGCGCGCGCCCGGTGGTGGAGCCGAACTCGTTGCCACGCCGCGCCAGGTGCTCGCCCATGTTGTCGAACAGTTCGGTCGGGAACGGCCCGGCCCCGACCCGGGTGGTGTAGGCCTTGGTGATCCCGAGCACGTAGTCGAAATCGCGCGGGCCCACCCCGGCCCCGGTGGCGGCACCCCCGGCCGTGGTGTTCGAGGAGGTCACGAACGGGTAGGTGCCGTGGTCGATATCCAGCAGGGTGCCCTGGGCGCCCTCGAACATCACGTCGGCACCGGCGGCGCGCAGCTCGTGCAGGCGCCCGGCCACGTCGGTGACCATCGGCTTCAGGCGCTCGGCCTGCGCCAGACTCTCCTCGAGGATCTCCTGGAAGTCCACCGCCGGGGCGCCAAAGTAGTTCTTCAGCACGAAGTTGTGGTAGTCCACCACCTCGCCGAGCTTGGCGGCGAAGCGCTCGCGGTGGAACAGATCGTCCAGGCGCAGCCCGCGGCGCGCGACCTTGTCCTCGTAGGCCGGACCAATGCCGCGCCCGGTGGTGCCGATCGCGGCCTTGCCCCGGGCCTGCTCGCGGGCATGGTCCAGCGCCACGTGATAGGGAAGGATCAGCTGGCAGGCATCGGACAGGCGCAGACGCTCGGAAACCGGCACGCCGCGGGCCTCCAGCGCTTCCATCTCCTGGAGCAGCGCCTCCGGCGACAGCACCACGCCATTGCCGATCATGCACTCCACGCCCTCGCGCAGGATGCCGGAGGGGATCAGGTGGAGCACGGTCTTCTCCTCGCCGATCACCAGGGTGTGCCCGGCGTTGTGCCCGCCTTGGAAGCGGACCACCGCAGCGGCGTCCTCGGTCAGGCGATCGACGATCTTGCCCTTGCCCTCGTCACCCCACTGGCTGCCCAGTACGACTACAAAACGTCCCATCGCCTCAATGCTCCACTACGGTCCATGCCCCGTCGCGCAGCTCGAAGCGCGCGTCCGCGGGGGGTTCATCGGTCTGCCCTTCCAGTTCGCGTATCACCCGGGTGCCCTGCGCACGCAGTTCCGCCACGGCGGACTCCAGCGCCTCGTCACCACGGGCCGGCGCGCGGACGGTGCGCGCCCGCGGCACGCCGGCGGCCCGCTCCAGGCGCACGAACTCGCGCAGGTCGGTGCTGAAGCCGGTGGCCGCGCGCGCCCGGCCGAACACGCGGCCGATTTCGTTGTAGCGCCCGCCGCGCGCGATCGCCTGGCCGGAGCCGGGCACGAACGCGGCGAACACCAGCCCGGTGTGATAGGCGTAGCCGCGCAGCTCCGCCAGGTCCAGATGCAGGTCCAGCCGGGGCTCCAGCGCCTGCAACTGGTCCACCACGGCCTGCACGTGGTCCAGCGCGGCGGCCACCTCGGCGGGCGCGCCGGACAGCGCCTCGCGCGCCTCGCCCAGCACGCCGGCATCGCCGTTGAGATCCACCAGGCTGCGCAGACGCGCGCAGGCCGCGCGATCCATGCCGGCCGCCCCCCAGGCCTCCAGGGTCTCGTCGATCTCGGGGACGCTCTTGCGCTGGAGCTGGTCGAAAAACTCCTGCTCCTGCCCGGCATCCAGCCCGGCATCGCGCGCCAGTGCCCGGTAGATCCCCACGTGGCCAAGGTCCATGCTCGGGGCCTCCACGCCACACACCCGCAGGGTGCCCAGCATCAGGCGGATGATCTCGAGGTCGCTGTCGAGGCCGTCATGGCCGAACAGCTCGGCCCCGGCCTGCAACGGGCTGCGCGACCCGGACCATTCGTCGGCGCGGGCACGCAGGGTGGTCCCGACGTAGCACAGGCGGTTTGCACCTGCCTCGCGCATGCGGTGGGCATCGATGCGCGCGACCTGCGGCGTCAGGTCGGCGCGCACGCCCATCATGCGGCCGGTCAGCTGGTCGGTCAGCTTGAAGGTCTGCAGATCCAGGGCATGCCCCGCCCCGGTCAGCAGCGATTCCAGGTATTCGGCCAGAGGCGGCATGACCAGGTCATAGCCCCAGGTATCGAACTGGTCGAGCACGCGCCGGCGTAGCGCCTCCAGGCGTCGGGCCGCATCCGGCAGGGCTTCTTCCAGCCCGTCCGGCAACAGCCAGCGATTGATATCGGTCATCTCGTCCCTGCTGTGGTCCTGTATCCGAAGATTCGGTTGCCTGCGCCGCGCGGATCCCCGGCACGACTCGGGCCCGGGAGGGTCCCGGGCCCGAGGCGCACGACAGGTTGCGGACGCAGCTCATGCCGGGTGGTGTCCGCCGGTGACGGACACCACGCCGGCATCAGGGCTCCGGCACCCAGGGCGGACGCTCGCCGCCAGGGGCATTGAAGTACTGGAAGAACTGGGAGTTCGGCTCCAGGATGAAGGTGCTCTTCTCGCCGGCCATCGCGTTGCGGTACGCGATCAGGCTGCGGTAGAAGCGGAAGAATTCCTCGTCCTCGCCAAACGACCGGCCCAGCGTCTCGGTGGCCCGTGCGTCACCGGCACCACGGATCTCCTCGGAGTCGCGGTAGGCGTTCGCCAGGATCACCGTGCGCTCACGGTCGGCCCGCGACCGGATGCGCTCGGCTTCCTCCTGACCGCGGGCGCGGAAGTCCTGCGCCACCCGCTGGCGTTCCGCGCGCATGCGCTCGTACACCGACTCGGAGACCTCGTCCGGGAGGTCCATGCGGCGGATGCGCACGTCGACCAGGTTGATCCCCAGCTCCAGCGCCGTTTCCAGCGCGGTCTGGCGGACCGCCCCCATGATGGCCAGGCGCTCGCCGGCGACCACGTCCTGCAGCTCGTAACGCGCGAACTCGTTACGCATGCCGTCGCGCAGGATCTGCGCGAGGCGCTCCTCGGCGAGGCGCTCGTCGCCGCGCGTGGCGCGGTAGAACTGGCCGACATCGTCGATGCGCCACTTGGCGTAGAAGTCGACGATGATGTTCTTCGCCTCCGAGGTCAGGAACCGGTCGGGCGGAATGTTCAGCGTCATGATCCGCGCGTCGAACTTCTCGACGTTCTGGATCAGCGGAAACTTGAAATGCAGGCCCGGCTCCGGATCCACCTCGCGGATCTCGCCCAGGGCAAACTTGATGACACGCTCGCGCTCGTCAACGGTGTAGGTCGACAGGGCGACCACGATGGCGATAACGACCGCGACGATACCCGCTATGCGAAACATTTAGCGTACCTCCCGCGCGCGCTGGTCCGCGGGCGTGCTGCGGCCCAGGCGGTTCATGTCCGACGTCGTGCCGGCCCCGAAGGCGCTGCGGCTCGTATCGATCGGCTCCGGTGTCGGCGTCTCGCCGGTGTTCGAGCTGGTGGCACCACGCAGCAGCTGGTCCAGCGGCATCATCAGCAGATTGTTGCTGCTGCCGACGTCCAGCATCACCTTCTGCGAATCCTCCAGCACGGCCTCGACGGCCTCGAGGTACAGGCGGTCGCGGGTGACATCCGGCGCCTCGCGGTATTCGGCGAGCAGCTGGTCGAAGCGCGACGCATCACCGTCGGCACGCGCGATCACCTGGTCACGGTAGGCCTCGGCCTCCTCGATGATGCGCGCCGCCTGACCGCGGGCCCGCGGGATCACCCCGTTCGCATAGGCCTCGGCCTCGTTGCGGAAGCGAACCTCGTCCTCACGCGCACGGATGGCGTCGGCGAAGGCCTCCTGCACCGGCTCCGGCGGCTGCGCCTGCTGCATGGACACGGCGGTGATCACGATGCCGGCGCCATACGAATCCAGGTTCTCCTGCATCACCACGCGCGAGGACTGGGCGATCTCGCCACGCCCCTCGCCGAGGATGAAATCGAGGTTGCTCTTGCCCACGCGCTCGCGCACGGCCGACTCCATCACCTGATTCACGGTGGAATCGGGTGCGCGCACATTGAACAGGTAGTCGACCAGGTCGAGGACGCGGTACTGCACGGCGACATCGACGTCGATGATGTTCTCGTCGCCGGTGAGCATCAGCGCGCGGTGCTCGATGGTGCGCACGTTGTCGACGTTCTCGATCTCCACCCGCTCGATCGGGTACGGCAGGTGCCAGCCCGGGCCCGGGCTGGAGACCTGCTGGAAGGCGCCGAAGCGCAGCACCACGCCACGCTCGCCCTCGGAGATGATATGGAAGCCGGAGGCCAGCCACACGACCAGGGCGATGATCAGACCGAGGCTGATCATCGCCTGACCGCCGCGGCCGATGCCACCACCGGAACTACCGGAACCGCCGTCGCCGCCACCAAAGATGGAGTTGAGCTGGCGCGAAAGCTTGCGCATCATTTCTTCCAGATCGGGCGGCTGGTTTCCGCCACCGCCACCACTGCCGCCACCGCCACCGCGCTGGCCGCCACCCCCGCTCCAGGGGTCGCGATTGTTGTTTCCCGGTTCGTTCCAGGGCATTGACTGGACTCCGTGATTCACTCAGGGATGTGTGGCCCGCGACAGTCCCGGAAGGACGCTCGCCGGCACAGGGAAGCACATTCTAGGGAAGTGCCACGGCATTTGCACGATACTCAGGCCCGCCGGGGTTTTACGCCGCCACGGCCTGCATGGTCATTCCGGGCGGCCGGCGGCCTCCACGATCACGAAGGCCTGGGCATACTCGCGTTCGTCGCTGATACTCAGGTGGATCGTGGCGACACCGAGCCGTTCGGCGGTCCGCCGCGCACGCCCCGCGAGCACGAATTCGGGGCGGCCGCGGGCATCGTGGGTCACCCCCGCCTCGGCCAGCGCCATGTCCTCGCCAATCCCGCAGCCCAGCGCCTTGGCCAGCGCCTCCTTGGCGGCAAAGCGACGGGCGAGAAACCCGGCCGGCTCGGTGGACGGCAGATCGGGGAGTTCCACCGGATGCAGCAGGCGCTCGCGCAGGCGCGCCCCGTGGCGTTCCCACAGGTGCTGCATGCGCGCCACCTGCACCAGATCGGTGCCGATACCGAGGATCATCGGCGCGTGCCTGCGGGTCAGGCCGGGTACTGCGCAGCGGGCGCGCCCTGGCGCGCCGCATCCATCAGCGCGCGCATGTGGCTGACCGCCTCCGGCAGGCCGGTAAACAGCGCACGGGCGACGATCGAGTGGCCGATGTTGAGCTCGTTGACCAGCGGATTGGCGGCAATCGCGCGCACGTTGTCGTAGTCCAGACCGTGGCCGGCGTTGATCACCAGGCCCATCTCGTGGCCGGCCTGCGCGGCCGCCTCGATCTGCTGCAACAGGCGTTCGCGCTCGGCCGCGTCGCGGGCATTCGCATAGGCGCCGGTATGCAGCTCGACCACCGGCGCACCGATCGCCACGGCCGCCTCCAGCTGGCGCGGGTCCGGTTCGAGGAACAGCGAGACCTCCACCCCGGCCTCGCGCAGCGGGGCCACGAAGTCGCGCAGGCGGTCGCGCTGGCCGGCGGCGTCCAGGCCACCCTCGGTGGTCAGTTCCTCGCGCCGCTCGGGCACGATGCAGCAGTATTCCGGGCGCAGCTTCAGGGCGATCGCCTGCATCCCCTCGGTGGCCGCCATCTCCAGGTTCATCGGTACGGTCAGGCGCGGCTTGATGCCGAACACGTCGTCGTCCTGGATGTGCCGGCGATCCTCGCGCAGATGCAGGGTGATGGAATCCGCGCCACTGGCCTCGGCCAGACGCACCGCCTGCATCAGGTCGGGATACGGCGTGTGGCGTGCCTGGCGGATGGTGGCGATGTGATCGAGGTTGACCCCGAGCTTGAGCGGAGCGGAACTGGACATGACGGGTTCCCTTCGGCGGAACGACGGATGACGGATGAACGCTACAGCAGCGCGCGTGTGCGCAGCGACCGCCCCCCCAGGTGGTGGTCGATCAGCGCACGCATGAAGTCGCGGCTGGCGCGGGCCAGATTATCCGGCACCTCCTGCCCCGAAGCCAGCGCCAGCAGTGCCTCGCCGGGAATCGCCCGGGCAGCGCCGCCAGTGGCGGGCTCCAGCCCCAGCTCCGGGTCGTAGCGGTACCACTGCGCGGGCTCGAGCTCCGCAGGCTCGACATGCTCGAGACCGGAGTCGATCGCGCCCAGCAGGACCCATTCCGCGCGCCGCAACACCGCGTCGGCCCGCGCCCCGGCAGCCAGCCCGGCGTAGGCGCCGAGCAGCGCCGGCAGCGCTTCCGGTACCGGGGCCTCGCGCGGGTACAGGCGCAGCACCAGCTCGTTGAGATACAGCCCGCAGACCAGCGCACGCCCGGTCAGCGGATACACCCGCAGTTGTTCGGCCACGCTCAGGGTCGGCAGTTCGCCGCGCCCGCGCCAGGCGAGATCCAGCAGCACGAACGGCTGCACCGAGCCACTGCGCCCGCGCACCACCGCCGACAGCCGCCCGGCGTCGGCGGTCAGCAGCTCCAGCACCCGGCTGCTCTCGCGCAGCGGGCGCGCGTGCAGCACCACTCCCTGGGTGACCGCCGCACCGGATGCACTCACGCGGCGCGCCCCTCCGGCCGCCTCACCGCGGCTCTTCGATCCCGAGCTCGCGCAGCGCGCGCGGGCTGCGCGTCCAGCCGGGTTCGACCCGCACCGTCAGGCGCAGCATGACCTTGCGCCCGAGCAGCTCCTCCAGCTGCACCCGGGCGGCCTGACCGATACGCTTGAGACGCTGACCACCCTTGCCGATCACGATGCCCTTCTGGCTCTCGCGCTCGACCAGCACCACCGCGTCGATATGCGTGGTGCGCGGCTCGTCGGCCCAGCTCTCGACCCGCACCGCGATCGCATAGGGCACCTCCTCGCCCAGGCGCTCGAGCATCGCCTCGCGGATCATCTCCTCGGCACGGAAACGCTCCGGGCGGTCGGACAGCTGCTCGGGATCGTACAGGAACGGCCCCTCCGGCAGGCGGCTGCGGATCTCGGCAATCAGGCCCTCGAGGTTGGAGCCGGTCTTCGCCGACAGCGGGACCACACCGGCATAGGGCAGCGCCCGCGTGCGTTCCTCGATGAACGGCAGCAGCTCCTCCTTCGCCTTGAACTGGTCGACCTTGTTGATCACCAGCAGGGCCGGGCGCCCGGAGTCGCGGATGCTGCCTTCGATGCGTTCGTCGCCGGCATCGAAGCGGCCGGCCTCGACGATGAAACAGACCAGGTCGGCATCGGCCAGGGCCTGACTGGCCGTGCGGTAGAGCACCTGATTCACCAGCCGACTGCGCTCGGTGTCGATGCCCGGCGTGTCCATCAGCACGATCTGGTCCTGCCCCTCGGTGATGATCCCGAGGATGCGGTTGCGCGTGGTATGCGGGCGCCGGGTGGTCGCGGCCAGCTTCTCGCCGACCAGGCGGTTCATCAACGTGGTCTTGCCCACGTTCGGCCGGCCAATCAGGGCCACCAGCCCACAGCGGGTATTCATTGGCTGGTCGTCTCCGGATGTATTCACTGTTCCCGCCCCTGCTGCAGTCGCTTCAGCGCCGCCTCTGCCGCGGCCTGCTCGGCGCGCCGGCGGCTGGAGCCCTGGCCGCGTTGCCCCCAGCCCTGGGTGGGCAGGTGAACCGCGACGGTGAATTCGCGCCGGTGGTCGGGGCCGGACACCTCCAGCACCTCGTACACCGGCAGTTCGGCATTGCGCCCCTGCAGCTGCTCCTGCAGGCGGGTCTTCGGGTCCTTCAGGGACTCCGCCGAAGGCAGTTGCTGCAGGCGCTCGGCATACAGCTCCAGGGTAAAGGCACGCGCCGCGTCCATGCCCGCCTCGCGATAGGTGACGCCAATCAGCGCCTCCACCGCATCGGCGAGGATGGAATCGCGCCGGTGGCCACCGCTCTTGCGCTCGCCCTGGCCGAGGTTCAGCGCCCCCTCCAGGCCGCTCTCGCGCGCCAGCGCGGCCAGGGACTCGCGGTTCACCAGCGCCGCGCGCAGGCGGGTCAGGTCGCCCTCCGGGGCATCCGGCAGCTGCTCGTACAGGGCATCGGCGATCACCAGCCCGAGCACCGCATCGCCAAGAAATTCCAGGCGCTCGTTGTGGCACCCGCCGGCGCTGCGGTGGGTCAGGGCCTGGCGTACGCCCTCGCTGTCACGCACGGCCGGCGGCAGCAGATCGCGGAAGCTGCGTTTCACGCGGCCTCCCCGGGTCTGCGCTGGCCCGGCGCGCGGCGCGCGGCGTGGAAGATCCGGGACAGCATGGCTCACTCAGGGCGCCAGGGTCTCGGTGCGCGAGAAGCGCGCCACCACGTCGACATTGCCGAGAAACTCGCGCCGCACTTCGTATTCCACCTTCATCTGGCGGCGGTCGCCACTGTGAGTCACGCTGAAATCGTCCTCCTCGATACCGTCGTAGACCGAGTTGATGCTGAAACGCCGGTCGAGTTCCTGCCACAGCTCGCGCTCGCTCTTGTCCGCGGCCCCGGGCTGGCCCGCCACCTCCTGCATGATCGAGCGCACCGTCAGGTACTGGGTGTACTGCGTCCCCATGGTCAGCGCAAACGTACCCACCAGCACGGCAAGAAAGATCAGGGCGAGGATCGTGACCGCACCCGCGCCGCGCATCGAACTTCTGGAATGTCGCATTCTACCCCCTGTTGCTCCCTGTATCCGGATGGTCCGGCGACCGATGTAGCGCTGAAGGCTTGTCCCGCCCGGGTATTCCTCGCCCGCCACCACAAGGTCGCGGTGCGCGAGCCGACCACCGCCGGCGCCAGCCTCCGCCTCGGGCGTCACCCGCGCGCCCATGCCGGGCCGGAACGAGTGCCGCAGGACCGCGAGCGCCGGCAAGGCCATCCGGGCCCTGGCAGGGCCTGCTCAGCGGATCGCCTGACCGATACGCGAAAAATCCCTGTAGCCTTCATTGTAATCCCAGTGCAGCCAGATGAAGAGCGCGCGCCCGACCAGCAGGTCCTCGGACACGAAACCCCAGGTGCGGCTGTCATTGGAATTGTCGCGGTTGTCCCCGACCATGAAGTAGTGCCCCTCGGGCACGGTGACCCGGCCATCGAGGCTCGGCCGCTCCTCGCGCATCAGCGTGTGGTAGCTGCGCTCGTTCAGGGTCTCCTCGAGCAGCGTGGCGCCACTCATCACCTCGCCGGAGCCTTCGCCCTCGAAGGTGCCCACGCGCTCGGCCGGCTGCGGCTCGCCATTCACGTACAGCACGCGGTCGCGGAACTCGATGGTGTCGCCGGGCACGCCCACCACGCGCTTGATGTAGTCCTCTTCGGGGTTGCGCGGATACTTGAACACCGCGACGTCCCCGCGCTCCGGAGCACCCACGTCGAAGATCTTGGTACGCGTGACCGGCAGCCGCACCCCGTAGGCGAACTTGTTGACCATGATGAAATCCCCGACCAGCAGGGTCGGCATCATCGAGCCGGAGGGGATGCGGAACGGCTCGGCCACGAACGAGCGCAGCACCAGCACGATCAGCAGCACCGGGAAGAACGAGCGCGAATAGTCGACGAACCACGGCATCTCGCGCTGGCGCTCGGGACTCAGGCGCCGGCGCAGGATCGCCCAGCCCAGCCAGACCAGGCCGGTCACGGCCGTGGCCAGGACCAGGATCAGTTCCAGATTCGCCATAGGTTTTCCTCGTTCACACCGCCGCGCCCCCGGCCACGGCCGGTGCGTCAGCTACTTGTTGTCGTCGTCCACCGACAGCACCGCGAGGAAGGCCTCCTGCGGCACGTCCACCCTGCCGATCGACTTCATGCGTTTCTTGCCGGCCTTCTGCTTCTCCAGCAGCTTGCGCTTGCGCGAGACGTCGCCGCCGTAGCACTTGGCGAGCACGTTCTTGCGCATCGCCTTCACCGTGGAGCGGGCGATGATCTTGGAGCCGATCGCCGCCTGGATCGCGACCTCGTACATCTGCCGCGGGATGATCTTCGCCATGCGCTCGGTCAGCTGGCGCCCGCGCGACTCGGCGTGGTCGCGGTGCACGATGGCCGACAGCGCGTCCACCCGGTCGCCGTTGATCAGCACGTCCACCCGCACCAGCGGCGAAGCCTGAAAGCGCAGCGGCTGGTAGTCGAACGAGGCGTAGCCGCGGGTGACGGACTTCAGACGGTCGAAGAAGTCCAGCATCACCTCGGACATCGGCAGCTCGTAGGACAGCTGCACCTGGCGTCCGAGGTACTGCATCTTCGTCTGCACCCCGCGCTTCTCCACGCACAGCGTGATCACCGCGCCGACGTACTCCTGCGGCACCAGGATATTGGCCTCGATGATCGGCTCGCGGATCTCGCCAATCTCGGTGCTGGCCGGCAGCTCCGAGGGGTTGTGGACCGCCATCACCTCGCCGTCGTTCTTCACCACCTCGTAGACCACGGTGGGGGCGGTGGTGATCAGCTCGAGCCCGTACTCGCGCTCCAGGCGCTCCTGCACGATCTCCATGTGCAGCATGCCGAGGAAGCCGCAGCGGAAGCCGAAGCCCAGTGCCTGCGAGGTTTCCGGCTCGAACGACAGCGCGGCGTCGTTCAGGCGCAGCTTGTCCAGGGCATCGCGCAGGTCGTTGAAGTCGTCGGAGCTGACCGGGAACAGCCCGGCAAATACCCGCGGCTGGACCTCCTGGAAGCCCGGGATCGGCTCGTCGGCCGGATTGTTGAACTCGGTGAAGGTATCGCCGACCTTGGCCCCGGAGATGTCCTTGATGGTCGCGATCACATAGCCGACATCGCCGACCTCCAGGGTCTCGCGGTCCACCGGCTTGGGGGTGAACACCCCGACGCGGTCGACCTCGTGGGCGCGCCCCACCGACATCGCCATGATCTTCTGCCGGGCGCGCAGACGTCCGGCCTTCACCCGCACCAGCGCGACCACGCCCAGGTAGTTGTCGTACCAGGAGTCGATCACCAGGGCCTTCAGCGGGGCCTCCGAGTCGCCCTCGGGCGGCGGGATGCGGCGCACGATCTCCTCGAGCAGCTCGGCGATGCCCACGCCGGTCTTCGCCGACACGCGCAGGGCGTCGGTGGCCTCGATGCCGATCACGTCCTCGATCTCTTCGGCGACGCGGTCCGGCTCGGCCGCCGGCAGGTCGATCTTGTTCAGGACCGGCACCACCTCCAGGCCCTGGTCGATCGCGGTGTAGCAGTTGGCCACGCTCTGCGCCTCGACACCCTGCGAGGCGTCCACCACCAGCAGCGCGCCCTCGCAGGCAAACAGCGAGCGCGAGACCTCGTAGGAGAAGTCCACATGCCCCGGGGTGTCGATGAAGTTGAGCTGGTAGCGCTCGCCATCGTTGGCGTCGTAGTACAGCGACACGCTCTGCGCCTTGATGGTGATGCCGCGCTCGCGTTCGAGGTCCATCGAGTCCAGGACCTGCGCGGACATCTCGCGCTCGGTCAGTCCGTGGCAGCCCTGGATCAGACGATCCGCCAGGGTGGACTTGCCGTGGTCGATGTGGGCGATGATGGAAAAGTTGCGGGTGAGGCGGGTTTCGCTCATTCAGTGGCCAGTTGGTCCAGCAGTGCCTTTCGATCGAGAAAGTGGCAGCAGAGTATCTCGCCGTCGACCGCGAGCACCGGGACCTTGGCGTTGAAGCGCGCCTGCAGTTCCGGATCCTCGTCGATGTCGACGACCTCGAGCACGAAAGTATAACGGCTTTTGAGGGCCGTGATCTGCGCGAGCATCTGATCACACAGGCCACAGCCCTCGCGGTGATAGAGGGTCAGGGTCGGACTCATCGGCCGGCCACCGCTGCGGACGGCCGGCGCCCGCAGCGGCGCCGGATGCTCATTCCGACGGGATGCGCAGCGCGATGTAGGTCGGATTGCCGTCGCGCTGGATCAGCACCGGCACCGTGCTGCCCGGCCCCGCCTCGTCGATGCGCTCGCGCAGTTCGTCCACCGAGGACACCGACTGNCGNCCGAACTCGACGATCACATCGCCCTCCCGGATGCCCGAGGCGCGGGCCGGATTGTCGGTNACCCGGGTGACCCGCACCCCGTGATCCACGCCGAGTTCCTCGCGCTGNCCGGCATCCAGCGNCTCCAGCTGCATCCCCAGCAGGGTCGGCGGCTCCACCGGATCCTCCATGCCCGGCCGCGGCGCCTGGCGCTGGGCNGCGACGTCATCCGGCAGCGNNTCGATGGTCACNTCCAGGGTNAGGGTCTCCTCGCCNCGGCGGATCTNCACCTCGGCCTCGGTGCCCACCGGGGTGCGGCCCACGATCGGCGGCAGCGCCGACGAATTCGGGANCTCGATGCCGTTGAACGACAGGATCACGTCGCCGGTTTCGAACCCGGCCTTNNCCGCCGGGCTGNCGCCCTGCACCCGCGCGACCAGCGCGCCGGTGGGCTTGTCCATGCCGAAGGACTCGGCCAGGTCACGGGTGACCTCCTGGATCAGCACGCCGAGCCAGCCACGGGTCACCTCGCCATGCTCGCGCAGCTGCTGCACGACATCGCCGACCATCTCGATGGGCACCGCGAAGGACAGCCCCATGAAGCCGCCGGTGCGGCTGTAGATCTGGGCGTTGACGCCCACCACCTCGCCGTCCAGGTTCAGCAGCGGACCACCGGAATTACCCGGATTGATCGCCACGTCGGTCTGGATGAACGGCACATAGTTCTCGGTCGGCAGACTGCGCCCCTTGGCGCTGACGATGCCCGCGGTCACCGAGTGGTCGAAACCGAACGGCGAACCGATGGCCAGCACCCACTCGCCCACCTTCAGATCCTCGGACGACCCCAGCTCGAGGGTCGGCAGATCCTCGGCGTCGATCTTGATCAGCGCCACATCGCTTTGCGGGTCCTTGCCGATCACCTCGGCGGTGTACACGCGGCGGTCGGACAGATGCACCACGATCTCCGAGGCGCCCTCCACCACGTGATTGGCGGTGATGATGTAGCCGTCCTCGGTGTAGATGAACCCGGAACCCAGCGAGCTGCGCTCGAAACGCTCCGGCATGTCATGTCGCTCGCCGAAGAAACGCTCGAACAGGTCCTCGAACGGCGTGCCCTCCAGACCCGGGACCCCACCATGCGGGCTCTCGTGTTCATGGGTGGTCGAGATGTTCACCACCGCCGGGGAATGCTGTTCGACCAGCGGCACGAAGTCGGGCAGCATCCGCGCCGAAGGCCGGCAGCGAAAACGCCATCAGGATCAGGGCCACAACAGCCCACTGCATCGGTTTGGTCATGGTGAATCGCGCTCTTGCTTGTTCGTTCATGGCTTCAGGGAAGCGCTGGACAGGGCCATCCGGGCCTTGTCAGCACAGCCGCGCCGCTGGCGCGGCAGATCGCTTGCCCGGGAATCCGCACCTCGTGGCGGCCGGCGCCGGCACCCGTCCGTGTGCCGCACCGAAACGCCGATTCATCCGCGCCTTCGTAGATACAGCCCACCGGTGACAAGTTCCGTCCGCGGCTCAGCCCGACGCAGGACGCGACAGCGATGCGGCGGCGACACCGGCCGCGGGATGGCGCATCAGCACCACCGGCGCCAGGTTCGGGGCACGCCGGCGCAGCCACCGCCGCACACCGCCCAGCCCGACCAGGAAACCGACGGCCCCGGCGACCACCTGCAGCCACTCGGCCGCCGCGGGAACCAGCAGCATCAGGGCCGCCGGCGCCGCCACCAGCCCGGCCAGCGGCAGCAGATACATCACCAGCGCACCGGAGACCAGCGCCTGGTCATGCACCCCCAGGGTCACCCGATCCCCCGGCTGCAGGTCACCGCCGTGCCCGACGGTCACCTCCACCGCGCGGCGTCTGAGCACCTCGGACAGCACGCCGCTGCCGCAACCGGTACGGGCCGAGCAGCTGCCGCAGGTCGACTGGCGCTCGATGCGCACCCGCGCGGTGTGGCCGTCCACGGCCAGCACCTGCCCCTGTTCCTCGATCCACTGGCTCATGCCGCGCCTCGCCGCCCGGTGACCTGACTAGTCATCATTGCCGCGGTCATGCACCACCGCGTTGATCACGCGCTTGACCGTGTCCACCGGCGCATCGCCCACCGCGGTCACCTGGTGGCCGCTGACCACCCGCGCCACCGCATGCGTGGCACCGGCACGGGTGGCCCCCTCGAAGGTGCGGTCGCCATCGACCGGCTCCACGTAGACCGAGATCGACGCCAGCCCGTCGCTGAGCACGAAATGCCGCGATATCGAGCCGGACTCGCCAATGCTGCGCTCCGTCGCCGCGATGGTGCGGAACCCGCCCGGAAGGTCGCCGAAATGCCAGCCGCCAAGGCCGGTTTCGGCGTCCCATTCCGGCTTTTCGTGACCGCCTCCGGCACGCACGCGGATGTGCTCGGCGTCCTCCCGGGTCGGCTCGAGATCGGCCTCGGCCACCTCGTCCACCAGCTCGAGCGTGGTGAATGCCAGGCGTTCCAGCAGGCGACCGCGCGGGTCATAGAGCTCGCTCAGCAGCGGCAGCGCGGTCCCGGAATGCAGACAGTAACGGTGGCTGTAGCGCGCGGTGTCGACTGCCCGCGCCAGGATCAGTTCGCAGCGGTGGCCCGCCACACGTTCGGTGCCCTGGGTTTCGAGCACGTAGAAATCATGGTCGTTCAGCAGGTGGACCGGCGCGCCCGGAGTTTCCTCGTCGGAGGTCGACCGCACCCCCTTCGTCACCCCGACACGCTCGACCGTACGCAGGATCTCGCGTTCCGGCCCGGTCAGGGTCTCCAGCCGCTCGCGGTAGCCGTCCTGGTCGGCGGCGTGGACCACCCGGATGCTGTCAATGCGATGGCCGCGCTGCAGCACGAAGGTGCCGTGGTAGCTCTCCGTATGCAGGCTGGCATCCATGCGGGCGAGCCATTCGACCGGCTCCGGCGCCTCGGCCGCGGCCTGGACGGGGAGGCAGAGAGCGGTTGCAGCGAGCAGTAACGGCAACCCGCGCCACATGGCGATCTACTCGTCGCTCACCGAATAGCGCACCCGTCCCAGTGCGGCCGAACCCGGGCCGGTCAGTTCGGCGTGGTTCTCCAGGTAGCGGACGAAGCGCGGATCCAGCGAATCCTCCTCCGCCAGCTCGCCGGCCGCCCCGGCACCGGCATCGGCATCGGCACTGGCGGCCTGCACCGCGTCCCGCGCTTCCGGTGCGGTGTCCTCCTGCGCCACCGGCGGCGCCGGCTGTCCCGGTTCGTCGCCGATCATCTGCATGCCGACCAGGGTCACCATGGCCACCGCGGCGGCAACCCCGGTGCCGGCCACCGGCTTCAGCCAGCGCGGGGTGCCGCGCTGCGGCGCGGCGGCCGGCGCGGGCTCGTCGGCCAGGGCATCGTGTATGCCATCCAGAAAATCCGCGGGGGCCGTGCGCCGGACACCCCCGCGCAGGCTGTCACCCATCAGGTGGTAGCGTTCCCACCGGCGCCTGTCCTCCTCCGAGCTCACCAGATCGTCGATCAGGCGACGGGTCTCGAAGCTGCCGGCCTCGTCGTCGACAAGGGCGGAAAGGCGTTCATTCCTGGTGACCTGTTCTTTCATGATGCTTCTCGCTCACTCGCTTTCCAACAAAGGACGCAGGGTCCGGTCAATCGCCTCGCGGGCGCGGAAGATGCGTGAACGGACGGTGCCGATCGGACAATCCATTGTCTGCGCAATCTCTTCGTAACTGAGTCCCTCGATTTCGCGCAGCGTGATCGCCATGCGAAGGTCCTCCGGGAGTTCCTCGATGGTCCGCCTCACTGCGTTTTCTATCTCTTCGGACAAGAGCATCCCCTCCGGGGTTGCATTGTCCTTGAGAGCCGAATCCCCGCCCATCTGTTCCGCGTCCTGGGCGTCGACCTCGGCCTCCGGCCGCCGGCGCGCCTGCGAGACCAGGTAGTTCTTGGCCGTGTTGATCGCGATCCGGTAGAGCCAGGTGTAGAACGCGCTCTCGCCACGAAAGTTCGCCAGGCCCTTGTAGGCCTTGATGAACGCCTCCTGCGCGACATCCAGTGCCGTCGCCTGATCGTGCACATAGCGCCCGACCAGATTGACGATCTTGTGCTGATACTTCAGCACAAGGATATCGAAGGCCGCCTTGTCGCCGTTCTGAACGCGTTTGACCAGCGCCTCGTCGGAAGCCTTCTCGCTCATGCGGGGACTCCCGCCCGGACGCCAGTCTCCGTTAATCTAAGGTGCATGGACCGCCTGACTCGTATTAAGTTCGCCCAACGTATTGTTCCGCACGAAGGACAGTATCTGCCCATCAGGCAACAAGCGCAGAACGGTACCTGACGCATGGGCACAGTACAACAGCCGCACCTGGCGGACGTCCTCGTGATCGGGAGCGGCGCTGCCGGCCTCAGCGCGGCCCTGCACCTTGCCCCGCACCGGCGCGTCACCGTGATCAGCAAGGGTCCGGTCGACGAGGGCAGCACCCGCTATGCCCAGGGCGGCATCTCGGCGGTGCTCGACCGCTCCGACTCCTTCGACGCCCATATCGCCGACACCCTGGATGCCGGCGCCGGGCTGTGCGACCCGGATGCGGTGCGCCGCACGGTGGCCGCCGGGCCCGAGGCGATCCACTGGCTGCTGAACCTCGGCGTGCCGTTCACCCGCGAGCCGCTGGAGGGCCGCAGCCGCCTGCACCTGACCCGCGAGGGCGGCCACAGCGCACGGCGCGTGGCGCATGCCGCCGACGCCACCGGGCGCGCGATCGAGGAGGCGCTGGTGCGCAGCGCCGGGGAACAGGCCACCATCGACGTGCTGGAACGCCACGTCGCGGTCGACCTGATCACCCAGCGCGTGGACGGCGCCCGGCGCGTGGTCGGCGCCTACATACAGGACGCCGAAACCCGCGAGGTGGAGACCCTGCTGGCCCCGACCGTGATCCTCGCCACCGGCGGGGCGAGCAAGGTCTACCTGTACAGCTCCAACCCGGACGGCGCCACCGGCGACGGCATCGCCATGGCCTGGCGCGCCGGCTGCCGCATCGCCAACATGGAGTTCATGCAGTTCCACCCGACCTGCCTGTACCACCCACAGGCCAAGTCGTTCCTGATCTCCGAGGCGGTACGCGGCGAGGGCGGCCTGCTGAAGCTGCCGGACGGCGAGCGCTTCATGCCGCGCTTCGACGAGCGCGCCGAACTGGCCCCGCGCGACATCGTGGCCCGCGCGGTGGACCACGAGATGAAGCGCCTCGGCATCGATCATGTCTACCTCGACATCAGCCACAAGCCGGCGGAGTTCATCCGCAGCCACTTCCCCACCATCCACGAGCGCTGCCTGGAATACGGCTTCGACATGACCCGCGAGCCGCTGCCGGTGGTACCCGCCGCGCACTACACCTGCGGCGGGGGGATGGTGAACC
>SL_3KL_010_SEDDRAFT_10001677_pt1 | contig 20220 bp, 18 predicted proteins | sample SodLakKL_010_SED_2_FD_10381 | JGI IMG/M metagenome (IMG submission 10381) | reverse complement strand
ATTCCCCACCGCCGGTAACGGCAAAAACCTCCGGTGCATCATACAAAAACACCTGCACGGTATCAAATCCCGGAAGGCCCTGTGGGTTTTGAACCACTGCCTTGAAGACCCCTGCCTGGTCAACCGTCAGCAGGGGTTCCTCCGAAAGCACCTCACCGGTTTCAAGATCAATCCATGTATAGGTGTAATTTTCTGTGTAGCCCAGGTCAAAAACATGTTCCTCTCCCGGGCAAATGGAAACATCCTCGCCTAAATCCACCAGGGGCTTTCCGCTGTAGTCAAGAGAAAGTTCGTCGATGATTAGCCGGCTGCCGGACTGCATCTCCTGGGAGGCCGAGGAAAGGATCACCACATTCATGGAGTCGGGAGTGACAAAACTTTGGTAGTTGAGAAAGGTGGAAAAAGCAGCAAACTCGTCCTCCTGAAGGTTAAACTGGAAAACCCCGTAAGCAATGGTGTCTTTCGCATTAAGTTCATCGTTATATCTGGACAACAAAATGCCGATGGCTCCAAAATCCTCTCCCTGGGGAAAGTATTTGTAATACCCTTCCAGGGTTGCCGGGCGGTCACTGAAAGGAATGCCCACAAATTCACTCTCTTCAGGGTTTTGCTCATCCAGGATCAACTCACCCAAAGTAAGTAAACCGGGGATCACTTCTCCGAGGATGGTTCCGGAAGTCAGCTGGGCAGCATATTCACCGCTATGGCTGTCAGTGGTTTTTTCAACGGTGGTAAGGAAAAATGGAAAGCCCTGTGTTGTTTCATTGGGAGAATCCCAATGCTCCGGATTATCATGATTGCCGGGGGGCCAGCTTTCAAAGTTGCCGTTGGGAATATCAGATTGCCCGTATACTGTCATGGAAAAAAGACAAAAAAGACTTACCGGGAAAGAATGGTTTAATAAATGCCTCATGGTTTATTTTTTGGTGGAAATTCAATTTTGGAATTTTTTAAAAAATAAAATTAAAACAAAAAAACACCCATAAAACAAAAATTCTCTTTTCCAATACGGAAGAAAAAGCCCATAAAAAGATCGGTGAAAAAAGTAAGGAATTTTTGGGTAAACTCTTTAACTTTGTTATCCCGTTCAAGGTTATTTCCCTTTGAAATCCGGCAAGCAATGCATCTAAACAGGCCTTCTGATTTTCATTCCAGCCGCAAGGTGGTTATTATAGGATTTTTCCTGATCACCGGCTTGATTTTTCTGGTCCAGCTGTTTCACATACAGGTGGTGGATCCGGCCTATAAACTTTCGGCCAGCAGCAATGTATTGCGGCACCTTACAGATTATCCTGCCAGGGGGTTGATCTATGACCGCAACGGTGAATTGCTGGTTTACAATGAGGCCCGTTACGATCTGATGGTGATTCCCCAGCAGGTGCGTGATATTGACACTACGGCCTTTTGCGACCTGCTGAATATTGATCCTGCGGTTTTTGAAAGCCGTTTGCTGCAGGCCAGGAGGCACTCCCCTTTTCGGGCTTCGGTATTCGAGCGTCAGATATCCAAAAACACCTTTGCCGCATTCCAGGAAAAACTGTTCCGCTTTCCGGGCTTTTTTGTCCAGCCGAGGACCCTCAGGGAATACACCTACCCCATTGCCGCCCATACATTTGGTTATGTGGGAGAAGCAGGGCCTTCCGTCATTAGCAATGACCCCTATTACCGGCCGGGCGATTATATCGGCATCAGCGGAATTGAAAAAGCCTATGAGGAAGAGCTGAGAGGTAAAAAAGGGGTAAGGATCCGCATGGTGGACGCCCTGAACCGGGACATCGGCCCTTATCAGCAAGGGCGGTTTGATACCATAGCCACGGCGGGAAAGGATATATATACCACCCTGGATGCAGAACTCCAGATCTATGGTGAAACCCTTATGCAAAACAAAAGGGGAAGCATTGTGGCCATAGAGCCTTCCACAGGAGAAATACTGGCCCTGGTGTCCTCTCCTTCATACGAGCCGGGACTGCTGGTAGGGCGCGTTAGAACCCGCAACTACCGCATGCTGCAGAACGACACCCTTAAGCCATTGTTTAACAGGGCTTTAATGGCTCAATACCCCCCGGGGTCTGTTTTTAAGGTAGTGAACACCCTGGTGGCCCTTCAGGAAGGGGTTGTAGACCTCTCCACGCGTTATTCCTGCTCGGGCGCCTATTATGCAGGGCCAATCACCATCCGCTGCAGGGATCACCCCAATCCGGTGGATGTTTTTTCCAGCATCAAACACAGTTGCAACAGCTTTTCAAGTGTGGCTTTCCGTAACATTCTGGATCGCCCCCATTTTGAAAACATGCAGGAAGCCTTTAACACCTGGCGCCGTCATGTTGGCAGTTTTGGATTTGGCAGCATTTTCGGAAGTGATCTTCCTTACGAGCTCAGCGGGCTGGTGGCCACTTCCGATTATTACGACCGGCTTTACGGAACCAGGGGTTGGCGTTCACTCACCATCATTTCTCTTGGTATCGGGCAGGGAGAGATCGGCACCACCCCCATACAACTGGCCAATCTTTCGGCTACTGTTGCCAACAGGGGCATTTATTATACCCCGCATGTAGTTAAAGGGATTGGGGATCCGGACAGCAGTATTGACCTTAACAGGCTTCCTAATGTAACCACCATTGATGCCGAACATTTTAATGTAATGGCCGAGGCCATGCACCGGGTAGTGAGTGATGGCACCGGTAGGTTTTCCTTGATCCCCGGTATTGAAATGGCCGGTAAAACCGGTACAGTGCAAAACCCCCATGGAGAAAACCACTCAGTGTTTATCGCTTTTGCCCCGGTAGATAATCCCCAGATTGCCATATCGGTGGTTGTTGAAAATGCCGGGTATGGGTCCACCTGGGCAGCACCCATTGCCAGCCTGATGATAGAGAAATATCTTAACCGGGAAGTGAACCGCACCTGGTTTGAACAGAGAATACTGGATGCCAACTTTTTAACCCCGCAGCCATGAAGCCTCAATTAAACATATTCAAAAATATTGACAAAACGGTCTTGTTCCTTTTCCTGGCCCTTGTGCTAATGGGGTGGTTCAATATTTATGCAGCCGAAGTTACGGACGACCGTCACAGTATTTTTGACCTTAACCAGAATTATGGGAAACAGTTTGTTTTTATCCTTACCAGCCTGGTCATTGCCACGACTATTCTGATGCTGGATGCCAAGGTGTTCCCTACTTTTTCCTGGATACTTTATGGTTTTTTCCTGGTAATGCTGGTGGGCGTATTGTTTTTCGGCACCGAGATCAACGCCACCAAAGCCTGGTTTCGTTTCGGGAGTTTTGCCATTCAACCTTCAGAGTTTGCCAAATATGCAACAGCCTTAGCCCTGGCCAGTTACATCAGCCAGGTAAAATCCCGTACCATTGATTTCCCGACCAGGATAAAACCATTCATAATCCTTGGGGTTCCTGCATTTCTTGTTTTTCTGCAAAAGGACATGGGTACCACCCTGGTATTTGCATCCCTTTCCCTGATGCTTTTCCGTGAAGGCTACATTGGTTTCCGGCTTTTGATCACCGGCTTTTTAGCCATAGCCCTTTTTGTGCTTACCCTGATCATCAATGAATTTATCATTATCGGGGCCATGGCAGCAATTACCTTTTTTACCGCTTTTATCATCCGCAAGAAAAAAACCGAATTGGTTCAGTTGGTTGCCTTATTTGTTCTTTTATCCGGGTATGTTTATTCGGTGGATTACGCTTACGAAAACCTGCTGGAACCTCACCAGAAATTGCGCATAGAGGTACTGATTGATGAAAATGCAGATTTAAGGGGCGCCGGATACAACCTGCATCAATCCAAAATTGCCATCGGATCAGGAGGGTTTTGGGGTAAAGGTTATATGCAGGGTACTCAAACCAAATTTAATTTTGTGCCTGAGCAGGCCACCGATTTCATTTTTTGCACCGTGGGCGAAGAGTGGGGCTTTTTGGGATCCATTGTGGTCATCGCTTTGTTCCTTTGGTTGCTGATTCGCTTGGTGATCCTTGCCGAGAGGCAGCGATCCGTATTTACCAGGGTTTTTGGTTATTGTGTGGCATCCCTTATGTTTTTTCATTTTACCGTGAATATCGGAATGACCATCGGGCTGGTGCCGGTAATCGGCATTCCTCTGCCCTTTTTAAGTTACGGAGGCTCTTCTCTGTGGGGATTTACACTCATGATCTTTACCTTTTTAAAGCTGGACTCCAAAAGACTGGAAATGCTTTAAAAGGTTCAAAAGGAATATAATTTTGTTTCGGGCATATTTTTATGAAAAAGTTTTTTTACTTTCGAAAAAAAACCCACTGAATGAAAATTGCCTTGTTCGGCCGGGAATTCAATCCCGCCTTTTTGGAAAAAGTTCAGCTTCTCGTAAACACCCTGCAAGCTAAAGCTACCCAATTTTTGGTTTATCAAGGGTTTCACGATTACCTCATAAAAAACCTTCAATTTAATATTCCTGTAAAACCATTTAAAACTTCTGAAGAGCTGAACCAGGACACTTTTTGCATGATCAGCATTGGAGGGGACGGTACCCTGCTCGACACCATTACACTTATACAGGATTCAGGCATTCCGGTACTGGGCATAAATACCGGAAAACTCGGTTTTTTGTCGGCCATTTCCACAGATGGGATACAGGAAGCCGCCCAGTCATTGATTTCCGGCAACTACACCCTTGATCGTCGCTCGCTTTTACAATTGGTTTCTCCGGATGATCTTTTCGGGAAAATTAATTACGCTTTAAATGAACTCACGGTCCTGAAAAGAGATAACACCACCATGATCAGCATCAGTGCCTATGTGGACGACCTTTTTCTGAATACCTACTGGGCTGACGGGCTGATCGTTAGCACCCCCACTGGTTCTACGGGGTATTCCCTGAGTTGCGGAGGGCCGATTATTTCTCCCGAATCCCGGAATTTTGTGATCACCCCCATTGCCACACATAACCTTACGGTGCGACCCATCGTAATACCAGATGGGGCAACCATTAAATTAAAAATTTCGGGTCGCACCCAGGATTTCCTGGTGGTGCTGGACTCCAGGGCCAAGCCTTTGTCTACCTCTGTGGAACTGGTTATCAAAAGGGCAAATTTTCCTATCAACCTGATCTGCATTGGCCAAAAAGATTTTTACAAAACCATACGCAACAAACTGGCATGGGGATTAGACAAAAGAAACTAAAAATGGTTTTGGACGCCTAAAAAAATAGGTCAGTATAAAAAAAATTATAATTTTGCCTTCAAAATCTTTGCGTAACAAGGATGAAAAAAACGATAGCACTCCTTTTATTTTTTTTCACGGGCTTTCTCAGCAGCGCCAATGCCCAGGAATGGATCAATGAAAGGAGCCAGTTTGTTTTCGGGATCGGCGCATCAGGTTTTATGGGCGACCTTGGCGGCGCCAATGATATTGGAAGGCAGGATATTCGCGACTATGATTTTGCCGCTACCCGTCCGGCATTGAAACTTGGATACCGTTATCATTTCATTGATGAGGTTGCCATTAAGGGCAATATAATTTACGGCCGGATTTCGGGAAGTGACGAGCACACCGAAGAACCTTTCCGAAACAACCGAAATATTCATTTTCGCTCCCCCATACTGGAAGCATCTCTTCAGGGAGAATATTATTTTTTCAGCTTCGGCCAGCTTGGGGCACGGTTCCCTGGCAGAGGCGGATCGGGAGGATGGAGAACCATTCGTTTCAGGGCTTACCTTTTTGGAGGCATCGGGGGGTTTTATTTCAACCCCCAGGCCGAATTTCGTGCAGCCAGCTACAACGGTAGCATACCGGCCGATGAACTGCCTTCAGATGGTTGGTACAACCTGCGTGAGCTCCGTACCGAAGGACAGGGATTTTTCCCTACCCGTAACCAATATTCCAGGATAGAACTGACCATTCCTATGGGCCTGGGCCTTACTTACCGTTTGAGCAGGGAGTTCAACATCGGAATGGAGTTTGGTTTCAGAAAAACTTTTACCGATTATATTGACGATGTGAGCACCACTTACGTGGATCCGGCTATTTATTCCATCATGTTTGAAGGAGATAACCAAAAGATTGCCCTTGCCGAACACTTTGCTAATCCAACAAAAAATAACTTGTCGGAACAGGTAACCTCCCCGGGAATGCAGAGGGGCAGCCCTTCCAATGACGACGCTTATATGTTTTTGCTGTTCACGGTTAATTACAAGATCATCGGAGGGGGGGCACCATGGGCGCCATTTCTCCGGTAGCCGGTCTAAGAATGCAAAATAAAACAATTCTCCCTGCGTTATTTTCAGTAAGCACCATAACTTTTGACCGGAAAGGCTGTAAGGCACATACCCTGCAGATTGGCCACAATTTTTCAATTAAATCCATATAACCTTATTACTTATGTTCAGGAAGTTTTCGTATGCAAATAAAATGCTTAAAAAATTCAACAGGCATTTTTTTTTGTTTTTGGCTGTATTTTTTTTCCTGAGTTCTGCCGTTAAAGCCCAGCGTAGCGAGATCGGGCTGATGTTTGGAGGATCCTATTACCTGGGCGATCTGAACCCCTCCCGGCAGTTTGCCATGACCCGCATTGCCGGGGGAGGGCTTTACCGTCATAACTTCACCGAACATTTTTCTTTAAGGCTTAACGGGTTTTATGGCAGCCTGGAGGCCAATGATGCCATTATTAAATACAATGAAACCCGCAACCTGAGTTTTCGCACCTCCGTTTTTGAACTATCCGTTCAGGTCGAAGGTAATTTTCTTCCATTTGAACCCGGGAACCTCGAAACCCCCTATACCCCGTTTCTTTTCGGAGGTATTGGCGGGATCTCCTTCAATCCAAAAGCAAGGAATGAGGATGGGGAATGGGTGGAACTGCAACCCCTGGGAACCGAAGGACAGGGTACAGAGCAACACCCCGACCGGGAACCCTACAGTCTTTTTTCGCATACCCTGATGTTTGGGGTAGGTTTTAAATTCAATATTACCCACAACCTCACCGGTGGACTGGAGTGGGGTATGCGGCGCACCGGTACCGATTACCTGGACGATGTAAGCACCACTTATCCTGCTGAAGGTGCCCTTACCGGAGCTGATGCCAGGTATTTTTCCGACCGTTCCCCTCAAGACCAAGGCGGAAACGCTGGTTTCCAAAGAGGTAACCCCACAACCAACGACTGGTATTCATTTGCCGGATTCATTCTTACCTTTAAGATACCTCAGCTAAGGCACACCAAATGCCCGGCTTACAATTAAAAATTCTTAAACTTTGGCCCGCGGCTTTTATATGTCAAAACAATTTAAGAAATTTGTGCCTCCTTTTTAATAAGGTATAATTTATTGAATTAAATGGATTTAAAGCAGCGAATAGATCAAAAAAAATTGCCGCGCCATGTGGCCCTGATCATGGATGGTAACGGCCGCTGGGCCAAGCAAAGGGGAAAAGAAAGGATCTTTGGGCATGAAAATGGCGTAGAGGCGGTACGTGATACGGTAAAAGCTGCTGTTGAAATAGGGGTTTCCTATCTTACTTTTTTTGCTTTTTCAACCGAAAACTGGTGCAGGCCCGATAATGAAGTGAACACCCTGATGCAATTGCTGGTAGATGCCATCCGGAACGAAACCCCGGAATTGAATAAAAACGGGGTGCGCCTTCAGGCCATTGGCAACCTGGAGTCTTTGCCCCATAGCTGTAAAAAGGAACTAATGGATGCCATTTCCCTGACCTCTCAAAACAATAAGCTGATCGTAAATGTGGCCCTGAGCTACAGCGCCCGATGGGAAATCGCCAATGCCGCCAGAAAAATTGCCGAAAAAGTTAAAAACCAGGAAATAAGCCCCGGGGATATTGACCAGGATTTGTTTTCCAACTACCTGGAAACAGGCAACATCCCGGACCCCGACCTGCTGATACGCACCAGCGGAGAACTCAGGATCAGCAACTTTCTGCTCTGGCAAATTGCTTATAGCGAATTGTATTTTACCCCTGTTTTGTGGCCCGATTTTCGCAGGAAACATTTTTACCAGGCAATCCTGGATTACCAGAAAAGAGAAAGACGGTTTGGAAAAACCACCGAACAACTTCCATAATTCAAGTGATGCTAAAACACATGAACTCCCTGATATGAAATTTCTTCACAGACTCAATATTAAATCCGGCCATTTCTTAAAAAACAAATTTGTTTTCAGAAACCCCAAAAGGCTTTCTCCCATGCACAAGTCTCTTTTTATGTTTCTGATCCTGGTTTTTTCTTTTTCCTTGTCTTCCCTTTCTCAGGAAACCCTTACCGGAGATCAGGTGCGGGTGGACTATAACAACCCTGCTGAATATGAGATCGGGGGCGTAACCATCAGCGGTGAAAATTTTATTGATGAGAACGTGGTGCTGATGGTGGCCCGCTTGAATGTGGGAGACAGGATAATGGTTCCCGGTGATGAAATTACCGATGCCATAAACCGCTTGTGGCGGCAGGGCCTTTTTCGTCATGTGGCCATCTCCATCACTTCCATACAGGGAGATTTCGTTTTTCTGGATATAGAACTTACCGAGCGCCCAAGGCTTACCGATTTTGAATTCAGGGGAGTCAGACGCAGCGACCGGGACAACCTTCGCGAGGCACTGAACCTTGTAAGGGGGGATGTGGTTACTGAAAACCTGTTATACCGGGCCGAAAGCGCCATTGAAGACTATTATGTAGAAAAAGGTTACCTGACTCCCGAGATATCCGTTACCCAGGTTGAAGATACTGCCAGGGTCAATAATATCATCCTTGAATTTGATATTGACCGTGGTCAGCGAACCCGCATCCGGGAGGTAAATATTTATGGCAACGAGGAGCTCTCCGACCGCCAGATTAAAAGAACCATGAAGGATACCAGGGAAAGAAGCATCTGGTTTCTTTTTTCTTCATCCAAGCTCGTGCAGGACGATTTTGAAGAAGACAAAAGAAGGATACTTGAAAGATACAATGAAATCGGGAAAAGGGATGCGCAAATTGTCAGGGATTCGGTTTATTTTGTAGACGACAACCGTATTGAAATAGATCTGCATATTGAGGAAGGCCCCACTTATTATTTCAGAAAAATTGACTGGGTTGGAAATACCGTATACTCCTCCGAAGTACTCAATGAAGTGCTGGGCATAAAACCCGGGGATGTATACAACCAGAAACTCCTGGAAAGGAACCTTTACATGAACATGGAAGGAATTGACATCAGTTCCTTATATCTTGACGATGGTTATCTGTTTTTCAATGTAGATCCGGTGGAGACTTCAGTAGAGAATGATTCCATTGATATGGAGATCCGTCTTTATGAAGGCCAGCAGGCCCGCATCAACAGGGTAACTGTCAGGGGCAACACCCGTACCAACGACCATGTGATCATGCGGGAGATCCGCACCCGGCCCGGGCAGTTGTTCAGCCGGAGCGATATCATCCGTAGCCAGCGTGAAATTTTGCAGCTTGGATATTTTGACCAGGAAAAAATTGACATCATACCCAGGCCCAATCCTGCCGACGGAACCGTTGACATTGAATACCGCGTTGAAGAAACCTCATCAGACCAGATTGAATTGTCCGGCGGATGGGGTGCCGGCCGGATAATTGGCACCGTTGGACTATCTTTCAACAATTTTTCCACCCGCAACCTGTTTAACGCAGATGCCTGGCGCCCGCTCCCAACAGGTGACGGTCAGAAGCTTTCCCTTCGCGCACAGACCTATGGAAGGGGTTACGTTTCTTATAGCCTTTCTTTTATGGAGCCCTGGCTGGGAGGCAAAAGACCCAACACCCTCAGTTTATCCTTTTATCAGACCACCCACAGGCGCAACCTGGCCCGCAGCCACCCTGATTATGGTTATTACTCCATCATCGGTACTTCTTTAGGATTGGCCAGGAGATTGACCATACCCGATGATTATTTCTTTCTGCAACAGTTTATCAATTACCAGCATTACGATATCCAGAACAGCCCCATACCCTTTATTTTTGATAATGGGCAGTCCAACAATCTGAGCTACCAGGCCGTTTTTGGAAGGAACTCCATTGATGCGCCACTATTTCCCCGTACCGGATCAAAAGTATCCTTGTCCCTGCAGCTTACACCGCCCTATTCCCTTTTTTCTGACAAAGATTTTGCCACTGCAACCGACCGGGAAAAATACCATTGGCTGGAATACCACAAATGGAAGTTTGATGCCGACTGGTTTACAACATTGGCAGGAAATTTGGTGTTAAGTACCCGGACCAGATTCGGTTTCCTGGGATTTTACAATTCCGATATCGGATTTCCCCCATTTGAAAGGTTTTACCTTGGAGGTGACGGCCTTTCAGGATGGGAGATAGACGGAAGGGAAATTATCGCTCTCAGAGGTTATGCCAATTATTCATTAACGCCCACCGATGCCGCAGGGCAGTTTGTCGGGGCCAACATGTATAACAAGTTCACCATGGAATTGCGTTATCCCATTTCACTAAACCCCATGGCCACCATTTATGCCTTGGGCTTTGTGGAAGGAGGTAATGCCTGGAGTGATTTCAGCCATTACAACCCTTTCGATATCCATCGGTCTGCAGGGTTTGGCCTGAGGGTTTTCCTTCCCATGTTCGGACTACTTGGCATTGACTGGGGGTACGGATTTGATGACATCCCGGGACGACCGGGCGACAGCGGAGGAAGGTTCCATTTCTCTATCGGGCAATCCATCGATTAAAAATATTTTTTATAACCAATTTCCGGAGGACACAGAAATGAAAAAAATTGCTCTTTTTACCGCCGTATTATTACTGGCAGCATTTTCCACTTTTGGGCAGCGATTTGCATATATTGACTCAGAGTATATTATGGAAAATATTCCTGAATACCAGGCAGCCCAAATGGAATTAGAGGAAATTTCGGTCAGGTGGCAAAATGAAATCGAAGAAAAGTTCGCAGAAATTGACCGCCTTTACCGTGAATACCAAGCCGAAGCCCCTTTGCTTCCTGAAGAGATCAAACGCCAGCGCGAAGAGACCATTATCGAGAAAGAGAGAGAAGCAAAAGAATTGCAGATGCAGCGTTTTGGGCAGGACGGTGAGTTATTCCGCAAAAGGCAGGAACTCATCAGCCCCATACAGGATCAGATTTATGAAGCCGTGGAAGATATTGCCACCCGTGGAAACTACGCGGTGATTTTCGACAAATCAGGGGGCATTACCATGCTTTATACCGATTTGAGGTATGACCTGAGCGACGAAGTTTTGCAGCGAATGGGGTATCGGCAATAAAAACTTTCTGCATTTTTTAAAAAGACAGTTTCAGAGGGAGCTGTCTTTTTTTGTGCCAAAAAGTTGACAGCCTGACCGATCATTTTCCAAGCAGCCGCTTTATCTCATTTAGCTTCATGAGTGCTTCCACGGGTGTAAGGGTGTTGATATCGGTATTGAGGATGTCATCCTTTATTTGTTCAAGCAAAGGATCTTCCAGCTGAAAAAAACTCAGCTGGTAATCATCCTTTTTCTTTTTACCGGCTTTGCCGGTTCTCTTGCCGGTCAGTTCATCATGGCTGTGGCTTTTTTCCAGCTGGGTAAGGATGCTGTTGGCACGGTCAATAACCGGGTTGGGCATTCCGGCCATACGGGCAACATGTATTCCAAAAGAATGCTCGCTACCACCGGCCACCAGTTTTCGCAAAAAGATCACTTTATTCTTAACCTCTTTTACAGAAACATTAAAATTCCTGATCCTTTGAAAAGAAGCGGCCATTTCATTGAGTTCATGATAATGGGTGGCAAAAAGGGTCTTTGCCCGGAATAGCGGGTGCTCATGCAGAAATTCGGCTATGGCCCAGGCGATGCTAATACCATCGTAAGTACTGGTTCCACGGCCAATCTCATCCAGGATGATCAGGCTGCGGTTAGAAATGTTGTTGAGAATACTTGCCGTCTCATTCATCTCCACCATAAAAGTGGATTCTCCTGAAGAGATGTTGTCACTGGCACCTACCCTGGTAAAAATTTTATCTACCAGCCCAATTTTGGCCGACGAAGCAGGGACAAACCCACCCATCTGTGCCATAAGCACGATCAATGCGGTTTGGCGAAGCAAAGCCGACTTTCCCGACATGTTCGGCCCGGTGATCATTAATATCTGTTGGTGTTCGTTATCCAGAAAAACGTCATTGGCCACATATTCTTCACCAGGAGGCAGTTGTTGTTCAATGACCGGGTGGCGCCCTTCCTTGATATCCAGCACAAAAGAGTCGTTTATTTGCGGGCGCACATAGTGGTAATTTTGGGCCACATTGGCAAAACACAACAGGCAGTCCAGGCGGGCAATTACCCCGGCATTCACCTGTATGGGTTCGATGTACTCTCCAATGGCCATCACCAATTCATTAAAAAGCCGCTCTTCAACCAACAGGATCTTCTCTTCGGCACCCAGGATCTTTTCCTCGTACTCCTTTAGCTCCGGGGTGATGTATCTTTCGGCATTGGTAAGGGTTTGCTTGCGCTGCCAGTCATCGGGCACTTTGTCTTTGTGGGTATTGGTGACTTCCAGATAATACCCGAACACACTGTTGAATGAGATCTTTATATTGGGAATGCCGGTACGTTCTATTTCCCTTTGCCTGAGTTCTGCAAGGTAATCTTTACCGGAAAAGGCAATTTTTCGCAATTCATCCAATTCTTCCGACACCCCGTCGGCAATCACATTGCCTTTGGAAATCAGGGCCGAGGGTTCGTTTTTAAGTTCCCTTCCGATGCGTTCCCTTATCAACTCACAGGGATTTAACTGGTCGGCGGCTTTTTGCAGGGTGGGGCTTTTTGAGTTTTTGCAGGCTTCACGCAAAGGCCCGATCACTTCCAGGGCTTTTTTTATTTGCAGGATCTCCCTTGGGTTGATCTTTCCAACGGCTACTTTTGAAATAAGTCGTTCCAGGTCACCAACCTGCCCTATAAAACCGCCCATTTTTTCAGGCAGTTCGGTTTCTTTCAAAAGATACGCCACAGCATCATGCCGGGCCTGTATCATGCTTTTATCTTTCAATGGGAGCAAGATCCATCGCTTTAGCATTCGGCTGCCCATGGGCGAAATGGTGTGATCGAGCACCTGTATCAGGGTGGTGGCATTTTCATTGAAAGAATCCAGTATTTCGAGGTTGCGTATGGTGAATTTATCCAGCCAAACATAATGACTCTCATCAATCCGGGAGATTTTATTGATATGGCTGAGCTGGTCATGACGTGTTTCGGAGAGGTAATGCATAACGGCACCTGCGGCAATGATGCCGCCCTCCAACTCTTCAATGCCAAAACCTTTAAATGAAACCGTCCCGAAGTGCTTCAGCAACAGGTCATCGGCAAAATCCCGGGTAAACACCCAGTCTTCAAGGGTAGTGGTGTAGTACTTTCCAGGGAAGTTCGACTGAAAGCGACGCAGGTCGTTTTTCTGCACCACCACTTCACTTGGCCTGAAACTTTGCAGCAGCTTATCGGCATATTCACGGGTGCCCTGGTCAGCCATAAACTCCCCGGTAGATACATCCAGAAAGGCCACCCCAACGAGGTTGTCTAAAAAATGCAGGGCCGCAAGAAAGTTATTTTCCTTATGGTTGAGCACCTTATCGCTGAAGGCAATGCCCGGGGTAACCAGTTCGGTCACTCCCCGTTTCACGATTTTTTTGGCCTGTTTGGGATCTTCCAGTTGCTCACAAATAGCCACGCGCTGTCCGGCTTTTACCAGTTTAGGAAGATAGGTATCCAGGGCATGGTGCGGAAAACCGGAAAGTTCGACATAAGAAGCGGCACCATTGGCCCTGCGGGTAAGTACGATACCCAGGATCTCGGAAGCACGGATGGCGTCTTCCCCGAAGGTTTCGTAAAAATCACCCACCCTAAAAAGCAACAAAGCATCAGGATGTCTGGCCTTGATGGAGAGATATTGCTTCATCAGTGGGGTTTCCACACTTTTTGTCGTTTTTTTTGCCAAAGCGCCGCAGGTTGATTTAGGGATAACAAAAATAAAGAATTACAGGTAGGTTTCCCACCGATTTTTTTCAAACCGGCAGGGATCTTATCAACACGCTCCCGATAAACATGATCAAAAGAAATAATGGCTGTTTTACTAACTTTTTTACATTAGGTTGAATAACAAAAAAATACGTTTTAGAAAGTTTAACAAATAAAAAAACCACAAACACGCCTCCATCACCTATAGACATTTTTATACCCTTAGTTTATCCTTAACAAAGGTTGGTAGATGTTTCCCGGAAAAGGAAAATCGAACAAAAAGGGGTTTTGTCGTAGTTTTAAATTGGTTAAAATAACTACGGCCATATGTTTTTTGGAAGGACGGGGAAAAATCCTTAATTTTGTCAGGTATTAAAAAACCAAGTTTTAAATCAAAAAAAACATTATGCTTTTTTCAAAAGGAAAGAAAATTTTTACTGCTTTTACTGTTGCTTTTTTATTTTTATTTTCCACACCAATAAATGTAAATGCACAGGATTTCAGTGATGATGAATTGCAAAAGTTTGCCGATGCAGTTGTTCAGGTTATGAACATCCAGCAGCAAAGCCAGGTTCAAATGATAGAAATCATTGAAGATAATGACATGACCGTTGAACGCTTCAATGAATTGATGATGCAAACCCAGCAGGCGCCGGGCCAGGAAATTGACGCCCCCGAAGAGGAAGTGGAAAAGTTTGAACAGATCTCTGCTCAAATTATGGAAATCCAGGATGATATGGAACAGGTAATCACCGAAGCCATTGAAGATCAAAATCTGACGCTGGACGAGTATGAAGCCATTTTGGCAGCTTATCAGCAGGACCCCGAACTGCAGCAAAGGGTTCAGCAACTGCTGCAATAAACAGATTTCATTTTACCAAAAAAAGGCCGCAATTCATGCGGCCTTTTTTTTTAGGCCTGATAACCCACCGATAGAAAAATTTTTAGCCTGAAAAAAAGATTTTACACCTTTCATTTTCGGTTATTTCTTAATTTTCCAAAAAAATTGATAGCCGGCCAAGCCAAAGTGGAAAACTCCCTATCATTATTAATATCATGAAAATAATTTTCACCCTTCTGTTTTTTTTGCATGGTACCATTCATTTAATGGGATTTTTAAAAGGCTATAATTTGGTGTCTGTTCCGGCTCTGCAGGCAGATATTTCCCGAACGGGAAGCATTTTCTGGCTGATGGCGTTTTTGTTGTTTTCTCTTTCAGGGATTGCTTTTCTTATGGGAAAAACTTTCTGGCATATACCTGCCATAATGGGAGTTATGGTTTCCATTCTGTTAACCGCCACCGTCTGGAGCGGTGCAAAGTTTGGCCTGATTCCTAATTTACTCATTCTTGTCGTTGCAATTGGCTCCATTTCATCGGCCAACCTGGACCAAATGATAGCAAGGGAAACCCATCAGATCATGGCCTCTCCTTCCACATCAGCGCCAAAAACAATTACAGCAGATCAATTGGTCACCCTCCCGGCTCCGGTTCAAAGGTGGTTGCGAAAAAGTGGTATGATTGGGAAACCAAGGATTCAAACCGGATGGGTAAAGCAAAAAGCCCGGATGAAAATGAAACCCGAACAGGAAAAATGGCACAAGGCTGAAGCAACACAATATTTTACCACTGACCCACCCGCATTTATCTGGACCGTTGATTTAAAAATGTCATCGTTAGCTCATATCAAGGGAAGGGACAAATTTACAGATGGGAAAGGGGAAATGCTTATCCGGTTAAATTCGTTGCTGAATGTGGTAAATGAAAAAGGGCCAAAAATGGATGAAGGAACCATGCAACGCTTTTTGGGCGAAATGGTATGGTATCCTTCTGCTGCACTTAGCCCTTACGTCACCTGGGATCCCCTGGATGATCGTTCTGCAAAAGCCACCATGAGTTACCTAGGAACCAGCGGAAGCGGAGTCTTTTATTTTAATGAAAATGGGGATTTTACCCGGTTCAGTGCCATGCGGTTCATGGGTAATGAACCCGGTGCCAAACGCCATGAATGGATCATCAGGGTTAAAGATTACGCCACTTTTGACCACATAAGGGTTCCGTCAAAAATGGAAGCCTTATGGAAACTGGAGCAAGGTGACTGGACCTGGCTGCAGCTGGAAATCGAAGACCTGCAATTCAATATTGATCGCTGCCATTATTTTTCATCCCATTGGCAAATATTCCCTAAATTTATGAAATTTGCAATAAGGGTATTTGGTTGCTGTCAAGATCAGGCATAAAAAAATCAAAGCAATGAAAGGTATTGTAGGTTATTTGGTTTTGGTTCTTTTATTTTCCGGATTGTCATCCTCAGAAAAATATTTGCTGCAAAAAAACGGTAGCGACGAGGAGTTGCTGGTAAGGGTTATAAAAGAACTGGCTGAGAGAGGAGACATTTCAGAAAAGCCTTTGGTGGTGCTGGACGGTGTCCCTTACCGCTACGAAGTAGAATTAAAGGATGCCCGTTTGCCCATTAAAAGCGAAGACATTGCCAAAATACAGGTCATAGATTATGAAATGGGAATGCAGATATACGGGGAATATGCAAGCGGCGGTGTACTGCTTATCACCACCAAATCCTTTGAACAGGAGCAGGATAAGGAATCCGATAAATAAAGTCTTTCCCTGATTGAAGACATTGTTACTTTTTCAAGAACCATTTATTTGAAGGAATACAATCCGCTTTTTATAAAACCGCATATGCAAAAAACCATAAGAATAAGGACGCGGGCCCGTGAAGGGCTTTATGATATAACATCCCAGGTGGAACACCTCGTGACAGAATCCGGAATTAATACAGGTATGGTAAATGTTTATGTAAGAGGAGCCACGGCTGCCATCATGATCCAGGAAAACTGGGATGAGTCGGTGCAATCGGATGTGGTAACTCTTTTGCGTAAGCTGATCCCGCAAGGGGTTTGGCAGCATGATGCCCAGGACGGTAACGGCGATTCCCATCTCAAAGCAGGCCTTGTGGGCCCCCAGGAAACCATCCCTTTGATGGATGGTAAAATGGCCCTTTCTACCTGGCAGAATATTTTTCTGTGCGAGTTTGACGGCCCAAGAGATCAACGGGAAATAGTGGTTACCATATCCCGGGCCTGAAAACGCCGAATCCTTTTTCCAGCCTTTTGCGAAAACAAGGCAACCCATAAAAACCTGAAACAAAAAATTAATCAAAAGAAGGATGAGCAAGCAAAAATTAATTGTTATTGGGGGTGATGCAGCAGGAATGAGTGCGGCAAGTAAAATCAGGCGGGAACACCCCGACCGGGAGATCATTGTTTTCGAAAGGCAAAACCATACCTCCTATGCAGCCTGCGGAATACCTTATTTTATTGCCGGGCAGGTAAGTTCGGCAGAGAACCTGGTGGCGCGTGAACCGGAAGTTTTTCGAAAAAAACAGCACATCGATGTCAGGACGCAGCAGGAGGTAACAGAAATAGATACCGGCAATCACCGCGTTCGTGTTACCGATTTAAGCAACAGAAAAACCTACTGGGAAGAATGGGATACCCTGCTCATTGCCACCGGCGCCTCTCCCATTGTTCCGGATGTTGAAGGAATGGATGCAGAAGGCATTTTCGCCCTTTCTACCCTGCAAAGCGGCATCAATACTTTCCGGTACATGCAAGCCGAAAGGCCAAAAAAAGCGGTGATCGTGGGTGGAGGATATATTGGCATTGAAATGGCTGAAGCCCTGCTTGAAAGAAACATGCAGGTATCCCTTATTGACATGGCACCACAGTTGATGACCACCCTGGATGAGGACATGGCCGGGCCTATTGCCGATTACATGCGAGATAAGGGGATAGCGGTTTTTTTGGGAGAAAAACTCAGCCACTTTGAAAAAGACCGTGAAGGAAAAATAAAGGCTGTGGTTACGGACAAACAAACCCTTGAAGCAGACCTGGTGATCCTTGGAATGGGCGTAAAACCCAATTCGAAACTGGCTGCCGGAGACGGTATCCGCCTGGGAGCTGCCGATGCGGTTGGAGTCAATAAAAAACTGGAAACTTCCCATCCAGGCATCTGGGCTGCCGGTGATTGTGCAGATTCCTTCCATATTTTAAAGAAACAGCAGGTTTTTATTCCGCTTGGCACGACAGCCAATAAGCACGGCATGGTTGCAGGTATCAACATCAGCGGAGGCAACACGGAATTTCCCGGGGTTTTGGGAACCGCCATCACCAAATTTTTGGACCTGGAAATTTCCCGCACCGGGCTGTCGGAAAAAGAAGCCAAAAAAATGGGCATCACCTATCGGAGCAACACCATTGAAAGCCCCACCTTTTCAGGCTATTATCCCGGAACGGGTAAAATGGCCGTAAAGCTGCTGGTGGAGGAAAAAACAGGCCGGTTGCTCGGCGGACAAATTACGGGAAAGGTTGCTGCGGCAAAACGCATTGATACCATTGTTGCCGCCATTAGCGCCGGCATGACCGCAAAGGATATCGTGGACCTCGACCTGTCCTATGCCCCACCCTTCTCCCCGGTATGGGATCCGGTGCAAACGGCAGCCCGCACCCTGCTATAAATAAAACCGAACGGGACAATCAGCCAAAACCACGCAAGGCAAAGAGAATAGCAGCAAGCAGCAGCAGCAAACCGACCAGGTCGCCCATCCTGCGTATGGTTATATAAAATAACTTCTTATGCTTTTTGATGGATTTCTTCATTAATCAGTTTTTTTTCAGAAATATTAAATTTCTTAAATCATCTTTTTCAAAAATGAAAAATAGGGTCAATTCCCTTTTGCTTTTTTAAATAATTTTAAACCGTTCAGAGTAGATCAGGCGCCAGTCAATCCCTAAATCGCGAAGAGATAGTTCTGCCGCGTCCTGCATGGGCTTGGGTCCGCAAATATAAAATGCAAAATCCCCGGGTTTTTCGGGGAAATTCCTTTCCAGCAATTCCGTATTTACCAGTCCCTCCTCTCCTTCCCATCCTTCCGGGGGCTCTTCCAGAACATGGATCACCTTCAGGTCAATATCCTGCTGAATTTCTTCCAGTTCTTCCCTGAAGGTTACTTCTTCCCAGCGGGGATTGGCATAGATCAATATGGTTTCTCTTTGATCCTGTTGTTTTTGCATGGTTCGCAGCATGCTCATGGCGGGGGTAATGCCAATGCCCCCCATCACCAGGAAGAGATTTTTCCCTTTTACAGGGGTAAAAGAGCCGAAAGGGCCTTCCAGGAAGGCTTTTGTTCCGGGTTCAATGTCTTTCCAGGTGGCAGTAAAATCTCCAAGTTCTTTAGCAGTTATGGTAATCTCCGGTTGGTCGCAGGCTGAAGTAATAGAGAAGGGGTGTTGCTGCAGGGCAAATGGATTCGGACCAAGGGTGATCCAGATAAACTGCCCGCATTTGAAGTCCATGCCTTTGTGTCCGACAGGAACCAGGTGCAGGGTCCAGCAATTGTCCCGCTCAGGATTTACTTTGGCCACCTTCCAGGGTTTTTTCCGGCTAAGCCAGGGCCTAACCAGGCGGGTATGAAACACCAGGTAGCCATAAAAGGCAAAAATCCCCACCAAAATAATTCTTTTCCACAAGGGGTCAAGATAATGGGCAACCTGCCAACTGTGGGAAACCCCGACAAAAAGAATCCCAAGTGACAAAACCCCGTGCACCAGCCTCCAGTTTTCATAACTGAGGCCAAATTTCAATCGCCAGATGCTGGAAGCCGTCAGTACGATCAAAGCAATGGTAACAAATATCAGCGCCAGGGCCCGGGGCAGGTTTTCCCCCGGATCAAAATATCGCAGGAAATCACTGTCGGCCAAAATGATAATCACAGGATGGGCGAGGATAAAAAGAAATGCCAGTATGCCCATTTCCCGGTGATATTGCAAAATGTTATCCATTCCAAAGCTTGGGGCAATTTGGCTTATGCGTCCCGAAAACAAAAACTGAAGGCCCAGGATTCCCAGTCCAACAAACCCTAAGCCAACCCCCACTTCCAGGGCAAATCCACGATATTCAGGCCTTGTAACTGCCACCGCGATCAATAGCGGAACCAAAGCCAGCACAAAGTAAAACAACAGCCAAAAAAAACCTTTACGGTAAGAATATTTCATCATAGTGACCAAATTAGTGGCTGCTTCTCCCGGTTTTCAATATAATCCTTCAGAATTAAAATATTTTGAATCACAAAAAAAGCCGGATTGCATTTTCATTAAACAGGCTCTTTTTTTACCACTCAAAAATAGCTATTTTTCCTGTGTCCCGGGAATTATGTTTTCTCCTTAAAAGGAACTTCCTT
>SL_3KL_010_SEDDRAFT_10001676_pt1 | contig 20231 bp, 9 predicted proteins | sample SodLakKL_010_SED_2_FD_10381 | JGI IMG/M metagenome (IMG submission 10381) | reverse complement strand
ATCTAAACACTTCCGGTTGCCATTGAACGATCCTTCGATCATGATGATCCTACGAGACTTGTTTGGACCGCGAGGAGATTCACTCTTTTTCCTATGCGTGGGGGTGGTATTGTTTTGGTGATGGATTAGACCAGTAAATCTCTCGGCATTGTATGCACCAATAAATACCGGCTTATCGGTTTAGAACACTGCCACATTTTTTGCTCCCATTTCAGTAATAGGATAGTCCATATAATCGCACAATTTTTTATTTTTAATGCTGTATTTATGATCTATTTTTGCTGACAAACCGGCACAATTGTGAATCAGCTGAACCACTTCAATAAAAAGTATATCCTGGGGCTTACCCTGGTTTCTGCGATGGGGGGGTTGTTGTTCGGGTACGACTGGGTGGTGATCGGAGGAGCCAAACCGTTTTACGAACGTTTTTTCGATATAACGGGCTCACCCCATCTCCAGGGATGGGCTATGAGCAGTGCCCTTATTGGTTGTTTGTTTGGTGCCTTGTCATCAGGTTTTTTTTCAGACCGGCTGGGCCGAAAGATCCCTTTGATAGGAGCTGCTGCTCTTTTTACTATATCTGCGCTTGGGACAGGGGCCTCCAATGAGTTTTCGGTTTTTATCTTCTACCGGCTTCTTGGTGGGCTTGGGATAGGGATCGCTTCTGCTGTATCACCCATGTATATTGCCGAGATATCTCCCGCGCATTTGCGTGGACGGCTGGTTGCAATAAATCAACTGACCATCGTGATAGGCATACTGGCCGCCCAGGTAATTAACTATCTGATCGCCGATAAGGTGCCCACCGGCGCTACCGACGAGATGATCGTACAATCGTGGAACGGACAGTGGGGCTGGCGATGGATGTTTTGGGCCGAAACGATCCCTGCTTCCCTGTTTTTTTTCCTTGCGTTTTTCATACCCGAAAGTCCCCGGTTTTTAACAAAATCCGGCCGGTCTGAAGCATCTGCGAGGATCCTGGAGAAGATCGGCGGACCTGAATATGCCAGGGCGGTAGAAAAAGACATTGTCAAGACCCTGGAAAAAGCCAGCTCGAAAATAGACTGGAAGGCGTTGCGGGCAAAAAAAATAAGGCCGATACTTGTTCTCGGGATCGTGCTGGCGATGTTCCAGCAGTGGTGCGGAATCAATGTGATCTTCAATTATGCCGAAGAGGTTTTTACTTCGGCGGGATACACGGTCACCGATATGCTATTGAATATTGTGATTACCGGCACGGTAAACCTGATATTTACCCTTGTGGCAATGCGCATGGTCGATAGCTGGGGCAGGCGAAAAATGATGTTGTTGGGTTCATTAGGACTGGCGGTCATTTACAGCACCCTGGGCAGCAGTTATTATTTTGGCATACAGGGATTTGCCATTTTGTCGTTGGTGGTCATGGCCATTGCCGTATATGCCCTTACACTCGCCCCTGTGACCTGGGTGGTGCTTTCTGAGATTTTTCCCAACAGGATACGTGGTGCAGCCATGGCCATTGCAACCACCTCATTGTGGATCGCCAGCTTTGGGCTTACCTTTACCTTCCCCTTGCTGAACAACGCACTCAATGCTTATGGCACCTTCTGGTTGTATGCCCTTATCTGCGTTGCCGGATTCCTGTTTATTTTTAATAAGCTTCCGGAAACCAAAGGGAAAAGCCTTGAAGAAATAGAAGACAGTTTCGAAAAATCAAAATAAGGCGAAGCACTGCAAGTTAGCTACCTTCACAACAATTGATCCTGTTATGGGAACCACAGACAGTAATGTTAAAGTGTGGTCTGAGAGAGTGACCATACCTACCTATGGAATCGGGGAACCTGAAAAAAACCCCATTTTTCTTGAAAAACGTGTTTACCAGGGAAGCTCAGGCGTCGTGTATCCGAATCCTGTAGTTGAGAAAATTTACGATGAAAAGGAAGATAAGGAATGGACAGGCCTTTTCCTGGAGAATGAGTACCTGAGGATCATGATATTGCCTGAACTTGGCGGACGGGTGCAGATGGCCTATGACAAAGTAAAACAACGGCATTTTGTTTACTACAATCATGTGATCAAACCTGCCCTTGTGGGCCTGACCGGTCCGTGGATCTCCGGCGGGATTGAGTTCAACTGGCCACAGCATCACAGGCCTTCGACCTACCAGCCTACCGACTATGCCATCGAGGAGAATATGGATGGCAGCAAAACAGTATGGATAAGCCAAGTGGAGCGCATGTTCCGAACAAAAGGGATGGCTGGCTTTACATTGTATCCGGGCAAGGCCTATATGGAGATCAAGGTTAAACTGTACAACCGCACTTCCCAACCACAAACATTCCTTTGGTGGGCCAATCCGGCCGTAAAAGTAAATGACCTCTACCAGTCGGTATTTCCGCCCGATGTCAATGCAGTCTTTGACCATGGCAAAAGGGATGTATCCAGTTTTCCAATAGCCACCGGAACATATTACAAAGTTGATTACTCAGCAGGAGTGGATATTTCAAGGTATAAAAACATCCCCGTACCCACCTCATACATGGCCATTTCCTCAAAGTATGACTTTGTAGGCGGCTTTGAAAATGACACACAGGGAGGCCTGTTGCATGTCGCAGACCACCATGTCTCTCCCGGCAAAAAACAGTGGACGTGGGGCAACGGTGAGTTTGGCAAGGCCTGGGACAGGAACCTTACGGACGAGGACGGGCCTTACATCGAGCTGATGTGCGGGGTCTATACCGACAACCAGCCAGATTTTTCCTGGTTGCAACCCTGCGAAGAGAAGGATTTTAAGCAGTACTTTATGCCGTACCGTGACCTGGGCGTTGTAAAAAACGCAACAAAGGACGCCATGGTAAATATTGAGATGGTTGATGGAAAAGTAACTGTAATGGCATTCACTACTGCCATCTATAAGGGCTCATCGCTTTTGGTTGAATCAAAAGGGGAAAAGCTGCTGGAAGAACAAGTTGATTTTTCCCCAGAAATGTCTTATCAAAAAAAAATTGATGGGAGGGGACTGGCACTGGAAGACATGTATGTGGCAGTAAAGGATGCTACAGGAAAGATCCTGGTGGATTACCGGCATGAAAAGGAAAGCCTCAGGCCTGTCCCCGATCCGGCCAGGGCCGCAAAGATGCCGGAGGATATTCGAACCACTGAGCAGTTGTACCTACGGGGGTTGCACCTCGAACAATACCGGCACGCCACCTACGAACCCACTGCCTACTACCTGGAAGCGTTGAAAAGAGATCCCTCCGACCTGAGGAACAACAATGCCATGGGACTCTGGTTAATGAGGAAGGGCCAGTTTGAAAAAGCGGAACCCTATTTCAGAACAGCCATCGATACGCTAACAGAACGCAATCCCAACCCGTATGATGGGGAACCACTTTTTAACCTTGGTTGCACATTAAAGTACCAGCAACAATATGATGAGGCCTATGCTGCATTTTACAAGTCGGCATGGAATGCTGCCTGGCAGGACAGCGCCTACCATCATCTTGCCCAGATTGCATGTATTCGCGGTGATCTGGGAAAAGCACTCGACCTGATCAACCATTCGCTTTGGAGAAATTTCAACCACCACGCTGGGCGTTCACTGAAGATTGCCATATTGCGCAAGCTGGCGATGAAAGACGAGGCGCTGGAGCTCGTAAATGAAAGCCTCGAACTGGATGCATTTAACTTTTCCGCCTGGTACGAAAAGTATCTGCTGACCCGCGATGACCAGGTGCTGGTATCGCTCCGGCAGCAGATGCGGGACGATGTGCACAACTACATCGAATATTCGCTTGATTATGCCGGTGCCGGGATGTATAAAGAAGCGACGGACTTGCTCAACGTGTATTCCGGCAACAAAGACAAGGTTTATCCGATGGTCTGTTACTTTATGGGATGGTATGCTTCTCTTGCCGGGGACAGGAAAGGGGCTGTCAGACATTATCAAAAAGCCAGCCTGATGCCGCCTGATTATTGTTTTCCCAACAGGCTGGAGGAAAACATAGCCCTGTATGATGCTGTTTCCCTTCTGCCTGATGATCCGAAAGCGTGGTATTATCTTGGAAATTTCTGGTATGCAGGCAAACAATATACGGAAGCCATGGCTTGCTGGGAAAAGTCGCGTGACCTGGATGGGAGCTTTGCTACAGTCAACAGGAACCTGGCACTGGGGTATTACAACAAGCAAAACAATCCCTCAAAGGCCAGGACTGCACTGGAGAAGGCTTTTGCCCTTGACCCCAGCCCCCGGATCCTTATGGAGCTGGATCAACTGAACAAGAAACAAAACATGCCATTTGAAGACCGGCTGGCCTTGCTTGAAGGTTATCCCAGCCTGGTTGAATCGCGCGATGACCTATACCTGGAAAGGGCAACCTTATTCAATTTGACCGGCCGGCATCAAAAAGCCCTTGATCATATTATGGAGCGCAAATTCCATCCATGGGAGGGAGGTGAAGGGAAAGTGCCGGGACAATATATTCTCAGTCACGTCGAAATTGCGAGAAAGGCCATCCAGGGAAAAGACTTCCCGGCGGCCGTTTCGCACTTGCGATCGAGCATGGTGTATCCTGAAAACCTTGGCGAGGGAAAGCTGATCGGTGCCCAGGAAAATGACATCCATTATTATCTTGGCTGCGCTTTTGAAGGAATGGGCAATGAACAAGAAGCCGGGTATTGGTGGGAGAAGGGGAGTCAGGGCATAAGTGAACCGGCTGCAGCAATGTATTATAACGACCAGCCACCTGATAAGATCTACTACCAGGGCCTCTCCTTCCTGAAGCTTGGCAACAGGGATAAGGCCAACAGCAGGTTCAATAAACTGTTAAAATACGGCGAGAAGCATGTTTTTGACAAGTTTGTCATGGACTATTTTGCTGTATCGTTGCCTGACCTGCTTATCTTCGAAGAGGACTTACAGCTGAAACATGAGTTGCACTGTATGTACATGATGGGACTTGGCCATCTCGGGCTGGGAAATACCGAACAGGCAAATGGCCTGTTCGGGAAAATCCTGAAGATGGATCTGTATCATACCGGTGCCTTGACTCATATCAAACACACATGATGCATCCCCTCTTTTTCTATAGGACCGTACCAGTTTTCTTGAGAGGAAGTGGTGGCCCCGGCCTATGTCGCGGGCCTGGGCCAGGTAGCTGAAAGACAAAATCCCCATTCCTGATAGGTGGTTTTATTGCATCCTGCCCACAAGGGTAACAACAGACCTTTTGCCTATTTCAATGTCATCGACCGGCACAACCCCTTTCTGCAGGTTGCCTGTTTCGCAAGTTGTATAGGATTCAAACTGATGGTCCCTGAAGGAAAGATCCACGTCCAGATTGTCTATAACCAGTCTATGGGGTGAATCGGAATAGTTGACCAACACCAATACCAGTGTGTCATCTTCCCGGTTCACATAGCCTGAAACCATCAGTTTGTCTGCCCTTTCCACCTCAGAGGCTGTCGTAAGCGATTCTGTTTTGATGCGCTGCATGCCCGGGCGAACGAAACGGGCGTAATTGCCCAGTGCCCACAAAAGCTTGGATTCCCTGAAGTAGCCATCATTTTTCAGGGTTTTTGAATCGGGGTGCTCGGGCCCCCTGATGCCACCGGTCCCACTGTCGAGATATATCAGCCCGTCTTTGTAATCAAACTGCGTCAGGGCCGTCCACCAGCTCCACGATCTGGCATTTGCAACGGTGATGTCGTGATGGATCACCCTGGCAACATAGAGGGCGGTAGGCATGCCGAGGTCACGATTCCACCCGGCCCCGATGTCCGAGTGCTCCTCCAGAATACAGAACTCACTCTGCCAAAATCCCAGTTCCCCCGAATATTCCTGCAGTTTTTCGTGGAGGAACCTCCGGATAGTGATGAGGTTGCGGTTTTTGTTTGTTGTGAAATAGCTGTGACCCAGCACCACATGTTTGACATTGGGTAGATCACCGACATAATTAGAGGAGGAAGGGCTGAAAAAATCATCAATCTGGTTTTGTCTGCCGCGTTTGAAGTTTCTTCCATAGAGGAATTGCAGCTCTGCGGCTTCGGGGATGACAATTTCAGTTGTTGGCGAACTCTTCAGCAAGCGGGGTGACAACAGGCGCACCACTTCGGCTATTTCCGCATTGAGTGCAGGGGTGCCTTCCTGGCTGGCTGGTGCTTTCCAGTCCCACTGCGGCTCATTGAAAGGACTGATGTAGTTGAATCCCAGCCCCTGTTCCTCAAAATATCCGCATACGTTTGCCAGAAAATCAGCGAAATCAGCCTTTTTCCCTTCACGGATATTGAACCCCCGGCCTCCGGGCGACCAGGCTTTGCCGTTTATGGTCATGTGTACCGGGGCACTGATGGAATATGCAAGGAAGTTGTCCAGCCCCCTTTCTATTGCTGCCTGCAGAAACCATTGCTGGCCTTCCTGTTTGGTCCAGTCATAACTTCCATCTGCGTTCAGAAAGCTTTCGGCGCGGCGCCACGGATTTGGAATGCCGCTCTCATCACCCTGTTCTGCACTGCCGGCACCGATGTAAAAGCGCCACAATGACAGTGCGATCCCCTTCGGATTGCCCAGTGAATCGACCTCTTTACTGAAAAGAAGGTCTGCCATGGCTTCCCGTTTTTTCAATGGCCAGTTTTTCCCTACAAACTGTGCCCGCCAGCTATCGGATGCTCCAAAGCCTTCCATGGTCTGGTAACCCTGCGACGGGTCAATCACTATTCGCTCTTCGGATTGTTGCCACTCATCATCAGCCGTGTTTTTATCTTTGCCTTTGCAAGAAATGCATGCAAGGAGTGCCAGTAATAATGCCAGCCTCCGGATCAATAATGGGTTCATAGTTCTCCTATTTATATTAACACTGATCTGTCGCCCGGTCCTGCTTTTTACACCAGCACTTCCTCGTGATTTGTACCGGTGGCCCGGACCCTGCCGTTACAGGTGAAACTTTTTGGCATCATTATCATTTAGCAGGGCTGTACCCGTCGGTATTTTAATTTTGGCAGGGTCTCCTGCAGCATTATAAACGGCCAGCAATATGGCCTGGCTTTGCGCAAACTCTATTTACAGCACGATCTTATTTTGAAACTACCAATTTCTTTGTATATGTCCCTCGGACTGATTCCAGGGCAACAACATAGAATCCATTACTCAGTTGGTGGATATCAATGGAAGAAACAGACTGATGCTTGTTCAATGTCTTTTCCAGTACCTGGTTGCCGTAAAGGTCAAAAACCTTCACCCGGTCGTTTATATCTGGCTCTTTTCGGGTTATAAACACCCTGCTCCGGGCGGGGTTGGGGTGAATGCTGAACATGTGATGGGTGTTTGCAATATCATCGGAACTGGTTTCTTCTGCTATTTTTCCGACAAATGTGGCAAGCGATAAAGGGGGCAGCACATATTCGCTTTCTCTTTCGAAGGCAGGATACTTTCTCAGGTTGTCGCCTTCAAATCCTGAAGTAACATAGGGTATCCATTCATCCACATGGTTGTAAGAATATGGATCATTTACATTCAGCCGGACACCTTTTTCCTCATCAGTGGGGTTGATGGCTACAAAAACCACCTCTTGTGACTCTTCATTAAGGTAGGCAGATACCATAAATTGTGTGATGGCATTTACGTCTGACATCATGTCAGACCGGTTTACTGACAGACGTTTCATGCCTGGGCGTATGAAGTGGGAGAAATGTCCAAGAGCATAAAGAAGCGTAGTTGGCCTGTAAGCCCCTTCGGTATTTGAGTTGTTCAAAGCCACCCTGATGAGTGCAAATCTTTCTTCCCTGGCGAGGTGTGTTTCAAACTCCATGGATGTCCACCAGCTCCATCCTGTGGCATTGCCTGATGTCAGATCGGCATGGATGACCCTGGCAAGTGAAATGGCCGACCGTATGGGTGATAGTTCCCCTTCCGGATGACCGAAGCGGTAACCTGAACCGAGCAGGCAATATTCGGTTTGCCAGAACTCCGGTTGCAGGTCGAGGCTGGAAAGCCTGGTTGTGAGTGCTATCCTTTCATTGACCAGATGGGTGGCAGAACCGTCATTCCAGTAGCTGTGGGTGGCCACCACATCTGATAAGGAGGGGACATTGCCAATAAACAAGGGGCTTTCACTCTTCCATAATTCGTTTAACTGATTATGGGCCACCCCTGAGCCTCCCAGTAGATGGGATATCGCCCCTGCTTCGGTTACGATCAGTTTGGTATCCAGGTTTTTCGCCTCAAATGCATTGCCGATGGCCTTCACCACGTCAGAGATCTCCTGGTTGGTCCATGGTGTGCCTTCCTGGCTTACTGTCCCTCCTGGTTCAGAGGGTGCCCATCCATACTGTGGTTCGTTTAAAGGGCTTATATAGTTCATGGCAATGCCCTGGTCCTGGAAATAGAGGACAACATCAGCCAGGAAATCACCAAAATCATCAAAACGATCTGCTTTGAGTATGGTTTGCATGGGATCGCCATACTCCCTGAAACCCAGTTCCCTGACAGTGTAGGGTATGGGTGGTGAGTTCTGCCAGCCGACAATATCGGGAAGATTGTATGTTGAAGCCGCTTTTTCTAAAAACCATTGCTGGCCAGCCTGTTTGGTCCAATCGTAGCTCCCATCTGCATTCAAAAAACCTTCGGTACGTCGTTCCGGGATGGAGATCCTGCTTGCATCCCCCTGTTCAGCTGTTCCCGCCCCGATGTTGAAACGCCAGGCAGACAAGCCAATTCCCCTGGGGCTTCCATCAGGTTTCTTTTCTTTGCTAAATAACAATTCGGCAATTTCTTCTTTGTACTCTTCAGAAAAATAAAGGCCGACAAATTGGGTGTTCCATCCGTCAGAGGCACCAAAATGACGGATCGTCTGATGTTTTTCACCGGTATTTGCAGAAACATCAATACTGCTTTCCGGCACTCCCGGTGCGTACATGTTGTCTGGCGCAGGTATCGTCTCATCCTCATAAACTGCCTTGATCTGGTTCGCCGCCAGGGCAGAATGAAATATCCTGATATCATCCATTTTGCCAGTCATGGGAAAGTTCAATTCCGGATAATTCCCAAAATGCCATTTCGTGGTATTGATCTGCGACAGACGCGTAATGACATGATAGGAGTTTATTGCCTCGCCATTTTGATAAATGCTGATGGAATGATTGGTAAAAACAATGGCGTGATGCGTCCATTCATAATTGGGAACCGGGCTCCCAGGCATATGCAGGTAGAAACCAAAGTCTTTGCTGTCATAGATCAGGCTGGCCTCTTCGTACCATGGCGTTTTGGGTGTGAAGTAAATATTGCTGCCATCTTCAGCATAAAAAGCAAACATCATGCGCCAGTTCTCCGAAGGGTTTGCAGCTTCTCTTTTAAACCAGAAACAGATCGTCAAGCTGTCGTTGATGGGGGAATTTTCAAACTTCAGATTTCCCTTTGTTTCGGCGTGGAATTGAACTACTTTGTTGCGGCCATCATCATCTGTAACAATGCTGGCCCCGTTTTGCAGGATGGTTATGGCATTGCCGAGAAGGTCAGTTGCTGTACCGTCTTCAAAATCAATATGGGCAAATTGCTTATGGTCGCCATAGTTCTGGGCACCGGCAACGGTGCAGAAAAAAACAATAAGTAAGGGAAGCAATTTGACCATGGGAATATTTGGTTTAATGATCAACCGGCGGTGTGCCGGTGATTTGGATTTTTTAAATCCTTTTTGAAGTTTTAAGGAACGTTCCCGGGCTGAGGCCCATCTGTTTTGTAAAGCAACGTGAAAAATATAAAGGGTCTTCATAGCCCAGGGTGAAGGCAACCTCCTTGATCCTCATCGGCCGGTTGGACAACAACTTTATGGCTTCCTGCATTTTCATATTAATAAAAAAGTTTATCGGTGAAGACCCGGTCTTGTTTCTGAATATTTTGGAGAAATGCGATTCCGACAGTTGGACATGATCTGCTATATCTTTATTCTTAAGGCACTTATTTATATTTCTCTGCATATAAACAATGGCCTTGTCGACAGGATTTGAGCATTGGTATCCTTTGGCGGCAACATAGGTTTCCCCATAAAAGAATGATGCCAGCAAACCATTCAGGCTCAAATTGGCATACTCGATGATGTTGTTTGAAAACCCTGATTCCAGTACTGTTATCATTTCATTGAACAGATTGATACGATCATTGGTGCGTGGCCTTTTGCTGGGATTGAGGGTGATGACTTTTCCAAAAAAGTGTTCAAACCGTAAACTTTTTTTGCCGCCGAAATGCAACCAGTAAATTGACCAGGGGTCCTTACCGGATGCATGATAGCTATGTGGCTCATTTGATGGAATGATGAAGCAGGAGTTTGCGCACAGTTGGTGTTCAGCGCCTTTGCAGGTAATGAACCCGTAGCCGTCGATACAGTAGATCAGGATGTTTTCGCTGATGCCCTTCTGTCTTTGCCTGAAATGATGTTTCGCAGAGGGATAAAAGCCAATATCACTTATATACATATCCGATATACGATCATTGGCTATTATGTTCTGCATCTGTTTGAAAGACATCACAACACTCCGGTCGCCGAAGAAGTTATCTTTCTTGCCGGCTGATAAAGGTTTGTCATCTTTCATTTTGTAGACTGTCCTTGTGTCGTCCTCAGTGAAAATTGCTACCATATCAGCACCATGATCCATCACCATTATCCGGTGCCAACAAAATTTCACGACCCCGGGCCGGGGTGATACATGTCCTCGTTCCAGTTGTTTAAACGTACACCGCCTTCGGCAAAATGCTTATTCATTTATTCTGACATACAGAATGCCTGTTCCCATATTTCGTGATGTATCCCAGGCGGCAACTTCCAATCGATGGTAATGTTGGGTGATTACAATGGATGAGCCATCGTTAAAGAACTTTTCTTCTTCCCATTCGGTCAGCGCATCTTCAGGAACATCGAATTCGAGCGACAAGGAGTAAGTTTCGGGGCTCCCTTCATCTTCGAGGTTGAAACTTTGATTGATCAACCAACTTGCATAGATGAACTCGATTCTTTCCACACCCCCTTCATCATAAATGCTTACACTGGTATTGACGGTGCTTCCTGCTTCGGCCCAGATGGTATCCTGGTCAAATTCTATGACAGGTACCTGGTGATCCATCCCCTCCAGGATATCCATCGGGGTTTCACACGCGGCAATGAGAAATAACGTAAAAAAGGCAATATACCATGCTTTTTTCATAATTGGCATTTTTTGGATTTACTTTTTCTGATTACCAGCCTTCGTTTTGTTCAACATATCCTTTGAGTACCTCTGTGCGCGGTATGGGGTACCTGTAGAATTTAGGGTCGAAGATTCTGTTTTCCGCATTAAACACTTCGTATTGGTAAGACTGGTCTTTGTTGTTCCTGGTGATGCGCACTCCCTTGACGGGTTTGTTCAGAACCTCTTCGGCATCCTTCCAGCGTCTGAGGTCCCAGAAACGATGCTCTTCAAAGGCCAGTTCTGCTTGTCTTTCTTTTTTCAGACGTTCTCTCATTGCGTTCTGGCTCATCCCCTGGGGGTAACGGGCCCAGCTGCCGATCACGAAGTTTCTTCTGCGCAGCATAAATACTGCATCATACACTTCCGGTACAGGTCCATAGGCTTCATTCATGGCTTCAGCATAATTCAGGTAGGCCTCTGCGAATCGAAAGATGGTCCATGGTCTCCTGACGGTCGTGCCAACGTCCAGGTCTACTGACGGATTGATAAATTTCCGGATATAATAACCAGTCCTGGTAGCTGTAGGTGCTGAAAGCAGTCCGTCTCTCCCGCCTTCAAAGGTTTCTACGCCTCTGCCTTTTAGTGTCGCATTGTTGTGTAGAATGGTAGCATAAAAACGGGGGTCGCGGTCTTCGTACGGATTGTCCGGGTCGTAGTTCGGGTCAGCGTCGATGGGCCTTCCCATCCTTGTGTCAAAGGCATCAACCAGGTTTTGGCTCGGGTTGGTGTACCCGTATCCCCCGTAACTCAGTGGGAAGTTGGCTTGTTCAAATTCATTGGTGTTGATGGCTTGGGTGGCCAGTAATACTTCGCGCGAATAGGGATTGCTGAAAACGTCTTCAAAATTACTTGCAAGTCCGATATTCGGAGAGGCCGCACCAAGGTCAATGAGGTACCCCGCTGCTTCGGCAGCCCTTTCCCACTTAGAAAGGTCGTTGTCGGGATTGTTCAGCGGACTGGCTGCATAAAGCAATATCCGTGACTTCAGGGCGATGGCAGAAGCCTTGATCGCCCTGCCCCTGTTGGCGTCATCATTGGCACTCAGAAGGTATACATATGCCGAATCACAATCCTCCACAATGCGTTCAACCACTTCATGGAAGTCGAGTTGCGGCACACTGGCAGCCGTTTCCGGGGTGAGCAGTTCATCCACATATGGGATATTGCCATACCGTTTAGCGAGTTCAAAGTGAAACATCGCCCTGAGGAAAAGCGCTTCTCCCTTCATTCGCGGCCTGTCATTTTCAGGAATGCTGTTTGTCTCCTTGATCGTGGTGTTTAACTTGCTGAGAAACAAGTTTGTTTTGCGAATCCCTGAATACATCTGGTTCCAGATGTTGTCGGGGTTTTCTGACGGGTTCACCCCGCCATTGTTGAACAGATGGACCGTTGATCCGGAATGTGAGTGGATGGCCTCATCACTTCCACTGGCTAACATGGCACCGTCGTAGCGATTGTATCCCGGCAGCAGGTCGTTATAAATATTGTTCAGGAACCCGGGTGCATAATAGTTGTCAGAGAAGATGATGTCATCTGTGAGTGTGACATCCACCTCCTTATCCAGATAATCCTCACATGCCTGCATGAGAAACAAGGCTGTTGACGAGAGGAGGATCAAACATACATTTTTCATGGTTGTATTCATCTTGCTTAATGTTAGAAGTTTACACTTACCCCTGTATTGACGACCCTCATTACCGGATATCCGTTAACGCCGGCATTGGGAACTTCCGGATCAAGGTTGTAATCACTTAGATGGTCAATGGTGAACAAGTTATGTGCGTTGATAAAAAACCTGACCTCCCTGATCCCTGCCCTTGAAAGCACGGTGGGCGAGAGGTTGTATCCTGCTTCAATATTTGTCAACCTCAGGAAGTCTCCTTTCCTCGCCCAAAAGCTGGAGCTGTTATAATTGTTCTGGTTATTTTGGGTAGTGAGCCTGGGATAGCTGGCATTGGCTTCGTTAACCCCTTCTTGCCACGAGTCATAAGCCAGGGCGGTGACCTTATTATTGTCCTGAAGCATCCAAACGCTGTTGTTGGTAAGCATTACGGTACGTCCCATGATGCCGTTGAGTACAAAGTGCAGGTCAAAATTCTTGTACCTTACTGAACCCAGCAGACCAAAGTTCCATGAAGGCATCGTATTGCCGATAACGACCTGGTCTTGTGCATCAATGATATTGTCTCCGTTCTGGTCTTTGAATTGAATGTCACCAGGTTGTATAATATCAAACACCTGATGGGGGTTATTGTCTATCTGTTCCTGGTCCCTGAACAGGCCAATGGCCTCGAGCCCCCAAATAGACGTTACGGGATTTCCTTGCATATACTGGTAATCGAGCAATCCATCCACTTCATCCATGTTGCGTATTTCGTTTTGGGCGTAGGATATATTCCCTTGCAGGGAGTAGCTCCATTCGCGGGCTTCCCCATGATATCTGAACATGGTTTCAAAGCCGCGGTTCACAACGGTCCCGTTATTCTCGTAGGGGGTGTTCTGCCCGAGTATTGAAGGGATCGTATTGGCCCCGGTGGTAATGATCTTACTTCGATAATTGTGGAAGATATCCAGGCTTACCATGAGGTTGTTGTCCAGTTCAAGGTCTGCACCCAGGTTTGAGTTGATGGATTCTTCCCATTGGATATGGGGACTTGCAATTCTCCCTTCATAGGATCCGGGGGCCCAGCTAAATCCTGAGCCAAAGATATAGCCTCCGCCGCTGAAGAACTTTTGTTCGTAGGGAAACCTCTCCACACCAAGCTGCCCGTTTCCTGTCATGCCAAACGAGCCCCTGACTTTCAGGAATGAGATGGAGGTGTTTTCCGGCATAAAGGTTTCATTAGACAAGATCCAGGCTCCGGAGATGGCCGGAAAAAAACCAAACCGGTTGCCCGGTTTAAAATTCTCAGAGCCATTATAGGCAAAGCCAAATTCCATAAAATAGGTGTCCCTGATACCATATGTTGCCCTGCCAAAGACGCCTTGGTTGGCATAGGCAATGTCGTTGCCATGCGGGAAGAATTTTGATTGCATGTATTTGAGGTCGGCACCCAGGGAGTTGGATCCAAAGCGGTTGAAGTAGTTGAAGCCACCTATTGACGTGAACATATATGAAAAGGCGTCGTCAAATTTTTGGATATCGAGGCTAATGTCGGTATTTTCGCCATACTGTTGGTACACGTAGGAGTCATCTTCGAGGAATTCCTCATAGACGGCATACTGCTGGCTTCTTCCCAGTGCGTAGTAGTTTGCGCCGTCGAGGCCTATCATGCCACTGACGGAGAGCCCTTCAAGGAGAAAGTCCAGCTCCTGTGCAACTTCCACATTGCCAAAAAGTATCCTGTCATAATTGTCCCTGTAGCCTGTCCTGGAAATCATCCCCAGCGGGTTGTTCCGGTAAATGGAAGTCCCTGCCAGTGAACCATCCCTGTTTTCCAGTGGCATGGCATTGGGCGGAAGCTGGGACAGGGTAGAGAAGATGGCGGCCGCACTGGTGTTGGGTACATGGCGATTTTCCACCCTGGTGGATAAATCGACAGATACGAGCAGGGATTCTGTTACGTCCACATCGATATTCGAACGGAGGTTGTAGCGTGTGAAACGAGGGTTGGTGCTGTACCTCGGATTCTCTTCGGCAAACTCATAAATCCCGTCCTGTTGAGTAACACCCATGAACAGGAAATACCGGATGGCGTCTGTGCCCCCGCGGAACGACAGTTTGTGCTGTTGCTGGGGTGCGACATCTTTCAGGAATTTCCCATACCAGTCAATATCAGGATAGGTGTAAGGGTCTTGTGTGCCATCGTACATTGCGGGGTCATATGTGCTGCCGGATGGGATTTGCAATCCGTCATTGAGGAGGGCTTGTCTGTAGAAGGCGACATATTCTGCCGCACCCAGGTATTCTGGCAAGCGGGAGGGTGTTTGTATCCCTGCCTGGGAGACGATTTTAATTTCTGGTTTGCCGACAAAACCTCTTTTTGTCCTGATGCTGATTACACCATTGGCTCCGCGCATGCCATATTGTACTGTTGCGGCAGCATCTTTCAAGACGGCAAAAGACTCGATCTCAAGGGGGTCTATCTGTGCAAAGTTTCTTTCCACATTATCTATCAGCACCAAGGGTCCCTGAAAGTTGCTGAAGGTGCCTATACCGCGAACATAAATGGATGAGTTGTCATAGCCCGGCTCATCGCCGGTGTTTTTCAACGCTGTGATCCCGGTGGTTCTTCCCACAACGGCATTGGTCATATTGGGAACCGGTGTTTTTTCGAGATCGGCAGCACGGATAGATGAGACAGCGTGGGTCAGTTCTGATTTGCGCCTTGTGCCGTAAGCTACGCTGACCAGTTCTTCACCATATTTCATTTCCATTGTAACCTCTATGTTTTGCATGCCGTATTCGATGTCTATATTGACAGAGGCATATCCTTGTTTTGCGAAAGTCAGGTAGCGTCCCGGCTCCACAGAAATGGAGAATGTCCCTTCATTGTCGGTAACGGTATAGGTAAAGGCGCCGGGCACCGACACATCGACACCCGGCAGGGCTCTGCCATCGGTATCCGTGACCGTCCCACCCACTATGTTGTTGTCTTGTGTTTGTGCGCTTGCCTGGTAAAAACCAGGGAAGAGCAGCAGCAGCGTAAAGAACAAAGGTTTTAATTTATGTATCATGCCTTGTAAATATTATATCTAAAGCGATTAAACATGTTTACCAACCGGGGTTCTGATGAAGCAGGGGATTTTTGTTCATTTCAGAATTGGGTATGGGATACAGATCCATATGATCCCTGTATACCCTGGTATCAAAAACTCTTTTGTTGTATGTCAGTTCCCCTTCACTATCTTTCACTATATACATTTCATACATATTGCCCCCAAACCAGTCAACGGCCCTTCTCCACCGGCGCGCGTCCCACCAGCGATGTTCTTCGAAGGAGAGTTCAATGGCCCTTTCGTTGATGATCCGTTCCCGCATTTGGTCCTGGTTCAGTCCCTGTGGCAGGTCAACCACCCCTGAGCGTGACCTGACGGTGTTGATGGCATTGTACACTTCGGTGGTGGGACCTGATGCTTCATTAAGGGCTTCGGCGTAGTTCAGGTACATCTCAGCCAGCCGGAAAAAAATCCAGTTTCGGTAGGCTGTCACGGTGGTTCCGTGTGCGACTTCTTCCGGCATATACTTGCGGACGTAATAGCCTGTGCTGGTATATTCTGAAAGGTTTTGCCGGTGTTTGCCATTGTGTGCAGGGTCCAGGTCGGGCGAAACGAAGGTCTCGACCTCAACGCCCTGCCATATCGCCCCATTGTAAAGGATGGTCTTGTAGAACCTGGGGTCTCTGTTAGCATAGGGGTTATCGGGGTCATATCCGGATCCATCCTCATGGATGAGCATCCCGTTGTCCATTTCGAAGAGGTCGACGAAGTTTTGTGTGGGTGCCACCGCACCGTTGCCCTGGAAGCCTTCACCTTTTGGCGCCCAGACAGCTATCTGCTGGTTGCCAAATCCTACGGGACCGGCATGCAAATGAAAGATCACCTCCCTGTTACCATGGTGCCTTCTGTTAAAAAACTGTCTTTCATAATCTCTGGCACCTTCGCCGGTGGCGTATAATTCATAAATCCTGTTGCCATCCTCGCCGGTAAGGTCAATGACCGCTTTGGCCGCATCAGCAGCAAGCTGCCATTTGTCGGCATGGGTGATCTCATGATCCCAAAGGGGGCTGGCCGCATAAAGCAACATCCTGGCTTTTAAGGCCATAGCTGCCCCTTTCGTGGCCCGTCCAAGATGATCGTCAGTGCGTTCAGCTGGCAAAAGTGCAATGGCTTGCTCGCAGTCGGCCAGAATGAATTCCACACAATCTTTGTATGAATCCCTGGCGCGCATCAATTCATCACCTGGCATCAGGGCTTGGTCCATAATGGGCATGCCTCCGAACCGTTTAACAATTTCAAAGAAGTAGAAAGCCCTGAGAAAATAAGCTTCTCCTTCCATGGTATTGCGTGTGGATTCATCGGGAAAGGGGATCAAATCCACCTTGGAAAGAAAGATGTTCGCCTTTCGGATCCCTGAATAGTAGTTGAAGATCTGGTCATCCTGACCGTCATAACTGCCGGTGTTCAGGGCTTGTGTACCATGATAGCCCATGTACGAATCCGATTCATCGGATGCAGAGGACATGGGTACGGGTTGAAAGTTGCCCAGACGATTGAACCCGTTTTGCAGATTGTTATAGATATCTGCGTGGTAACGCCGGGCGTTTTCAAAGACGGTGAAAACCTGCTCTTCGTCAAGATTGAGGTCCGGTGCCCTTTCCAAAAAATCTTTTTCACATGACAGAAGCGCAAAAGCGATCAGCAGTGACACGAGATATTGACAATGCTTCATATTCATCAGATGTTAAGGTTTAAGCCTAAATTGAATGATCTTACGGGTGGCATATTCCCTCCGCGATTGTGTCTGTTGTCTGGGTCCAGGTAGGGTTCAGTTGCCCAGAGGAAAAGGTTGACCCCTGACAGATATACTCTTAAGGAGTTGATCCTTAGTCGCTCAGAAAGGTTTTGGGGCAGGGTGTAGCCCAACTCGGCATATTTTAACCGGATGTATTCTCCTGAACCCAGGCTATATTCACTGCCACCGCTGGGTTCATTGTTCTGCCAGGGGCCATATAGCCTGACGTATTCTTCTGAACCGGCTGTTTCCGGGGTCCAGTAATGCCAATGTGGTGTAAAAACGTTGGCATTGTTGGAAAAGTGCCACATGATCTCCCAGTTCTTGTTGAAGGATGCCCTGGAAGCACCCTGAAACATCGCGGTAACGTCAAAGCTCTTGTAGTTAATGCCCATATTGAGGCTATAGGTTATTTCTGGCACATAGGGGTAGCCCGTCCTGACCAGGTCATGGCGGTTGATTACGCCGTCATTGTTAACATCCACAAAACGGAGATCGCCCGGATAAACGAAACTGTTTCCGGCAATCCCGCCGAGTGCGGAGATCTGCGGCGGGCTGTGGTAGATTTCATTGTAATCCTGAAAAATACCTTCCACGAGAAACCTCAGGGGGGTGCCGATGGGATAGCCTTCCTCTTTTTGGTAATCCAGGAGCATGAAGGGGTCATCTTTACTTATAATCTTGTTTCGTGCAAATGAAAACATGCCGCTTAACTGGTAGGAGAGGTCTCTGCTGACCATATTGTTGTGTGAAAGTTCCATTTCAACACCCCTGTTTTCGACGATCCCCACGTTGGCGGCACTGAATGAGGCCCCCACATAATTGGGCAGGGTATTGGTGATGGTGGTCAGGATCTTGTCTCTGTACTCATAAAAATAATCCACATTGAATCCAAACCGGCCGCCTCCGATCTCGGTCTCGATCCCGATGTTCGATTTGCGTGCTATTTCCCACTGTACGTCCATGTTGGCAATGGTACCCTGACGTATGCCCTGAAACCAGTTGTCGCCAATACCAAACAAGGCTCCGCCAATTTCTTCGTACTGTTGCAGGTACATAAAACGTTGTCCACCGATCCGGTCATTTCCTACCCATCCCATTGAGCCCCTGATGCGGAGAATGGTAAAAAGGTCTGCCAGTCCGGTGTCTTGCATGGTGGGTTCATTGATGATGTTCCAGCCAGCTGCGAAGGCGGGGAAGAAGCCGTACCTGTTACCTGCCGCGAAGTTTTCCGAACCGTTGAATCCGAAATTGATCTCTGCAAGGTAGCGTGCATCGTAGTCGTAGGTGATACGACCGACGATACCCTGGGAGGCAAAAGGAACCTGTTCGTCAACGATCATCAGGTCCCTGTTCCCCAGAAGCAGGCCAGTAAAATTGTGATTCCCGAACCGGCGGGCATAGTTCATGCGGAGCTCGTAATAGATTTTACGTGTATTGTAGACATTACCCCAGGCATATTCAAGCGGACGATATTCACCGAATTCGGCGTAACTGTCGTTTGCCATGTTGTATTCATAAACGGCAAAATCTTCCTGGTAGTTACGGTTCATGGATCCGTTGTCGTCGAATGCCAGCTGTCCGCTCACAGACAGGCCATCGGTGATGAAGTCAAGTTTGTGGTTCAGGTTGACACTCATTTCAAGAATGCTTCTTTTTTCAGTGAAGAACCCCTGATCACGGATCCTTCCCACCAGGTTTGGGAATGCGTTGTTCCCGGCCAGGGAGCCATCAGGATTATAGACAGGCAGATTCCTGCCCGACTCGGCGAAAGAGGCACGGTAGAGCTCCCAGCTTCCGTACCAGGCAGCTGCAGGATTCGTCCTGTCTTCGATACGTGTTCCAAGATTCATTGCTGCGGTGAAGTCGCTTGTGATATCAATATCAAAGTTTGAACGGAAGTTGATCCTGGAATAGTTTGTATAGGGGTCGTGGTTATAAAAGCCATCTTGTGTCATATAGCCACCGGAAATAAAATATTTGATGTTGGCTGTCCCTCCGCTCACATTTACGTTGTGTTGCCTGAGCGTGGAAAAGTCTTTGATCATGACGTCTGTCCATATAAAATTCGGGTTGGTATAGGGAGAAGCACCCGTCCGGTAGTTCATGATGTCCTGGTGGTTATAGGTTGGAGACGAACCCCAGCCACCGATCTGGTGCAGGTTTGCAAGCAAGGAGGCGCGATAGGAGTCGAGGGGTTGTGGAATCCTTGTTGGGTAGGTTTGGGCTGTCTGGGTGGTGAAAGATATTTGGGGCCTTCCCTCGTGGCCTCTTCTCGTGGTAATAATGATCACACCGTTGGCGCCTTTAACGCCGTAAACAGCAGTAGCTGAGGCATCCTTCAATATATTGATGGACTCTATCTCATTGGGGTCGATCTGTGCGAATCCTTCACGGATGATGCCATCAATAACCACCAGGGGGCTTGAATCGCCGTAAGTGGCCTGTCCCCTGACAAAGATCTCAGCCTCGTCGCGGCCCACCTCACCTGAAGGCTGGACGACCTGTACACCGGAGAGTTTCCCCGCGAGCGACTGTGTTACATTGGATACCGGCAGGGAGCGTATGGTTTCTGTGTCCATGG
>SL_3KL_010_SEDDRAFT_10001675_pt1 | contig 20233 bp, 19 predicted proteins | sample SodLakKL_010_SED_2_FD_10381 | JGI IMG/M metagenome (IMG submission 10381) | reverse complement strand
GAGGAGTCGGTGCGCCGCGAGCGTTTCGAGGACGTCAAGCACGGCGAGGGCGGTATCCGCGAGGTCGAGTTCGTCGGTCAGGTGTTCCAGCTGATCCGCGGCGGCCGCGACCGGGATCTGCAGCGGCGCGATCTGCTCGGTGTGCTGGCCCTGCTCGGCGAGCGGCAACTACTGCCGCAGCATGCCGTGGAACAACTCGTGCATGCTTACCGCTTCCTGCGCCGGGTGGAAAACCGCTTGCAGATGCAGAACGATCAGCAGACGCACCGCCTGCCCCCCCAGGCCTGCGACCGGACCCGGCTCGCCCTGGCCATGGGCCATGCGGACGAAGCCAGCTTCGAGATGGCGCTGGTACGGGAGCAGCGGCGGGTTCACGCCCAGTTCGAGCAGGTATTCTCGGCGCCCCAGCGCGAAGATGTGGCAGACGAGGACAGCATGCCGGGGGGAGAGCGCCAACGTCTGCTCGGCCGGCTCTGGTCCCAGCGCCTCGGCGAGGAGGAGGCGCTGCCACTGCTCGAGCAGATGGGGTTCTCGGACCCGGCGGCGGCGTACGAGGGAATTCGGGCGTTGCGCAAAGGGCCGGTGACGCGTTCCCTGTCCGAGACGGGCCGGCAGCGGCTGAACCGCCTGATGCCCCTGCTTCTCGGCGCCCTGGCGGAGCTGGACGCGCCCGATTCCGTGCTGCCGCGCGCCCTGCAGCTGGTGAAGACGATCGCGCGCCGCTCGGTCTACCTGTCCCTGCTGGTCGAGAACCCGCTGGCCCTGTCGCAACTGGTCAAGCTCTGCGAGGCCAGTTCCTGGATCAGCGACCAGCTGACCCGCTTTCCATTGCTTCTGGACGAACTGCTGGACCCCCGTGCGCTCTATGCCCCACCGGGTCACGATGGCCTGAAGGAGGAACTGGACCACGAACTCGCGCAGTTCCCACTGGAGGACCAGGAACAGGTGCTGGACCGCCTGCGCCAGTACAAGCAGGTCCAGACGCTTCGTGTCGCGGCCGCCGACATCATGGGTCACCTTCCGTTGATGCGCGTCTCCGACCACCTGACCTGGCTTGCCGAGGTTCTGCTGGAGAAGGTGCTGGAGTTGTCCTGGAACCTGATGGTGGAGCGCCATGGCGAGCCTTGGTGCGGCGGGTCCGGGCGCCGGCGCGCCCGCTTCGCGATCATCGGCTACGGAAAGCTTGGCGGCCTGGAACTGGGCTACGGCTCCGATCTGGACGTGGTCTTCCTCCACGACAGCGAGGGCGAGCCCGCGCGGACGACTGGCCCCCGCGTCATCGAGAACTCCGAGTTCTTCGGTCGCGTGGCCCAGCGCGTGGTGCATCTGCTGGGCGCATTCACNCCCGCCGGGCGTCTGTACGAGGTGGATACGCGCCTGCGCCCCAGTGGTGCCTCGGGACTGCTGGTGACCAGCCTCGAGGCCTTCGCCCGTTATCAGGAGAGCAGTGCCTGGACCTGGGAGCATCAGGCGCTGGTGCGTGCGCGTTACGTCGCCGGCGATCCTGACTTGGGGGAGAGGTTTGCCGAGGTGCGCAAGCGCGTTCTCGCCCGGCCGCGCGACCGGGAAGCCCTGCGCGCCGAGGTGGTGGAGATGCGTGGCAGGATGCTTGCGGAACATGCCTCGCGGGATCCGGACGTCTTCGACCTGAAGCGTGACCGAGGTGGTATCACTGACATCGAGTTCATGGTTCAATACTGGGTTTTGGCCAATGCCCATGATCATCCGGAGTTGTGCACCTGGCCCGACAAGGTGAGGACGCTGGAGGTCCTGGGGCGGGTGGGCGTGATCACCCCCGAACTCGGCACAGCCCTGGCCGACGCCTACCGGGACATGCGCAACCGGATCCACCGCCTGACCCTGGGTGGCGCGGGCACACGGCTGGCCAACCCGCCGGAGGATCTGCGGGAGCTGCGGGCGCAGGTGATGACCACCTGGGACGATCTGTTCGGGGATGTCGCGATCGATGCGGCGGACCCGGGAAATGCTGACTGAGGAGAGACCGACGATGTCGATGGCGGATCGCGATGGAGTGATCTGGATGGACGGCAAGATGGTGCCCTGGCGTGACGCCCGGACCCACGTGCTGACGCACACGCTGCACTACGGCATGGGCGTGTTCGAGGGCGTGCGCGCCTACGCGGCCGAGGGCGGCACCGCGATCTTCCGGCTCGAGGATCACACCCGGCGGCTGTTCAACTCGGCGCGCATCCTGGGCATGAAGATCCCCTACAGCGCGGGGGAAATCAGCGCGGCGCAGGTCGCCGCGGTGCGCGAAAACGGTCTTGAGACCGCCTACATCGGCCGATGTGCTTCTATGGGGCCGAAGGCATGGGCCTGCGTGCCGACAATCTCGAGGTTCACGTGATCGTTGCGGCCTGGACCTGGGGCAGCTACCTCGGCGAGGAGAACATGACCCGCGGAATCCGCGTCCGCACCTCGTCCTATAACCGTCACCACGTCAACGTGACCATGTGCAAAGCGAAGGCCAACGGCAACTACATGAACTCGATGCTGGCCCTGCAGGAGGCGATCTCCTGCGGTTACGACGAGGCGATGCTGCTGGACACCGAGGGCTATGTGGCCGAGGGCAGCGGCGAGAACATCTTCCTGGTGCACGACGGTGCGCTCTATACCCCGGATCTCACCTCGGCGCTGGATGGCATCACCCGCCGCACCATCCTGAGTCTGGCCGATGAGGAGGGCCTGAAGGTGATCGAGAAGCGCATCACCCGCGACGAGGTCTATATCGCGGATGAGGCCTTCTTCACCGGGACCGCCGCCGAGGTCACCCCGATCCGCGAAGTCGACAACCGCCCGATCGGCGAGGGTGTCCGCGGACCGATCACGCAGCGTCTGCAGTCGCTGTATTTCGACGTGGTCAAGGGCCGTCATCCGAAGCACAGGGGCTGGCTCACCTACGTGTGATGGCCCGTCCAGTCTTCGAGCGAAACCGGGAGAACAACATGCCGAATCCACGCACTGCCGAACAGCAGGATCGCTTCAAGCCGGCCAATGCCGAGACCGCGGTCACCGTGCGTCGCAGCCAATTGCCGCTGAACTGTCCGACCCCGCATACCGCCTTGTGGGCCTCGCACCCGCGGGTCTACCTTCCCATTGACGAGGCCCCCGACGGACGGATTCGCTGCCCCTACTGCGGTACCGTCTACACTCTGGAGGACTAACCCCGGCGCACCCATCCCCAGGGACGATCTTTGATTTCGGCACCCGCACCGGACACCGCTCTCAGGAAGAGTTGGGACAACTGGGCTATGCTTCCGGCACGGGGTCGACGGATGCAGCGCGCCCACCGGCGCATCGACATCGAAGGGTCAGCAGTGCGATGGGGTTTCCAGCGAAGATTATCGTGGTGGAGGACGATGCGCGCATGGCGCGTGCCATCGAGCGTCACCTGGGGCGCGACGGTCACGATGTCACCACGGTTGCCAATGGCGCGGCCCTGCGCAAGCTGTACCGGCAGGAGGGTGTGGATCTGGTGCTCCTGGATCTCAACCTTGGGTCCGAGGACGGCATGGATCTGGCGCGGGAGCTACTGAATACGACGTCAGCAGTGGTGATCATCGTGTCCGGCCGTCACGATGTGCGGGACCGTATCATGGGTCTGGATGCCGGCGCCGACGACTACGTAACGAAGCCATTCGCGCCCGACGAGTTGCGGGCACGCGTGCGTGCGGCACTCCGCCGTCACACCCTGTTCCTGTCCGACCAACCTCTGGCCCGGGTCGGTCCTTACTCGCTCGACAGCGCCAGTCTGACCCTGTCATGCGACGCGAGCGATCTTCGGGTGAGATTCACCGAGACGCAGGCGCGGATTCTCAGGCTGCTGATGCAACACCATGGCCAGGCGCTGAGCCGAGACAGCCTTGTCAGCCGCAGGGTTAATGGGACGGAGGACCGCAGCGTCGATGTCCACGTGGCGAATATACGGCGGAGGCTCCGAAATGCGGGCGTTGATGAACTGGTCATCGGGCCGGTGCGTGGCCTGGGTTACCGCCTTCGGCTGACATGCGATTGAGCGGGGCTTCCGGGCACGGGGTATGGCCTGGCTGTCTGCGACGCGGTGTTTCCTCTCGCCGAGCGCCTTCCCGGCGCATCGCCCAGGGCCGTGTTGTTCATGAGGGGGGGTGAGCATGCGCTTGATGTGTCTCGATGACGACCCGCGGGTGGAGCCGGTCCTCGGTCGCTTCCTCCGGCGACTGCAGCACGATGCCAGCTTCCACCGATCGATCAAACCCTTCAAGGCTGCCTTGCTGGACGATCCTCCGGATGCCGTCCTGCTCGATCTCGGTCTCGGTCGGGAGAACGGCATCGATGTGATCCACTGGATGGCAGGCGCAGGCATCGACGTTCCGATCCTCCTCCTGTCCGGCCATGGTGACAACGTGCTGGACACCGCGCGCAGGATTGCCACTGCCAGCGGCATCCAGGTGCTCGGCGCCGTCTCGAAGGCCCGTTTGGTGGCGGAGTTGCCTGTCATCCTGGCGCGCGACCTGAAACCCCCAACTGTGGGAAACACGGACCTCGGCAACCGCTCGATGCTGCTGAGTCCCGGAGAGTTGGACGGGTTCATACAGGCAGGCCTGGTCGAGCCCTATTTTCAGCCCATCGTCTCCCCCGGGGATCTTGGCTTGAAGGGGGTCGAGGTACTCGCACGTCTGCGCCTTCCTGACGGCGGGGTGCTCGGCGCCCACGATTTCATCGCATTGGCGGAGTCGTCGGGCCTGCTTTATGCCGTCACCGAGGCATTGTTCGGCCGGCTGATCGCGATGCGTCGAACCCTGGCCACGCTTGGGCTGACCTTTCTGTCGGTCAACCTGTCACAGGAGACTCTGCGGGATCCGCGCATCCTGGGGTTGGTCAGCCGACTGGTGGCCGGGCTCGCGGGGTCCTGCGCCGTCAAGATCGAGATCACCGAGACGACCATGAGCGCCGATCCGCAGACCATGCGCACCGCTGCGGCACAGATCCAGTTGCTCGGGGTCTCTCTCGCCATCGATGACTTCGGCGTCGGCTATTCCTCGGTTCGGGCATTGGCTGAACTGCCGTTCGACACCCTCAAGATCGACCTGTCCTTCGTTGCCGAAATGCTCGATTCCGGGAAGGCGCTGCGCGTTTTTCACGCCATTGTCGCCTTTGGTCGCAGTCTCGGGTTGCAGTTGATTGCCGAGGGAGTGGAGACCGAAGAGCAGCGGCTGCTGATCGCGTCCCAGGTGGATCTGGTCCAGGGGCATCTGTTCGGGGAACCGATGACGGCGGACGACCTGTTGCGCAGGTTCCCTGGGCACGCGGGCCCCTTTCCAGGGCTCCCCCGCATGCACATGAAACCTTGATAGAGTTCTAGCACGGTGACGCCATTTCCCCGTCTGGGCACGGTGCTGCGCGGCCTGCTGTCCAGGATCATCGCCGTACGCGGGGTGCGGCCTGCCCGTGGCGAGGCGGGGAGGGGCGCCGGCAGGGAGCAGGACGAGGCGGATATCTACCAGACCCTGGAGCGCCTTGCCCACAGTGAAGCTGCGCTGAAGGAGGCGCAGGCGATTGCGCATCTGGGCAGCTGGGCGCTCGATTATCGCAGCGGCGAACTGTCCTGGAGCGACGAGGCCTATCGCCTGCTCGGGTTCCAGCCAGGGACTGTGGTGCCGTCGCTCGAGCTCTTCCTGTCGGCCGTGCATGCGGAGGATCGCGCCATGGTCGAGGCGGCTTTGGAGGCCGCCCCGAAAAGTGCCGATGGTGCGTATTCGGTTGAGCATCGGGTCCAGGGGCCCGACGGCATCCTGCGTGTGGTCCGGGAGAAGGGTCGCGTCCGGTTCAACGATGACGGCGAAGCCCTGAGCATATCCGGCACCGCATTGGACATCACGGAACAGAGGCACACCGAGTCCGACCTCCTGCAGCGCGAGCGGCTCGAGCGGGGACTGCTGGAACTCTCGGCGGTTTTTCTGCAGCGCTCCGAACTCGGCATGGATCACCTGATCGATCAGGCTCTGGAACGCATGGGGCAACTGACGAGTAACGACAGGGCCTATCTCTTCACGGCGGACACCGAGCGCAGGACTTTCAGCAATACTCACGAGTGGACGGCTCCCGGCATCACGCCGGTGATCGACAGGCTGCAGAACGTTCCCTGGGATGTCGCCCCAGAGTCGTTGAGACTGCTCGCGTCCGGATCACCCGTGGCGGTGCCACGGGTGTCGGAGCTTGACGATGACTGGAAAGAGAAGGCCTTCCTCGAGTCGCAGGGGATCTGTTCCATGCTGCTCCTGCCGGTGATGCAGGGCGAGAACCTCACTGGCTTCGTGGGGTTCGACGCCGTGCAGAGCGTGAGGGAATGGTCCTCCGCGGAGATCCGCTTTCTCCAGGTCTTCGCGAGCCTGATGGTCAGCGTGATCGAGCGCGAGCAGGCCTATGCCGACATGGTCGCCGCTCGAGAGCGCGAGACGATCGGCCATCTGGCCAGCGGGGTGGCGCATGATTTCAATAATCTCCTGGGCGTGATCGACGCGAATTTCCTCTATCTCCAGCAGACCCTCGTTCAGCCGGGAGCGGATTCCGAGATCGCCCAGATACTCGAGGAGACCCACAGTGCGCTGGGGCAGGCGAAGGTCGTCACCTCCGGCATGTTGTCGCTGAGCCGTGCCGGGAACTTTGCCACCGAACGGGTCTTGCTGGTCACTGCGATCAAGGATCTCGCGCGCATTCTGCGGCAGGTGCTGCCGCCCGAGATTCGTCTCGTTCTGGCACTCGAACCCGACCTGTCCGCGCTGAGCAACACCGCATTCCTCCAGGCGGCGTTGCTCAACCTGGTACTGAATGCGCGCGATGCGATGCCTGGCGGCGGCCAGTTGACCATTGAGACCGTCGGTGGGTCCCACGCCGGTGGAGGAACCCTGACCGTGGGCAATCGGGAACCGGGAAGATATGCGCTGGTGCGCGTCGCCGATACGGGGTGCGGCATGGGGCCGGAGACCCTCGGCCGTCTGTTCGAGCCCCTGTTCTCCACGAAGGCGCAGCAGCGCGGGCACGGCCTGGGTCTGTTCATGGTGCACGAGTTCGTGCTGCGCTCGGGCGCACTGCTGGAAGTGGATTCGCGGGTCGACCAGGGCTCGGAGTTTCGGCTCTTTCTGCCACCTTGGCCAAGTGGCCGAGCGGAGTTTGAGGAACGTGCCGGAAGCGACCTGTTCGTTGCCCCGGCCTGTCTCCGGGTGCTCGTCGTCGACGACGATCTCCGTAGCCGGGATTCGGTGCGGCGATTGCTGGAGATGGACGGCATGCGCGTGGAAACGGCCGAGGACGGTGTGGCCTGTCTGGAAGTACTCAGGCACGATCCCGGTTTCGACCTGGTTCTGTCCGACGTCTCGATGCCTCATCTCGATGGGGTGGGTCTTTGTGCCGCCCTGTTCGAGGCATACCCGGCCCTGCCGGTGATCCTGATGACCGGCCAGGCACCATCGGTCTTCCCTCAGGGAGAGATCCCGGGGGCGCCGACGATCCTGCGCAAGCCCCTGGATCTGCAGATCCTGCGCCGGGCGATCACCGGTCTGGATCTTCCGCGGCAATGACGGACGGCCGACGACTGGCCGGTTGGGCCACTGGCGTCGCTCCCCGCCCGGGCTGTGCACCGTGCGCCCGAGGTCTGGCTCAGAACTGCATCTCGACGCCCAGCCCCGCCGCCCAGGTGCGATCGCGTTCCAGGTCGTCGTCCTCCCTGGGCCAGAAATGCCCCAGGATCAGCTCGCCAATCACCCAGTCCCGGTAGACCGGCTGGCTCCAGATGCTCCGCACGCCGTACTCGCGCGTGGGCACGGGAGCGTCGGTCTCTCCGCCTGCGAGTACTTCCAGGGACAGTTTGCGTTCCCGGCCAAAGGCCTGAAACAGGCCCAGGCTCGTGGACCAGCCCGCACCGTCCGTCTCGGTGCTGAGCGTCACCGAGTTGCGCCACCGAAAAGCGGTCCGCGGCGTCAGGGCGTAGGCGTAATCCAGTGCCGAGGTGGTGCCGAGCCCCTGATCGACCGCGAGGAAGAGGGTCTGCCGGAATTCGAGGTTGGCGTCATCGGTGAGCCACCAGATCTTCCGGTAGCGGGCCTGCGCAAACAACTTGTAGCCACTGCGTACCCCCAGGCGGAGGTCCAGGTTGTCGCGCAACAAATAGCCGATTCCGGCAAAGAAGGTCTGGTCGTCACTGCCGCTTTCCGGGAGCAGTAACTGGCTGCGTGCAAACGTACCGGATTCGTCCCTGACCAGCTCCTCCTCGTTGTCCCGCCCGAGGAAGATGTAGGCCGTTTCACTCACGTTGGGCATCTGCACCCGCAGCCGGTACCGCACATCGTTGCTGAAGCCGTCATCTTCGCGGTAGAGACCGCGTACGCGCAGCGATCCGGAGACACGGCCGCCCTCGTCGAAAGGCCTTTCACCGAACCAGCCGTCCACGTTTTCGACCAGCCAGTAGGCGCTGCCATGAAGACCCGCACGTGCTGCGGTCAACATCCTGATCTCATCGGGTTCTTCGATCGCCTCCTCGTCGCCGGGCGCCCCGTGCGTGTCGGTCTCGACGTCTGTGGCGATATCGGTCTCGGTGCCGGAGGAGGCCAGCACCTGGCCAGTCGACAGGACGGTCAGCATCAACAGCATCAAAGCGAGCCGCATGCGATCTCCCGGAGGTTGCATGGATCGCCAAGGGTGGTCCGCTGGAACCAGCGGGTGTACTTTGGCAACGCAGTGCCCGGCCCGAGCCGGAAACGAACCGGGGTATTCCATGCACGCGGGGCTGCTCACCTCTCGGTGATCGCCTGCCGGTAGGGGTCCGGCAGTCCCCGGCGCTTCTTGAAGCGGCGGTGGCTCCAGAAATACTGTTCAGGTGCCTCGAGCACTGCCTTCTCGATCACCTGATTGATCCGCGCGGTGTCCGCGACCGGATCTTCGGTGGGGAAGTCGGACAGCGGTGGGTGGATGGTCAGCCTGTACCTGCCATCCGCCTGCCGGTAGCCAAAAAACGGCAGCACGGCGGCGTGGCTGATCCTGGCAATGCGGTGGGTGGCGGTCTGGGTCGATGCGGGAACCCCAAAGAACGGGACCAGCTCGGTGTGGCGCCCGCTCTTGCCCTGATCGGGGGCATACCAGACCACGGTATTCCGCTTCAATGCCCGCAACAGCCCCTTGATGTCGTTGCGGTCGATTGCGCCCTCGGTGTGATGTTCGCGGTTGCGCTTGAACAGGTAGTCCACCACGGGGTTTTCGTTCGGCCGGTACATGGCGGCGAAGCTACGGTGCAGGGTCAGGATGCGCGCGCAGAACTCCAGGGTGGTGAAATGGGCGCTGACCAGAAGCACCCCGTGGCCCTTTTCCAGCGCCTGATCCAGGTGCTCCAGCCCCTCGATGCTGTAGATGCCGTCGAACTTCGCGCTCGGGCACCACCATCCGCAGGCGGTCTCGAGAACACCGATGCCGGCGGTTTCGAAGTGGGCGTGCAGCAGGGCCTCGCGTTCCTCTTCCGTCCGGTCGGGGAAGCACAGGCGCAGATTTACCCGTGTGACATGGCGGCGTGACCTGCCCAGGCGCTGGAATGTCCGGCCGATGGAGCGGCCGATGGCGCGCTGCGCCTGCAGCGGCAGTCGGGTCGCAAGCCAGGCAAGCCCGGCTATGATCCAGAACGGCCAGGTGGCGGGTCCGAGTGGCGCTTTGAGAGTGGGTTGTCTGTGTTTGTTCTGGGTCACGCCCGGGGCCACTCCGGAGGAAAATTCTCCGAGATAGTGTACAGCTTTCGATGCCCGTTTCACCGGTCCGCGGGTCCAGGGGGCGGCAGTAGCGGCCGGAGCAGATCCAGGGTCCGTGCGGTTGCCCCACGGTTTGCGCTGAGCGTCCGCTGTGCCCGCTGCACCATCGCTGCGCCGTACTCGGGCATCCGGAACAGGTTTTCCAGGGTGCTCCGGAGGGCTTCCGTGTCCACGACCTGGACGATCGCCTGATCCGCCACGAGTTGCCGCACCATGTCGGCGAAGTTGCGGGTGTCCGGCCCGACGATCACCGGGCAGCCGGCGNCGATGGGCTCGAGAGGGTTCTGGCCGCCATGGTTGACCAAGGTGCCGCCGACGAAGGCGGCATCGGCCAGTGCATAGAGCCCGGCGAGTTCGCCCAGGGTGTCGAGAACGATCACGTCGTCGTCGCTGCCCGATGGAGACAATCGGGAGCGCAGGAGAGCCGAAAGGCCGGCTCTATCGACCTGGTCCAGGATTTCCGGGGCACGGCGAGGATGCCGGGGCGCCAGCAGCAACTGGATGCGGATTTCCGGGTGGGCGTCACGCAGCCGACGGTGGACGCCGAGCAGCTGTTCTTCCTCTCCCGGATGGGTGGAGCCGGCGACCCAGAGCCACCGGCCGGCGAAGTGCCCTCGGGTCAGGGCGATCTCGTCGCGGGTGCGCGGCAGGTCGAACTTGAGATTGCCGGTGACCTCCACCTTCCGCGCGCCGAGACTGCGAAAGTGTTCGGCGTCCTCCGGTGCCTGTGCCGCCACCCACTCGAACCCGGCCAGCAAGGGGCCATACAGTGCCCGGAGACGCCGGTAGGTACCGCGCAGCCGCGGGCTCAGCCGGGCATTCACCAGTACGGCGGGGACTCCCGCACGGTGGGCCCGCCTGAGCAGATTGGGCCACAGTTCGGTCTCGATCAGGACCAGGACCCTGGGCTCGAGGCGGCGGAACCAACGGCGCAGGAGTGGCGGCGAATCCAGGGGCAGGTAGCGCACGGTCACCGGTAGGCCGGCCGCCCGCATGCGCTCGCCCTCGGCCCGTCCGGCCGGGGTCAGGGTCGTGAGCTGGATTCGCAGGCTCGGTTGGTTGCGGCACAGGGCATTCAGCAGGATGCTTGCGACCCGCATTTCGCCAAGCGATGCGGCGTGGACCCAGAGGTCCGGGCCGGGTTCCGGATCCGGGCCCGCGCCCATGCGCTCACCCAGATGCCGGCGGTAGCCCGGCTCATGGCGCGAGCGCAACAGGAAATGCAGCAACGCGACCGGGATCAGCGCGTGGAGCAACAGGTTGTAGGCCAGACGAGCCGACCGGCAGGACCAGCTAGCGGAATTCAACGGTTACACCCACCCGGTCTGCGACCGGCAATTCCTCCAGGAGATCCCGGGTCATGGTTTCGCCAGCAAAAACCAAAAGCCAAGCTTAACAATATTCTCCCGAATCCGGGCGATGTGCTCTTGCTGTTGCCGGATTTGGTTCCGAATCGATACCCCGAAACAGGTCGTTCTGTATACTTTGAATGAGCACGATCGCCGCTGCTGATGGTGGTTGCGGGGTTGTTCAGCGTTGACGTAATCGGGGTTGCGGCGATATTTGATGCTCAGGCGGTCACAGCAAGGGCGATCGAGCCCTTCGCCCCGGAGGACTCGATGCCATTGGCCCAGATCCACCGTACCGAAAGGTTCAAGGCCGGTGCCCCGCGATCCATGAGCTGAAAATGGGAGTTGAAGGATGATCGTCGGCGGCTTTGGCCCGGAACACGGCCGCCCAGAAGCGGGTTCGGCCTGCCGTGATTCCAGCATGCTGAGCGAATACGGATCGCCGTGGAAGCGTTGTTCCTGAGGACTTGAGACGACGATGGAATTCGAGGTTCAGCGATCGGACCCTTTTTTTCTGATCCACGATGCCGCACTCAAGGAGGCGCCCGAGGCGTGGATGTTCGACCCTCAAGCCCTTCATCAGCGAGGTCTTGCTGTCGGCCACGGAGACGATGGTCGGGGTCGGGTCCTGTTCTTTGACCCCCCGATGCCAGGATCGAGTGGACAGTGGGTGCTTCGGCATTACTTCCGAGGCGGGGCCGTGGCTCGGATTCTTGGTGACCGATACCTCTGGACGGGATTGAGCCGGAGCCGGCCGTGGTGTGAGTTCCTGCTCACCGCCCGAATGAGGGACGAGGGCTTGCCGGTGCCAAGGCCGGTCGCGGCCCGGCTGTCCCGTTCCGGGCTGTACTATCGGGCCGACCTTGTGACTCAGCGCGTTCCGGATGCATCTTCATTCGATGCACGCCTTCGCCAAGGCTCGCTTGCCAGCCGTCACTGGCGCCGTGTTGGAGCTTGTGTCCGCCGCTTCCACGACGCGGGCTACTGCCACGCCGATCTGAACAGTCGCAATNTCCTGATTGATGTNTGCGACCGNATCTGGCTNCTGGATTGGGATCGGGGGNGCTGGCGGCCGCAGGGCTCCTGGCGTGAGGANAACCTGGCCCGGCTCNGGAGGGATCTCGAAAAGCACGCTGGGCAGCGCGACGGCTGGTNTTTCTCGGCGTCNGATTTCGCGNNGCTGCTTGCCGGTTACCATGATNCCGCCTGATNATCACGCAAGCTCCTCCGGTGGTCAGATTCGTATCGGTGCCGCCGAGTCTGTTTTGCGCGGGTAGCCGCTACGCTGATCCATTGTGTTCACGCCATTCCACCTGATCGTGGAACTCCAGTTTGCCACCGCATTCCGCGCAGGCATACCGGTAACCCCGTTGCTTGATGAGGTGATGTCGTCTCGGACCCAGTCGGTGGGACTGGCATTTACATTGATAAACATAAACACGGCTCCGTCGGCCGGTCAGTGGGGTTTGGTGGGTGACGACAGGGGGAAAGCCCAGTTCTGCCATGACGCCACGCCATTGCGGTCCGTGCGGCCGCACGGATCTCAGTCCGAACCGCCGGTAAACGATCGAGTGTGCGACCTCATGGGCCACGGTCGCGGGAAAGTGGGCGTGCCAGTCCTGAACGAAGGCATCGGGGTTGAAACGCAACATCTCAACCCCATCCTTCAATCGCCATTGGCCGGCGGCGCGGCCGCGCAGGTCCAGGCTGATCTGCGGTGCCGGCAAGGCGGCCATCTGCAAATAAAACCCATGGGCAGCCTCCCGTATAGCCCGATCTTTGATCTCGTGCAGGACGGAAGCTGTCGTTCGCCTTCGATGCGGTGGAGTTCTTGTATCTTTTTTCAATTTTTATTACATTGTAAGGAACAGGAATCTTCTGTCGAAAGTCTCTGTACTGGCAAACAACAAACGAGGAATTGCGGATGAGCGCCGAGAAGAAAAAGTTCGATGATCTGAGTGCCGAGGAATTATACGCTTTGGCTCGCGAGCGTGAGCAACAGGAGGAGGAGCGCAAGGAGCAGGAAATCAAGGAGAAACGTGTCGCACTGAAGGCCGAGCGCAAGCAGATGCTGGCGCGTCATCGGAAGGAACTGGCGGAACTGGATCGCCAGATCCGTGACATCGGAGGTTCCGTGCCGAAGCCGCGCGCAGGCGGCGCCCGGCGTCGGGGTGGATCCGGGGCGGGAACGATCAGCCAGCGGCTTTGCGAAATCGTCGCCACCCAGCCGGAAATGACGGTCAGCGAGATTCGCGACCAGGCGGAAAGCGCGGGGATCGATACCAAGAACATCAGTCAGACACTCGCCTATCTGAAGCGCCAGGGTCGCCTGGCTTCGCCGCGTCGCGGCGTGTACACCAGCGCCTGACCAAGGGCAACGCCGCCACCGTTGCGGCGCGGCCGGACGGGGAGAGACACGGGCATCCTGAGGATGCCCGTGTCGTCTGAGGGCTTCGTCACGAGACGATATTCCGGTCGTCGGCAGCCCCGGACAGTTCCACCATCCCGATGCCGGTGCCATCGCAGCGCAGCGCGCAATCTCCCAGCAGCCAACGCCGCAGTTGGGTGCCCGCGACCTGCTCACGCCAGCCGCGGGCCAGGGCTGCGTCCTCCTCGCCCCGCATCAGTGCCACGACATCCTTGCGACTGGCAACCGCCTCCGGGCTGATCTGCTGTTGCCGCGCAAGTTCCCGCAGCAGCGCCATGCCGACATCGACGACCACCTCTTCCGCCTCCGCCAGCGGCCGTCTTTTGGACAGCACGGGCCAGGTCTCGCGGGGAGCCTCCGAACCCTTCTGCACAGCCTGCAGGATTTGGTGGGCCTGAGTTTCGCCGATACCCCTGGGCAGGCCACGCAATTCCCGCAGGGCCGCCACATCGGTGGGGCGTGCCCGGGCGATCAGCAGCAGCGCGTCATCGCTGATGATCCAGCGGCGCGGCCGGTCGAGGTCTCGCGCCTGGTGTTCCCGCCAGGATGCCAGTTCGCGCAGTATCGCGAGTTCCCGGGGCTTCATGCGCTTGTGCCCGCTGACGCGGCGCCATGCACCGTCAAAATCCGGCTGGTACATTGCGGGGTTGGCGAGCGCCTCCATCTCGGGCTGGAGCCAGTTCAGGCGACCAAGCGTCTCAAGCTCCCTTTGCAGGGACAGGAAGAGCTGGACCAGGTAGCGTACGTCGTCGCGGGCGTAACTCAGCTGCTCCGGCTTCAGGGGGCGTTGCGCCCAGTCGGTGCGTGACTGCGTCTTGTCGAGTTCGTGTTGCAGCACCGCGTGAACGAGATTGGCATAACCGACCTGTTCGCCGTGACCCAGCAGGCTGGCGGCAACCTGGGTATCGAAGATCGGGCCGGGTACCTTGCCTGTTACAAGATAGAGCACCTCGAGATCCTGACTGGCGGCGTGGAAGACCTTCAGGACTCCGGGGTCATGCAACAACGCCTTCATCGGACCCAGATCCCTGAATGCCAACGGGTCGATGCAGGCAATGTGATCGGGGGTTGCAAGCTGGATCAGGCACAGCTGTGGAAAGTAGGTCTTTTCCCGCATGAACTCGGTATCCACCGCCACCCACGGGTTGCCGGCGATGGCGTCGAGCAGCGCACGCAGATCGGCCTCGGTATCGACCAGTCCGTGATCATGCATCGGTCGATCCGGTTCCCTTCCCGGAGGCGTTGAAGGCCGCCACCTGTTCCGGGCTTGCCTCCTTCTGGTATCGGCGCTTCCACTCGGGGTAGGGCATGCCGTAGACCATCTCACGGGCCTGGTTCAGATCGAGTTCTGTCCCCTGGTTCGCTGCAGCTGTGACATACCATTTTGCGAGACAGTTCCGGCAAAAGCCGGCGAGATTCATGAGGTCGATGTTCTGTACGTCCTTGCGCTCGTCCAGATGTTGCAAGAGACGCCGGAATACTTCGGCTTCGATTTCGGTTCGGGTCTTGTCTTGCATGGCAACAGGTCATCCCATTCTTTTGGTTTGTCGGGTCGGAGGCATCGCGCCTGGGCCGATGCCTCTGCTGATGGCGTCGCCCGCGGGAGAGCCCGGCGGGCGTTCCGGAAGTTGTAGCAGCGTGTCAGGTCAGGTGCAAAAGCCAGCGTCTGCGGGCGTCACGAAGGATGTGATAGACCACGGGCCAAAGGAGTGCGCTGGTCAGGATTGGGATCCAGTAGAGACTGCTGCCTGGAGGGAAGCCGATCGCTCCCTGGACCCAGATGTTGAGAAAACGTGTGAGTCCGACCAGAAAGGCCACGACCACGGCCTGCTGCCAAAGCGGGTAGACGCGCATGCGCGGGTAGATCTGGAGCACGATGAACATCGCCGCGGCCAACGCGAGCGCGTTCTGCCCCAGCAGTTGGTGCTGGAGCACGTCAAGGAACAGGCCTGAGACGAAGGCGACAAGGATGCCGACCCGCCGCGGGAAGGCCATGCCCCAGTAGATGAGCACCAGCAGGACCCACTCGGGACGGGCGGGCGAGATGGCACCGGGGAGCGGAACGATGGTCAGGGCGAATGCGGCCAGCAGTGACAGCAGCACCGGGACGGGCATCGCCATCCCCGGGTTCATTCCGGCCCATCCGGCCGTTCCTCCACCCCCGGCTGCGGCTCCGGGGCATCGGTCCAAAGCAGCAATGCCTCGCGTGAGCGGTCCAGTGCCGCCAGAGGTTCCGCCGCGATGACCAGGAACGGCTGACCCGGCAGGTGTTCGACCGAGACGATGCGTGCGACCGGGTAATCGGGGGGGAAGCGGCCCCCGAGGCCGGAGGTCAGCAGCAGGTCCCCTTCCTCGATGTCCTCCTGCGGCGGCACATGGCGCAGGTTCAGGCGCCGCGGATTGCCGGAACCCACTGCCAGCGCGCGCAGGCCCGTGCGGGCCACGATCACCGGCAGCGCGTGGCCGGGATCCGAGATCAGCAGCGCGGTCGAGCTGGTCCAGTTCGGGGTCAGAATCTGGCCGATGACGCCGTCTGCGTTGATCAGCGGTTGCCCCGGATAGACGCCGTCGAGCCTGCCCTTGTTGATCACGATCTGTTGCCGGAATGGATCCAGGTCCACCGCCAGGAGCTTGGTGATTTCCACTCTCTCGGTGGCCTGCGCAGAGGTATGCAGGAGAGCCCGCAGCCGGTCGTTCTCCGCCTGCAGGGCATCGAAGCGCAGCTGCCGCGCACGCAGTTCCATCAGGTCCGAGCGCAGCAGGCGATTCTCGAGCACGAGTTGTTCGTGGCGGGAGAAGGAGTCGAGGATCCGGCTGCCGACGCGGATCGGCGCATCCACGGCCAACTGCAGCGGGTAGGCGACCGTGGCCAGGACGCTGCGCAGCGTCTGCAGCTGGTGGAAGCGGTGGTCGAGTGCCATCAAGGCCAGGGCGATCAGGACCACGGCAAGCAGGCGCAGGATCGGCGATGCCCCGAGGCTGAACAGCGGTTTTTCGATGACACGTCCTCCGGCAGGCGGGAGACTACTCGCTGGCCAGGAAGTCGACCCGTTTCTCGTCGAGCATCTCCAGAACGCGTCCGCCGCCACGCGCAACACAGGTGAGCGGATCCTCGGCGATCACGACGGGGATGCCGGTCTCTTCCATGATCAGGCGGTCGATCTGCTGCAGCAGCGCCCCCCCGCCAGTGAGCACGATGCCGCGCTCGGCGACGTCGGCGCCCAGTTCCGGGGGCGTCTGTTCCAGCGCGGTGCGTACCGCGGAGACGATGCCGTGGAGCGGATCCTGCAGCGCTTCGAGGATCTCGTTGCTGTTCAGGGTGAAGGACCGCGGCACGCCTTCGGCCAGGTTGCGGCCCTTGACCTCGATCTCCAGCAGGTCCTTCCCGGGATAGGCCGACCCGATTGCGTGTTTGATGCGCTCCGCGGTGGCTTCACCGATCAGTACGCCATAGTTGCGGCGCACATAGGACATGATGGCCTCGTCGAAGGTGTCACCACCGATCCGCACCGACTCCGAGTAGACGATGCCGTTCATGGACAGCACCGCGACTTCCGAGGTGCCGCCGCCGATATCCAGGACCATGGAACCCACGGCCTCGTCCAGCGGGATGCCGGCGCCGATTGCGGCCGCGACCGGTTCCTGCAGCAGGTAGACCTTGCGCGCGCCCGCGCCGAACGCGGATTCGCGAATCGCCCGCCGCTCGACCTGGGTTGCGCCGCAGGGAACGCAGACCAGCACGCGGGGGCTTGGCCGGAACACGCGACGCTCGTGCACTTTCTTGATGAAGTGCTGCAGCATTTTTTCGGTGGTCGTGAAGTCGGCGATCACGCCGTCCTTCAGNGGCCGGATGGTGATCACGTTCTCGGGCGTTCGTCCGAGCATCTTCTTGGCTTCGGTGCCCACGGCCTCGAGCGACCGGGGCCCCCCGGGTCCGCGGTCCTGGCGGATGGCCACCACCGACGGCTCGTTCAACACGATGCCCTGCCCGCGCATGTAAATCAGCGTGTTGGCGGTGCCCAAATCAATGGAAATATCGTTGGAGAACAGCCCCAAGATGCGCTTGAACATGGCTCGACCTGAAGGAAGCGGGCGGGAAGGACGCGAAACTCTAGCAAGGCCCCGCTGCTTTGGGCAAGGTGGGCTTTGTGGTAACTTTGCGCTCNCCGTACTATACGTTGATCTGTGAACCATGTCCCTGAACAGCGATGAAGTCCGCCGGATCGCCCAGCTGGCGCGCCTGGCCGTGGACGACCGGGAGGCCGAAGGGTTCGCGGCCGGCCTGAGTGACATCTTCGATTTCGTCGAGGCGCTGAACGCAGCCGAGATCGGCGGCGTCGAACCGATGGCACATCCCATGGATGCCGAACAGCGGCTGCGCCCCGACGCGGTGACCGAGCCCGACCAGCGCGAGCTGTTCCAGGCGCTTGCGCCCGCGGCGGATGGCGGGCTCTACCTCGTGCCGCGCGTGATCGAATGATCTGCGTTCCGGTACAGCGATGGAAAGGCGTGCCATGAAACTCGATACCCTCGCAGGCTGGGCCCGGCGTCTGCGTGCCCGCGACATCAGCAGCCGTGAGCTGACCGAGCTCTATCTGGGTCGCATCGACCGTCTGGATTCGCAGCTGAACAGCTTCATCTCGGTGACGCCGGAGCTGGCACTCGCAGCGGCCGACGCGGCGGACGAGCGCCTGGCGCGCGGCGAGGAGGCGCCGCTGCTCGGTCTGCCGGTGGCGCAGAAGGACATCTTCTGCACCTTGGGCGTGCGTACCAGCTGCGGTTCGAAGATGCTCGACAACTTCATCGCGCCCTACACGGCGACGGTGGTCGAGCGCATGAACGCCGCCGGGGCGGTGATGCTGGGCAAGACCAACATGGACGAATTTGCGATGGGCTCGTCGAACGAAACCAGCCATTACGGCCCGGTGCGCAACCCCTGGGATCCCGAGCGCGTTCCCGGCGGTTCCTCCGGCGGTTCTGCGGCCGCCGTGGCCGCACGCCTCGTCCCGGCCGCCACCGGCACCGACACCGGGGGCTCGATACGGCAGCCCGCGGCCTTCTGCGGCATCACCGGCATCAAGCCGACCTACGGTCGGGTCTCTCGCTACGGCATGATCGCCTTCGCCTCGAGCCTGGACCAGGCCGGACCCATGGCGGCGAGTGCCGAGGACTGCGCGCTGATGCTGAACGCGATGGCCGGCTTCGACCCTCGAGACTCCACCAGTGTCGAGCGGCCGGCTGAGGACTTCACGACGGGGCTTGGCGCCGACCTGAAGGGTCTGCGCATCGGCCTGCCGCGGGAATTCTTCGGCGAAGGTCTGGACCCAGGCGTGCGCGCGGCCACCGAGGCTGCCCTTGCGGTGTTGCGTGAGCGTGGTGCCGAGCTCATCGAAATCAGCCTGCCCAACAGCGGGCTGTCGGTGCCGGCGTATTATGTGGTGGCTCCGGCGGAGTGCTCGTCCAACCTCGCCCGCTACGACGGGGTGCGCTTCGGTCACCGTTGTGACGAGCCTCGGGACCTGATGGACCTGTACACTCGTTCCCGGGCCGAGGGTTTCGGGGCCGAGGTCAAGCGACGCATCATGATCGGCACCTACGTACTTTCGGCGGGGTATTACGATGCCTATTACCTGAAGGCACAGAAGGTGCGCCGGTTGATCGCCGACGACTTCCGGCGCGCCTTCGGGCAGGTCGACGTGATCGCCGGTCCGACCAGTCCCGAGACACCCTTTCGTCTGGGCGAGAAGAGCGCCGACCCGGTCCAGATGTATCTCTCCGACATCTACACCATTGCCGTGAACCTCGCGGGGCTCCCGGGCCTGTCGATGCCCGCCGGCACGGTCGGCAACCTGCCCGTCGGCATGCAGCTGATCGGCAATTATTTCGACGAGGCGCGCCTGCTCGGTGTCGCTCATCAGTTCCAGCAGGAAACCGACTGGCATGCCCGCATGCCGGCGGCCTTCGTCTGAGGTCAGAGCGCGATGGAATGGGAAACCGTGATCGGGCTGGAGGTTCATGCCCAGCTCAACACCGTCTCGAAAATCTTCTCCGGAGCGGCCACCGCCTATGGCGCCGAGCCGAACCGGCAGGCCTGCGCGGTGGATCTGGGCTTGCCCGGGGTCCTGCCGGTGCTGAACGCGGCCGTGGTGGAGAAGGCCGTCATGCTGGGTCTCGCGATCGATGCGAGGATTGCTCCGCGCTCGGTCTTCGCGCGCAAGAATTACTTCTACCCCGACCTGCCAAAGGGCTATCAGATCTCGCAGTACGAACTGCCCATCGTTGAGCAGGGTCACCTGGACATCGACCTGGAGGACGGCAGCCGGAAGCGGATTGGCGTCACCCGCGCGCACCTGGAGGAGGATGCCGGAAAGAGCCTGCACGAGGGCTTTCACGGCGATGACCGGCATCGACCTCAACCGCGCCGGAACCCCGTTGGTCGAGATCGTCTCCGAACCCGACATGCGCTCGGCGAAGGAGGCGGTGGCCTACATGAAAAAGCTGCACGCACTGGTGCGCTATCTGGGTATCTCCGACGGCAACATGCAGGAAGGCAGCTTCCGTTGCGATGCCAACGTCTCGGTGCGCCCCCGCGGGCGGACCGAGTTCGGCACGCGTGCCGAGATCAAGAACCTGAATTCCTTCCGCTTCGTCGAGCGCGCGATCAACTT